>Ga0102938_10000340_pt1 | contig 33773 bp, 27 predicted proteins | sample SalPonR2_B_D2_MG_FD_84516 | JGI IMG/M metagenome (GOLD analysis project Ga0102938, IMG submission 84516) | Salt pond soil microbial communities from South San Francisco under conditions of wetland restoration - Salt Pond MetaG R2_B_D2_MG | ecosystem: Environmental > Aquatic > Marine >...
CCGGTTGCTGAAACTGTTAGTACAACCGGCGCAGTAACTGATAATCGGTTTGCCTTGAGCTTCTTCGAGGCGCTGATCGATCCACTGCTGTGCCTGTTCCGGCACCAGGCAACTCGCACCGCCACCCTCGCCACAACAGATAGTGCGTTTCTTGCTGTGGGGCATCTCTTCGGTCCGGGCCCCGGCCTTTGACAGCAGTTGTCGCACCGCATCTTGGGCCCTTGTGTCAGAACGCGTAACGCAGGGGTCGTGAACAGTGACAAGGGTTTCCATGGTAGCCGGATGTGCTGGTGGGTGCTCAGCAAGAACCTCGTAGATTGTTCGGATGGTCAGCTCGGGCGCATATTGATTGAATACTCTTGAACAATTGGGGCAGGCGACCAGCACCTGTTTGATGCCATGGGTTGTCAGGTAATGGTGCATTTCCTCAAACATGGCAGCAAAATGACCATCATCCCCTAAGTCATGGGAGGGTTTATTGCAACAATCAAGGACAATACCGAGCGCTGGAATGATCTGCTGCAGATGTTCAAATACCTTGCCGGTGGTGTCAGCACGGCTGCCAACCAGGGCGCAGCCAGGGAAAAAGATGGTGTCACAACCCTTGGGCAGGGCGTACCAGCTGTAGATTTTGGAGTTTCCGGTACGCTCATACTTGCGCAGGCCCCGATGTTCCGGCAGATCGGACAGCCCCCGGGCAAAAGCTTCGCGGCGCATTTCAAGAAACATGTCCGCCGGGTCAAGGCCATCCGGGCACACCTGGGCGCAGAGTCCACAGAGGTTACATTCAAAGGGTCGGGCCAGCAGTTTCGGGTTGTCAGGATCATAGTCAGACGCCTGTTGCAGTGGATCACCATAGCGTGTGAGGAAATGACACTCAGCAACACAGACGCCACATTGGCTACAATGATGTTGATGTTCGTCAAGTTGCCGGCGCAGGTTCTGATTGATTGTTTCACTATCGGCAGCAACTGTCTGGGCGGAAGGCATTCGCGCTGTTCCTTGGTGGTTAGGGATTGAATCGGAAGACTTTGATGGTAAACAGAATGATCATTTCAACGTGAAACACATGCTAAAAGCTTGACCCAGAAGGGTCAAATGGATAATTTTGATCAATCCGATGGTGTCTATTGTGTAAACCGATAGGAGTACTTATGACCCTGCGTCAGCTTGAACTGTTTGTAGCGGTTGCTGAAACCGGCAGCTTTTCCCGTGGTGGTGAACTTTTGTCCCTTACCCAGTCAACGGTGAGTCAACATATTGCTGCCCTTGAAGAGGAATTCGATACGCGGTTTCTCGATCGGATCAGTAAGGGGGTCGTTCTTACTGGCGGAGGAAGGGTCTTTCTGCACCAGGCTCGGATGATTCTGGCCGAGGTTGTCCAGCTTAAGCAGGCGATGAACCGTTTTCATGGCATCGATCGTGCCAGTCTTGAATTGGGGGCGAGTAATATTCCCGCAAATTATCTGGTGCCACGACTGTTGCCATTATTGCAAGAGCGCTATCCGGGAATTTCAATGACTGTGCGAATGGGGGACACCCAGCAGATTCTCGATGATATTCGCGCCCAGCACGTGGAGTTAGGTTTGGTAGGAGGTCGAATTGAAGATGATCATTACCGTTACACCCCGATTATGTCGGATGAATTGATTTTAATTGTCGGTACCGATCATCCCTTGGGTCAGGTGGGAACAATCAGTCTCGAGCAGGTTTTTGAGCTGGGATTGGTGGTTCGTGAACCGGGTTCGGGAACTTGGCAAAGCCTGAATAATGCCCTGCTCAAAGCCGGTCGTGATCCACAGGCACTGCATGTGCTGGCGCGACTGGGAAGCAACGAAGCGGTACGTCGTACCGTCGCCGCCGGCTATGGCTGTGCTTTTGTCTCCGATCTGTCGGCCAGGGAAAGTATCCAGCGCGGGGAATTGTGCCGGGTTGAGGTTGATGGCCTGCGGATTGTCCGCCAACTCTGGCTGGCAGAGATGGCGGAGCGCACCAGCTCCCCAGCGGCCCAGGCAGTAAAGCAATTGGTTCTTGAAAATTTCGGAAGCAGGGAACATTAAGGCCGGTTAGAAGTGCTTTACATTAATGGTTTTCCGGTTAAACTGTCATTGTGTTATTCTCTGCTGTGAAAATGCTATTAATTTCAACGGGTCTATTCACTACTAATGAAAAGGAGCGATGCTGATGAGAAAAAAGATTATTCGCTATATCGGTAAACCTTTATGTCTTTTCCTTGCCCTGTGCTTCCTTACTGTTGATGTCGGTATTCGTACCGCGCAGGCAGGTATGATCAGTACCGAAACGGTTCTTGCCGCACAGGCCAATAATGAGGCGCGCACGCAGGTAGTGGATTTTTTTGCGCGTGAGGATGTCCGGCAGGTCATGACGGCTCAGGGGGTGGCTGCGGATGAAGTGGCTGCGAGGGTGGCCAGCCTGTCCGATGCTGAAATTGTCCAGATTGCCAACGAACTCGATCAGCTTCCTGCAGGGGCCAGTCTTGGTACGGTGGTCGGCGCTGTCCTGTTTATTTTTGTGGTCCTGCTGATCACTGATATTTTGGGATATACCAAGGTGTTCACTTTTGTCCAGCCCATTCGCTAAATGTTGATAAACCAGTTACAAAGCGCAGGTGGGCGGTGGCTTGCCTGCGCTTTTTTTGGTATTGCCATCCTCATCATCATCAGTGGTTGCAGCACCTATCAATATCAGAGCGCTTTGTATCCTGAGCCGCAACGCGTCTACCTCGCTGAAGTCCCTTTTTTTGCGCAGGAAGAGTACCAGTGTGGTCCGGCGGCGCTGGCCATGCTGCTGGCATGGAATGGTGAGGAGGAATCCCTGGCCCAACTGGGTGAACAGGTTTATTCACCGGGGCTTCAAGGGAGTCTGCAGCCATCCATCGTTGCCGCTGCCCGGCGCCGGGGTTATGTGGCGTATCCCCTGCATGGCTGGTCCGAACTGGTGGCTGAGCTTAAAGGCGGACAACCGGTGATGATTCTCCAGAATCTTGGCTTGTCCTGGTATCCGCGGTGGCATTATGCCGTGGTGATTGGTTACGATCAGGCTGTAACAACGGTGATGCTGCATTCGGGGATTTATCCTGAAATGCAGATGCCGATGGGGGTTTTTGAGCGCACCTGGCGGCGTGGCGATTACTGGGGGCTGGTGGTTGTCCCACCGACTGTTCTGCCGGCCAGCGCGACAGAAAATGCTTATCTGACCGCCGTAGTTGGTCTGGAACGGGCCCAACAGTTTTCAGCCGCAACAACCGCCTATCTGAGTGCTGCCAAGGCCTGGCCCAACAGTTTTGTTGCCTGGATGGGGGCAGGTAACAGCAGTTACAACGATGGAGATATTGATACTGCTATCCGCTCTTTTCGTCAGGCGGCAGCGCTACAACCGGACAATGGTGTTCCGCTGAACAATCTGGCTCTGGTGCTTGCGCAAGTGGGTCGACATCCAGAGGCTCTGGCAGTGATTGACCAGGCTATCAATCGGGGTGGAAAATGGCAAGGGATGTTCCGGCAGACTCGACAGAAAATTGTTGCTGAGGCCGAACTGGCCCAATGAACTTATTTACCCCTATCGCCGGGGTAACATGTCCTATTTCAATAGTTTACTGATGATTTCCCGATACTTGGTTTCGATGACGTGACGCTTTTTTTTCAGGGTGTTGGTGAGCTCTTCGCCGGCAGTAAATTCCTTGTCAAGAAAATGAATGTTCTGGAGTTTTTCAAAAGGTTTAAACCCCTTTTTGGCATTCAGCAGTTTGTTGATTTCTGCTTTCACGCGATCGAGGACCTTTTGGTCAGAAAGAAACTGATCCTTGGTTTCTGTCAGTTGTTCCGCCTTGTCGGCGATGAATTCACGTAACAGCTCCATATCGGGAATGATCAGTGCCCCCAGCCCTTTTTTATCCTGGCCGACCAGAACCGCGTCGGTGACAAAAGGGAGCTGGGTAATGGTCGATTCAATCCGACTAGGATCAATGTTCTCACCGCTGGCCAGGACAATAATCTCTTTAGAGCGCCCAGTAATAACCAGTTCACCGCTCAATGTCAGTTTGCCCAGATCACCGGTGCGAAAAAAGCCGTCAGCAGTAAATGCGTTGCGGTTTTCTTCAGCGTCCTGGTAATAGCCGGGGAACACCTGCTCTCCGCGAACCTGAATTTCTCCCTCTTCTCCCGCTGGTAGGCTCTGACCATCATCTGTGACAATCCGCAGCTCCGTCCCTTTTGTGGGTGGCCCCAGGGTCCCGAATACCTCACAGTTCAAAGCCCGTCCGGCAATGGCTGGGGCGCATTCGGTCATGCCGTAGGCGTTGACGATGCGGATGCCGATGGCATCGATCCACTCATCGAGATAGCTTGGCAGACTCCCCCCCCCACTGATCGCCATGCGTAAGCGCCCACCAAAGCGTGCCTGTACCGCCGCCAGTTTTTTTTGCGCGAATCGGTAAGGCAAAAACAGGGCGACCAATATCCCTAAAGAGAGCAGCTTTTGTCCGGCAACAACCAGGGGAGTGAATTTATGAAAACGCGGCAGCTGATCTTTCAGACGGCGCCGGTGAAAACGGTATGTAGCTGAGATAGAGACGAGTCTTTTAAATATGCGCGCTTTGCGTGGGTTCTGTTTTTCCAGGGTTTGATTGATTTTGGTGTACATTGATTCCCACAGGCGTGGCACCGTTGCTACCAGGGTCGGCTTGTAGGTTTCCAGATCGGCTGCAAAGGTTTTGATGCTTGAATAAACAGTGCAACACCCCTTTGATAGGGCAAGATATTCGCACGCTCGTTCAAAAATATGCCAGCTCGGTAGAATGGAAACAAAGCTGTCGGTTTCTTTAAGGGCAATGATTTCGGGCAGGGTGTGGACGTTGTACATGATGTTACGGTGGGTGAGGATAACCCCCTTGGGTTTGCCGGTGGTTCCCGAGGTGTAGATCAGGGTAAAGGTGTCGTCAAGGCTTAAGGTATAGCGCCGGGCAATGAATTCTTCCCGGTCAGTTGGCGTGATGCTGCGGTTCTCCAGGATGTCGTTGTAGCTGTAGACATTATCGAACCAGCGGTGGGTTTTGCCCCCTTCGATGACGAAAATCGAACGCAGCTTTTTCATCTTCTTGAGGATGGGGCTGTGAGCCTTGAGCAGTGCTTCGGTTTCAATTACCAGAAATTCGCAGTCGGCATGCTCGAGAATATATTCGAGCTCGCAGGTCGGGGTGTCGCTACCGCGCGGCACACTGATCGCCCCAAGGGAGATCAGGGCAAAGTCGGTGACAATCCAGCCATAGCGATTGTCAGATAGCAGCATGATCTTGCTGCCTTTGCCGACCTTATGGGAGGTAAAGGCCTTGGCCAGAATCAGGGCATCTTCAAAAAGTTTGGCGTAACTGACCTGAAACTCGCTGCCGGCGGCGCGGTAGATAAATGCATCGTGTTCAGCATAGTTCTCACAGCTGGCAAGCAAGGTATCAAACAGGGTGCCCTGGGGCGTGATAGTGGTTACCATGGTGGTTACTAGCCGCAGCACTTTTTGAATTTTTTACCACTGCCACAGCTGCATGGGTCGTTACGACCGACCTTGAAGACTGTCACCGGCGGAGACTTGACCATTTCCCCTTCGGTGAAATACCAGTTGCCCTCGACTTTAGCAAAATGCCCGCGCTCATGATGGTTGCGGATCACCCCTTTATCGCGAAAACGGGCGATGAATTCGACCTCGCCCTGCTCATCATCAGCGCCACCCGCATTAGTGCTAACAACGTCCAGACTCAGCCACTGAGACTTCTCTGCCCAGCTTTTGGTTCCTTTATGGTCGTAATTGGTGCGGTGATCAGGGTGGGTACTGTTAAAGAGGAAGTCGACAGCTACTTTTTCATGAGCACTGTAGCGGGCACGCATCAATTCTTCAGCGGCAACTGCGATTCTGTTGCCGTTGATGACCGGCTCGCAGCAATCGGCATAATCCCTGTTGGTGCCACACGGACAACAATTCATGGGTGTCTCCTTCGTTCGTTTACTAAAAAAGACCCAGCCATAAAGGGCTGGATATCATCGAAAAAAATTAGCAATTAATCAGCTCTATCCTTGTGCAGGGTCGGGGGTCCTATGACAAGGGTGTCTGTCGCCATGGACGGCGACAGCAAACGGTCATGGATGACGAAAAGCGTCCCTTGACATAGGATCCCCGATCCGGTGCTGAACAGATAAAAAATTACTGATTTGTTGTGGGTTGTTCTGTTGACATGCGCGCCCGTCGTGCTTTACGGCGCTCGCGAATCATCCGCGTGTCTTCATAAAGATCAGTGTAGGCAGCCTGCAGGGCCTGTTCAAAAGTGGCTATTTCACCATTGTTCTCTGCTATAAAGGCTTCTGCATCTGCCTGTTTGGCAAAGGCCCATTTAGCACGCCTGCTCATCACTCCGGGTCGTTTGCCACCAATGACCCAGACCGCGATTTCAGCGTCAATCAGTTCGTCGGTGGAATAATCGCCGACCATCAACTGCACTGGTGCCTTGTCGAGGTTATTGACCATATCCACTGCCGCACAGCGGATGCTGCAGGTGCCAATTTCGCTGCCGTCATCGTAAACAATCAGCATGCGACTGAAGGAGAATTTATCGCGATCCATCCCGCAATGGGGGCAAGAGGGGTGGTTGACAATGTCGCTCTGAGAGCCGATAACTAGGGTGGCGACAAGAAGCAGGGCTGAAATCAGCAAAATGAGTTTTTTCATGAGTTTCTCCTTTATAGATAGCAATGAATTTTTCATAACAACTTGAACGCATCCTTTTACCAGTAAAAGGGAGTAACGACAAGAGCCTGGTGGATTTAACGATCAGGTTGATGTTGCAGCAACGGAGAATGGCATGATGGATCCGCTTTATTCACTGGCATTGATGACCGGATTGTTCGGTTCTGCCCACTGTATCGGCATGTGTGGCGGTATTGTTACGGCCTTGTCGTTGACGGCTGATGGACGCACCAGTGGACCCTTGTTTCATTTGCTCTATAATGTTGGCAGAACCATCACTTATGGTTTTATCGGACTGGTGGTTGGTTGGCTCGGTTCAGCCCTGGCAATGAGTGGTTCTTATCAGCAGGTGACCCTGGGGTTGTTGATTTTCAGTGATATTCTTGTCATCCTGATTGGCCTTGGCAGTGCCGGCCTGTTTAATCGGATCAATATCATGGCCCTTGAGTTTGCCGGGCCGATTCAGTATCTGTCTCGTGCGGTCAAGGGATTACGCAGATTGCCACCGGCGTTATCGGCCTTGCCATTGGGGATATTGTTTGGCTTTTTACCTTGTGGTCTGCTGTACGCCATGGCGATTACCGCTGCCGGCAGCGCTGATCCGCTACGCGGTGCCGTCACCATGGTTGCATTTGGTGTTGGCACCATCCCGTCCCTGTTTCTGGTCGGGAGTGCCGCTCAGTGGTTCAGCCGCAAGCGCAACTGGATGCTGAAAGGGGCCGGATTGATGGTAGCCCTGATGGGTTGCTACAATCTGTTTCGGCATCTGACCATGGATGTTGTTTGTCATTAGCGGGCGTTTTTTTAAAACGATCTGGAGAATTCGATGGAAGAATCGGTTAATAAAATCATTGTTCAGCTATTGAACACGCTTAATCTCAGTGGAGACTACGCCTGGATCATCCAAGCTTTTATCATTATTTTGTTGACGTCCTTTGTCAGTTATGGGGTCAAAAGGATTTTTGACCGTCTTGAAAAAACTGCACAAACCACCAAAACTTTCTGGGACGATTTACTCATCAGTTCAGCACGCAAACCGGTACGGATTTTTGTCTGGCTCAATGGTCTTCTATGGGCGACGGAAGTTGTCCGTCAGGTTTCGAATGAGCCAATTTTTAATTTCATCGACCCCATCCGTGAAGTTTCCTTTATCGTGATCTTTGCCTGGTTTATGAACGGTGTTATCAGCAAGGGTGAACAGACAATTCAAAGTCCGAAACGAGTGGAAAAGCCCCTTGATGCGACAACGGCCTCGGCTCTGGGCAAATTATTACGGTTATCGGTACTGATAACGACGGCGCTGGTTGTCTTGCAGACTTTGGGTTTCAGCATTTCCGGGGTGTTGGCCTTTGGCGGTATTGGCGGTATTGCCATCGGTTTCGCCGCTAAGGATCTCCTCGCCAATTTTTTTGGTGGCTTGATGATCTATCTGGACCAGCCATTCAGGGTTGGCGACTGGGTGCGATCACCCGATAAGGAGATTGAGGGGACGGTTGAAAATATCGGCTGGCGTTTAACTTGTGTCCGCACCTTTGACAAGCGCCCTTTATATGTCCCCAATGCGACGTTTGCCACGATCTCCGTGGAAAATCCGTCACGGATGACCAACCGGCGTATTTATGAAAACATCGGAGTACGTTATGCCGACGGTAGCAAGGTCGCCACTATCGTCAAACAGGTCAGAGAGATGCTGTGTTCGCACCCTGAAATCGCTAGCGATATGACGATGATCGTCAATGTAAATCGTTTTGCTGCCTCATCCATTGATTTTATGGTCTATACCTTTACCAAAACCACCAACTGGGTCGAGTTTCACGGCATTAAAGAGGATGTTATGCTCAAAATCATGGAGATCATTGAGGGTAACGACGCCGAAATCGCCTTTCCGACTCAGACCATTCATCTCGAATCACCGGAACCCGATCCCCAAGAGTGGTAAGTCCCAGTTGTCGGATCATGCTCATACTCAACCACGGAAGGAGACAACATTATGGAAAAAGCAAGCGCGCGGCATATTCTGGTGCCATCAGAAGCAGACTGTAACACCTTAAAAAAAATGATCGAAGACGGTGAGGATTTCGCCGCTGTGGCAAAGCAGCACTCAAAATGCCCGTCCGGTAAGCAGGGGGGAGCACTGGGAGAATTTTTTCCCGGACAGATGGTCAAGGAGTTTGATGAGATGGTCTTTTCCGGTGACATCGGTAAGGTATTGGGGCCGGTCAAGACCCAGTTCGGTTATCATCTGATCGAGATTACCAGCCGCACCGACTCATAGTTTCTGTCCGGAAACGGCCCTTTTCCGCAATCTCTGCGTCAATCTACGGTTTTGCTTGTGCGGCGTAAAGTACTACGCCTTAAGCACAAATCCTTGATTTCCTTGACCTTGCGAAAAATTGCTCGTTTCCGAATCAGAAACTATTTTCGGAGAGCCAGGGAAGCGTTGGCGGTAAAAATTAGGAAAGTGCCGATCCAGCCGGTTGCTGTCAGTACCGGATCGGCCACCAGCAGCGGCCCGAGCAGGGCGGCCATGAGGATGCGGCTGGAGGAAAGGATTGAGCCTTCCACCGCAGTAACAAAGACAAAACCGTAGGTCAGCAGGTATTGGCCCAATACGCCGGCAACAGAGCAACCGAGCAGAAAAAACAGTTCGGTGCTGTCAGGCAGGAAGATTGCGTCGTGAAATAAGATCAGGATAAAGACCATTCCCAGACCGAACATGTAAAGCAGAATGGTCTGGGAATCATGGTACTGGCGACTGATATTCAGGTAGATAATCGCTGCCGCCGCAGTAATTCCCGAAGCCATTCCCCACAAACTGCTTAAGCCAAAGTTCATGTCCCCCGGTGCCAGGACCAGCCAGATGCCGGCGAACGCCACCAGAACAATGAAAAAAGACACCAGATCGCGCTGCCCGCGCAGGAAAAACCAGGAAAACAGAGCGACAAACAGCGGATAGGTCATGTTGAGAATATTGGCTTGGGCGACCGATCCGACTTCGACGGCTTTATAAAAACAGAAAACCGCCGCCGTGTTGGAAACGGCCCGGCCAATCAGATAATGGTAATTGCGGGGTTTGGGGGGCTGTCGTTGCAACAGCATGGTGGCCGCCACTACGATCAAGCCAACCAGAAAGCGGGCAAAAACGTAATAAGCTGAGGCAATCTCGACATGGGCTGCGCCCCAGCGGATAATCAGGGTCGCGAGGTAAAAGAAAAAGGCCGAACCCAGCACCGCGCACCAGCCGAGGGCCTGACGCGATGTTCTGGGGGTGAGACCCGGCAGCATCATATGAGGGTCAGCGCCCTTCCAGCGCATGTAGGAGGTTGAGCATCATCTGATTTACCGGAACGGGGATGCCGTACTTCTCTCCGAGTCTGACCACCTCGCCGGCAAACATATCGACTTCGGTACGGCGTCCCGCTTCTACATCCTGGAGCATGGAGGTTTTTCCTATGGGTGATAAGCTATTGAGCACCGGCGGCCAGGCCAGAAGATCCTCCTCTGTCAGGTTGATGCCTTTAGCCTGGGCCAGGGTGATGACTTCTTGCATCAGGGTGTCAACCACGGCGCGAGCACTGGCGGATTGCTGAAAAACTCCGTAAGGGGCTCGCAGGATGGCTGATGCCTGGTTGATGCCGACATTGACCATGAATTTCCACCATAGCATTCTCAGCATATCGGTTGGTGTTTCCCAGGGAAGATCCGCATCATCGAGGGCGTTCTGGACCTTGCCGACCAGAGGATCTTCCCCTTCATTGTGAGCTCTGCCGAAAATCAGTCGACCGGCATTGGTGACGGTCACCTGACCTTTGTCACGAACCGCGTCGATACCCACTGCAACACAGTACAATGTCTGGCTGTTACTGCATCCTGTGGCGATCTCTTCTTCGCTGGCAAGGCCGTTCATCACTGACAGAACGGCCGTTTCCGGGCCAATCTGAGAGCGAATCAGCGGCATGGCATCGGCAAGCTGATCGTCTTTCAGGGCAACAATGACAAGATCAGCCGGGCCTCGGCAGGGGGTGACGACATCTACTCGGAAGCGTTCACCGTTAACCTGCACACCCTCCCTGCGTAAGGTCTCTGCTCTGTGCCCTTCAGCTGCTACGGCGACGGAGAATTTTCCCGAACTGATAAAGCGACTTGCGTAAAAAGCACCGAGGGCGCCGGCACCGACAATCACAACTTTTTCAATGGAGTGCATGGTGATTTTTCCGAAGAAATGAAGAAAAAGTGCAACCGTACAGCAGGGTTCAGGACGTTTTTTTGCGCCGGAACAGCCCGGTTTTCAGACTAGATACCCGGTCAAGAAAGAGTAACCCATCAAGATGGTCAATTTCGTGCTGGATGGCGATCGCTTCAAACCCTGCTGCACGGATCACTTGACGTTGATTGTTCTGGTCCTGATACTGCACAACAATAGATTCAAAACGGGTGACATTGCCGGTATAGTCAGGCACTGACATACAGCCTTCACGGGCTTCGCAAGACCCTTCATGTTCGATGATCTCCGGGTCGACCATCTGTAGCAGGCCATGGTTTTCCTGCTTTTTTCCGAGCTTGCTGCTTGATACATCGACCACGACAGCACGGCGCAGATCACCAATCTGCGGTGCCGCAATACCCACTGAATGGCCGGCAGCGACCATGGTGTCGACTAGATCCTGGAGCAGGCTGCGGACGGAATCGTCAAATTTTTCTACCGGCGCTGAAACTTCTTTGAGCAGTGGATCCGGATAGACCAGAACAGTTTTTACAGCCATTTGCTACAACTCCACAGCAATCAATGAACGTACAGAAATATCCACCTGCAATTGCTTCTTTAATGTTGTCATGTAGTTTTCCAGGGTGTCGAGCTCAATATCTTGCGGTAAAATTGCTTCAATCATCATGACGTAGACCGGTTTTTCTGTTGTGCCGATGAGCTTGGTGTTCAAATCAGTAATGTTGATCCGATGTTCTCCCAGAACCTTGGCCACCTGATAGACAATCCCGGGTTTATCAGCTCCGTAAACGGAAATCATGCATTGTTCGCCCTCCAGTTCCGGGCTGATTTCTCCCCCCGGTTTCATGGTGCGGATGAACACCGACAGATTGGTCTCTTCGAGATGACGGAAATCCTCTTCAAACTGCTCACTGGAAGTGATGTCGGGATTGGAGATGATCAGGATCATGGAGAATTGCCCAGCCAGGATCGAGCAGCTTGAGTCAGCAATATTGAACCCGAGGCGGTAGAGAATTTCCGTTACCTGGGCGACGATGCCGGGACGGTCACGGCCGATAATAGTCAGGGCAAAATATTGCATGGTTCCTCCTTGATGATAAATAAATGGTAGAGAAGGATAATGCCTGATTTGTCAAGGGTAGGCAAGGGTGGGGGGGTGATCTTTTAAAATCGTAGCTCAGTCATCTTCCAGCTGCTGGATTGCTGTTGTTAACTCACTGAACTGATAAGGCTTTTTCAGAAAGCCGGCGAGCCCTTTACCGACGAATTTCTGGGCGATTTCCTGCTGGTTATAACCGCTGCAGATAATCACTTTAAGCTCTTTGGTTATGCGACGAAATTCGCGGTAAGCCTGCTCTCCGTCCATGTGCGGCATGGTCAGATCCATCAGCACAAAACGGATGTTCGTGTGGTGTTGCCGGAACAGCTCGACGGCATCGAGCCCATCACTGGCGGTCAGGACCTCAAAGCCCAGCTCTTCGAGCATCTCCTTGCCGATTTTGAGAATAGCTTCTTCATCATCGACAAGCAGTACCAATCCCCCGGGATTAAAGGTCGTGTTGTTGTCGACATCTTCAACAGGGGCCTCCGGCATTTTTGAGGCCGGGAGCAGAACTTTGAAGGTGCTGCCCTTGCCAACTTCGCTGTAGAGCTTGATGGCTCCCTGGTGACCGCGGATGATCCCCAGGACCGCCGCCATGCCGAGTCCGCGCCCGGTGAATTTAGTGCTGTAGAAGGGTTCAAAAATGCGATCGAACTGATCAGGGTCCATCCCGCAGCCGGTATCTGCGATCTCGACATAAACGTAACGTCCTGCCGGCAGATGTTCATCCAGCCAGGTTTCACTCAGGTAATGACTATCGCAATTCATGGCGCCGGTGACCACGGCAATCACGCCACCGTTGTCGCCAATCGCCTCAGAGGCGTTGATGACCAGGTTCATGATCACCTGGTGCAACTGGGTGGCATCCGCTTCGACCGTCGGCAGATCTTCAACCAATTCATAACGTAGCAGCGCTTTCTTACTCACCGAAACGGCCAGGATCTGTTTCATTTCTGAAACCAGGCGCGACAGATTCAGCGGCTCAACAACAAACTTGCCTTTGCCGGAATAGGCCAGCATCTGATTGGCCAGATTTGCTGCTTTGCCGGCGGCGTTCTTGATCTGCAGAAGGTGGTTGGTGACGGCTGTTTCGTCGTTAAATCGACGTTGAGCCAGTTCGCAGTGTCCGAGTAACGCCAAAAGAATATTGTTAAAGTCGTGGGCAATGCCCCCGGCAAGAACCCCTAGACTTTCCAGTTTCTGGACCTGAAGCATCTGCTCTTCCAGCTTGCGTCGCTCCTCCTCGGCCTTGACCCGTTCGGTGATATCGCGGGTGATAGAGAGAAGGCAGGCTTCGCCGTTGATTTCGATCAAGCGCGCCGACATCAGGCCGATCAGGATTCGTCCGTCTTTGCTGCGAAATGGAGCCTGTAACCCGCGCACCTCGCCCTCTGTGCTGAGGCCGTTGACCAGTCTCTGGCGATCCTCGGCGTGACACCAGATGTCCAGATCCCCCGGCACAGAGCTGCGGCCGATAACTTCCTCCTCGGTCCAGCCCATGGCTTTGGTGAACCCTTCATTAATCTCAAGATAGACGCCATCACGCAGACGGTTGATATTGACCGCATCCGGACTCAGTTTGAACGCCCGGGAAAATTTTTCTTCAGAATGGCGCAGGGCTTCTTCGATTTTCTTGCGATCGCTGATGTCACGCATAAAGCAGTGGTAGGTGCCGTCTGGCAATACCCGGGCACTCATTTCAATGCTGATGAGATCCCCGTTTTTACGCAGCAGCTTTCGCTGTCGGTGAACCGTCTCGCCGGCTTGGAGCAGATCGTAGCGCAGGGGTGCGCGTTGCATTTCGTCGACGGGGAACAGTCGACTGATGTTCATGCCGATCAGTTCCTCTTGGGAGAAGCCGGTTAACTCAAAAGCACAAAGATTGACGGCGGTGATATTGCCCTGGGGATCACCGAGGAAGATCGCATCTGCTGCATGTTTGATGAGATCCTCAAACCTTGAAGCCTTGGCTTTCACAGCCTCTAATTGGTCTTTCAGGATCTGATTTTCCTGTTCCAGGGTGTCACGTTCACAGACGAGTTGTTGCAGAAGTTCGCTCTCCTCAGGTGTTGACACCATCCCCTATCTCCTCGGTTATCCTAAAATCCTATCTACAATCAGCGCCGTGAACAGTAGAGCCATCGAAAAGTTTACCAGATGAAAACGTCGCAGGGCGATTTCTTCAGTGGAGCCATGCCGGGTGTTAATCAAGCCCACAAGTAGAACCAGCAGTCCTGCAATAAAAATAACCGTAATTAAGGGATGAGCGATAAATCCGAACAGGGGAAAGAGCAGGTAGCAGAGAAACAGGCCGGCAATCCAGCAGTTATTGATTCGCAGCAGTCGCTCGGTGGGAATCGTGCGAAACAGATCCGGCAGGCCACTGCGCTTAAGATCATCGCGGTAGCGACACAACAACAGCCAGGTGTGAGGGATTTGCCAGACAAACAGGGTGCCGGCGAGGATGATCGCCGGTAGGGTCAGTAGCGCTCCACCGGCAGCGGTCCAACCGATTAGTGGTGGCAAGGCTCCGCAGATAGCACCCGGTAAAGCGGCAAAAGCAGTCCTGCGTTTGAGCGGGGTGTAGATGGCATTGTACCAGATTACCGCCAGAGCGCCGATCAGCAGCGGCAGGAAGCCTGGCATTTGTGCCAGCATTATGAAGCCGCCGGCAATCTGTAGAAAGACCAATATCAGAACAAGATTTTCGCTGAATTGGGCGGCAGGCAAGGGACGCATACAGGTGCGCAGCATGCGTTGGTCAAGATCGGCTTCCTGCCATTGATTAAGAGCCGAACTGCCACCGGCAAGCAACATTGTCCCACCCAATACCAGCAACATCTGCCACGACCAGGTCCCGCCAGCGAAGAGATATCCGGTCAGCGCTGACAGGGCGACCATGGTTGACAGCTCTAGCCGCACCAGTCGCCGGAGCGCTTGGAGGTTTGTCAGCAGGCGCCCGGCCGGCTTTGTCCGACTGCCATGGAAAATGGATAAAGGCAAGATCCCTGATCCTTACTGTTGGAGTAGGTGCTCGACAATGGCATCCAGTTCTTCCTGATTCAAATAATCCGTCGGTGGCATGATATCGGGATATCCTTTGACCAGTTCCGAGCCGGGATCAACCAAAGCGCGTAATAGATAATCACTATCAGCTTCCTGGGTGACCTCTTCGCCATCGCGCATAAAGGTGATGTCGCGGCTCCCGATCCCCTGGAAGGTGGGGCCAATGCTGGAACTGCCGTCCGTCGAGTGACACCCGGTGCAGCCGTTGATTTCGATCAGGCGCGCGCCGTCAAAGTCCTGAGCTGTTGTTGTGTCCGGTCGTCCCATCATATAATCGACCAGCGCCTGTAGATCGTCGTTGTTTAATGTTTCCTCATCATAGGATGGCATCATCGCCGGATAACCATCAACGACTTCATGATTGGCTTCACGAATGGCACGAATGAGGTAATCATCGTCGATGGTGATTTCCTTTGTCTGGCCGTCAACCTCCACCTGCCGTGGTGACCCCGCCAGTTCAAACAGGGATGGACCAACACCGGGTGTGCCATCGAGACTGTGACAGCCGGTACATCCCTGCTCACGTAAAACGACCAATCCGCGATGTTCCGGCGGCTCATCAGCAACCTGCCAAGCGGCGTAATCCTCTGCACTCAGGGCTTCGATGGTCGTGATCATGTCAGCATGACCGGCACCGCAGTATTCAGTACAGAAAATGTCGTAGCTGCCGGGTTTGGGAGCTTGAAACCAGACGTAGGTTTCTAAGCCCGGCACCATATCCTTCTTGATGCGGAAGGCCGGCACAAAGAAGCTGTGAATCACATCGACTGAACGAAGGCGGACCTTGACCGGGGTGTTGGCCGGTACATAGAGCTGGGTTTCACGACGGCCGTCCTCGTATTCAAACTGCCATGACCACATGCGCGCCGTGGCGTTGATCTCCATCGCACCCTCGGGAACTTCGGTCAGACCGACGTAATTGACCCAACCATACCAGAACATGGTCAGTACGATCAGGGTTGGTAGTACCGTCCACACCGTTTCCAGGACGATATTGTGATCAACATCGGAGGTTGGTTCCGGATGTTTGGAGCGACGGTACTTCACCACAAAATAAATAGTGACTATGGTGATCCCGAGCAGCAGCAACAGTGACAGACCAAAGATGTAGATCATGACACCGTCAACCAGTTGCGCCGTCGGGTTATCAGTTTGCAGCAGGGTCACGGTAACACCTCACGATAAAGTACGTCGGTAAAAGTAAAGCCAATAAAGATGACCAGAATCACCAGCATGGCCAGTAGACCGATTTTGAATAACATGGATTCTTGGCGCAGATGCATAAAAACAAACAGCACCAGTGCCGATTTAAACGAAGCCACTGACAGGGCTATCCAGATATTTACTGCGCCAAAATCAAACTGGGCAACCCCGACGGTAATGCCGGTCAATATGATCAGGGCAACCCAGATCATGATAAAGGTCCGGTAGGGGACGGGTTCGTGCGTTTCTTCCGACATTAAAACCTCCCGGCAGTCAGATAATCAGGTAATAAAGGGGGAACAGAAAAATCCACACCAGGTCAACCAGGTGCCAGTAGAGGGCCGAGTTTTCCAGCAGCACATAGCGTTCGCTGGTCACCTTGCCTCTGGCGATCATTACCGCTACGACCCCGATCAGGGTGGCGCCGATTAATACATGCAGACCATGCAGTCCGGCGGTAAAGTAGTAGAGGTTAAAGAATGAAGTGACCCCCGGCCCCATTTCCCGCAGGGTTTCCGACGCGGGGTAGATCCCGAGGTTAATCTCGTAAGACCACTCAAAATATTTATTGATCAGAAACACCACCGCCAGACCGATGGTAGCCACGCAGAGGTTGATGCACAGGCGGATTTGGTTGCGCTGGATGGCGGTAATGGCCAGGGCAATGGTTAAGCTGCTGGTTAGCAGTACTGCGGTATTGGCGGCCCCGAACCAGACGTTGAGCTTGTTGCTGGCGGTGATGTATTCCTGTGGATAGGTAATCAAGGCGATGGCATAGAGAATGAACAAGCCACTGAACAGAATCACCTCGGTATAGAGGAACAACCACATACCGAAACGGTCGCCGGTGTCATCACGATGTTCAAAACTCATCAGCTTTGACTCCTTTGAAGTCGTAGGGACCACGAGTTACCACCGGATCCTCTTTGCCGAAGTTAAGCATTGGTGGCGGTGAGGGGACTTGCCATTCAAGGGTTGCTCCACCCCAGGGATTCATCCCGACCGGTTTGCCGTTCAGCATGCCTTTGAGCAGATTGGCGAACATCATGATCAGACCGGCAGCCAATACCCAGGACCCTAATGTGGCAACCATGTTGAGGGTTTGAAATTCGGGGAGATAGTCGTAGTAACGGCGCGGCATTCCCTGAATCCCAACGGCCTGCATCGCCATGTAGGTGACATTGAAACCAACAAACAGCAGTCCCCAGGCGATAAAGGCGATTTTATGGTTGTACATGCGCCCGGTGAACTTCGGCAGCCAGTAGTGCAGAGCTCCAAAAAAGGCAAAGCCGGTACCACCGAACATGGTGTAGTGGAAGTGGCCGACGACAAAGGTGGTGTCGTGCAGATGAATATCGGCAGCGGCGGCGCCCAGGGCCAACCCGCCCAGACCTCCAATGGCAAATTGGAGGATAAAGGCGAGGGCATAGAGCATCGGCGGTCCAAGTTGGATGGAACCCTTATATAGGGTAGAAACCCAGTTGAAAATTTTGATAGCACTGGGGATGGCAACGATGAAGGTCAACAGCGAAAACACCAGGATGGCGAAATCACTCATGCCGCTGGCATACATATGGTGGGCCCAGACCAGTGAACCGGCAAAGGCGATGGCGAGGCTCGAAATCGCCATGGCCCAGTAGCCGAATATCGGTTTGCGCGAAAAGGTCGGGATGATTTCAGAGATGACCCCCATGGCCGGGAGGATCATGATATACACTGCCGGGTGGGAGTAGATCCAGAACAGGTGCTGAAACAGAATCGGATCACCGCCACTGGCAACATCAAACAACCCGGCACCGAAGAAGCGTTCCAGTATCACCAGTACCAGGGTGATACCGAGCATCGGTGTGGCCAGGACCTGGATCCAGGCGGTGGCGTAGAGGGTCCAGACAAACAGCGGCAGCCGTCCCCAGCCCATCCCCTCAGCGCGCAGGCGGTGGATGGTGGTGACAAAGTTGATACCGGTCAGAATCGAGGAAAAACCGAGCATGAAGGCGGCAAGGGCGGCGAGGCTGACGTTGGTTGAAGTTTGAGTGCTGAAGGGGACGTAAAAAGTCCAGCCGGTATCCGGGGCACCGGTGCCGGAAAAAATCGCCAGAACCGCCAGAATCGCGCCGCTGATATACAAATACCAGGACAGCAGATTGAGCTTTGGAAAGGACACATCCCGCGCGCCGATCTGGATCGGTAGCAGCAGATTGCCGAAAGCGGCCGGAATGCTGGGGATAATAAACAGGAAAATCATGATAATGCCATGGACCGTGAAGGAGGCATTATAGGTCTGGGCCGACATGATGTGCTGCCCGGGTGCGAACAGTTGCAGGCGGATGGCCAGGCCGATAGTTGCTGCAACAATAAACATGGTGGTGATGCAACCAAGATACATCATGCCGATGCGTTTGTGGTCGGTAGAGAGCAACCAGCCCAGCACGCCGGAACGGGGGCTCTCACTGTAGAATCCGGTGTTGGTCAAGGGGGTGTTTGTCATGATTTTTTCTTTCTACCGCTGAAGATCAGAAACAGAAAAAAACTGCCGAGGGTCAACAGGATAACGGTACCGCTGACGCGCATCAGGTTAAAGACATAACGGCGGTTTTCGGCATCATAGGTAAAACAAAATTCCAGGGCTTTGCTGATCGGGGTGCTGATGCGTCCTTCAGCGGCCTCCAGAATTGCCATGGTCAGGGTGATCGGCGGGATCGATTGTCCGATCAGATAGCGGACAATGGTGCCGTCAGCAGCAACAATGAAGGCAGCGGTGGGGTGAACAAAGTCTTCCCCCTCCTTGTAAAAAAAATAACCGGCGGAGTCGGTCAGTTTAAGAATATTTTCCTGCTCCCCGGTTAAAAAATGCCAGGCTGTCGCCGGGAAGTCGGTGCGCGTCGCGGTGAGAAAGGTGCGCTGGCTGTGGGCCGCCATGGCGGCGGTTTCAGTCGGATCAAAACTTAAGGTAATCACCTGGTAGTCCTCGCCGGGAGTCAACCGCATTTTCGGCAGGGTTGACGAGAGACCACCCAGCAGGACATTGCAGACCGTACGGCAATTGTAAAAGACCGGCACAAATAAGGTCGGGCGGTCAATCAGATCACCAAGCTCGACTTGCTCACCGCTCGAATCTGTAAATGTCAGCTTCAGAGGGATTTTTTCCCCCAGCTGCATATCCAGAGCGACGCGTTTTTCCTGTGCCGTTACAGTGCCATGGAAAAATAGGCAGATCACCAGAAAAATGAGAAAAGAACGCACAAATTGCTCCATACAGGTAACGAGTGTTTTTGTCTGACAGACGCTGAGGTCGTGGTTGTCACTGACAATGTCGCAAGTCTACTCAACTGGTAAAGAATTGTAAATACAGTGAGGGGAAAAAGATCTTTGGTTGTGCCATTAGTTAACGGCTTTATCCGCAGATGTCTCTACCGTAACAAGACTGATACTGTGTTACCATGATTAACCGTTGCCCGAATTCCCCAGTGAGACTGACGGCCTGCTGTTGATGACATCGGTGAAGGAAGTCGGTGTGGAGCCTGTGACATGATAACAACACCTCGGACTGACTTTTTAGCCAGACATTATCGATTGCTCCTAGTCATCAGTTTGATTCTGCTGGTTACGGTACTGCACTATCTGACCTCGACCCTGCATGCGCCCTTTCATGATATCTACCGTCGGCTGTATTACCTGCCCATCGTTCTAGCCGGGGTCTGGTTTGGGTTGCGAGGCGGGTTGCTGGCCGCGGCTACTGTCTCTTTGCTCTATTTGCCGCATATGCTCTGGCAGTTGGTGCCAACCCACGGCGATCTGCTGGAACAGATCCTGGAACTGGTGCTCTATCACGTTGTCGGCGGCGTCACCGGGCTGTTGTCCCAGCGTGAGCGCCGTCAGCAGGGTTTGTATCAACGGGCCGCGGAGCGCCTCGAGCGCAGTTATGTCCAGTTACGTCGCCAAGCCGATGAGTTGATTACAGCCGAGTCTGAGTTACGACGAACGCACCGACTGTCGACTCTGGGGGAAATGAGTGCTGATTTAGCTCACGAAATCCGTAACCCGCTTGGTTCCATCAGGATGGCCGCCGAGGTGGTGACAGAAGGATTAAAGGAGGATGATCACCGCTACGAGTTCGCCCGGATCCTTCAGAAAGAGTCGCAACGGCTCAATGCTGTCCTGGAAGATTTTCTCGGGCTGGCACGCTCCCCTGCGGAAGATGTAGAGGATGTTGATCTGGCATCGTTGTTCAATGAGTTGAAGCTCCAACTCTCCCCCGCAGCGGCTGCCAGCCGGGTTGACATTGTGGTCGTGCAGAGCGATGCAGTCCTGGAGCTTTCCCCTCTTCCCTTGCGTCAGGCGCTGCTGAATCTGGCTCAGAATGCCATTCAAGCGATGCCAGCCGGTGGGCAGTTGACTCTTACGGTTCAACAGATGCCGGATCAGTTATGCCTGCTGGTAGAGGATACCGGTGAAGGGATCAGTGTCGATGCTCTGCAGAAGATATTCAGCCCTTTTTACACTACCCGCGAGGATGGCACCGGCCTCGGTCTGGCGATCACCCAACGCTTAGTGGAGCGCCTGGGAGGAACTCTCGAAGTGGAAAGCCAGCCGGGAATCGGAACCCGGTTTGCCCTCTGCCTGCCGTTTTTAAAGCAGTGTGAGATGTAGTGCCTGCTGGGACGGCTTACACTTTTTTTCACTGAACAGCATAGTGCCGCTGATACACCGCATAGAAGGCAACGGGCACTACCACCAGGGTAAAAAGTGTCGAAGAAAACAAACCGAAAATCATTGCCCAGGCCAGACCCGAGAAAATCGGATCGAGAGTGATGGGCCAGGCGCCAAGGGCGGTGGTTATTGCAGTCAACACGATGGGACGCAGACGCACCGCGCCACATTCAACGATGGCTTCGCGCAGGGGCATCCCTTCTTCCAGGGCCCTACGGATAAAATCAATGAGTACCACTGCGTTACGGATAACGATGCCACCAAGGGCAATCATCCCGATCATGCCCGTGGCGGTAAAAAAAACCGGGTCGGCAAAACCGCCTACCGGACGATCCATGAGTAGATTGAGCAGCCAGAAACCGGGCATGATACCAATCACCGTAAAGGGAATGGACATGAGAATCAGCAATGGCAACACGAAGGACCCGGTTTGCAGGGTCAGCAGGATATAGACGCCGATCATAGCGGTGCCAAAGGCCAGCCCCAGGTCGCGGAACACCCGGATGGTGATTTCCCACTCCCCCTCGCCGTCCCACTGGACGTCGATACCTGCCGGCGTCGGTTCCTGACGCAGCGTTGTTTGCATATCGAGAATAGCCTCTCCCGGAGCCTGTCCAGCCATCTCGGCGGTCACATAAACCACCGGCCGCAGGTTTTTGTGATAGATAGTCTGCGCTTCGGGCCGCCCAACAAATCGTCCCAACTCGGTTAGCGGCACCGGCTGACCGTCTGCGCTGATAAGGTGAAGGCGGTCAAGGGCTTGCGCTCCCGTGCGCTGATCTCGTGGTAGAATGGCGTTGACAAAAAGGGGCTGTCGTTCGTCATCAAGGTGCAGGGTAGCAGGATTGCTGCCGGAGACCGCCAGCTTAAGAGTTTCAGTAATGGCGGCGGTACTGATGCCATGCAGAGCGGCCTTTTCTTTATCAGGGAGGAAATCAAGACGCGTGCGCGGCATCTCAATAGTCGTATTCAGATCTACGACAAAGGGTTCATCGGCCATCACTTTAGTCACCTGGCTGGTCGCGTTAATAATATCTTCATAGTCAAGCCCCGGTGCACCGTAGATCTCAGCAACCACCGTCGCCAGTACCGGTGGGCCGGGCGGGGTTTCGACGATCTGCAAGGTTGCGCCAAAGTGTTGCGCCAGATCTTCAAGATCATTGCGCAGTCGCAGACCCAGAGCGTGGCTTTGCATGCGGCGTTCATTCTTTCCGACCAGGTTGATGCGGATATCGGCAAGATGGGGCTGGTCACGCAGATAATAATGGCGCACCATGCCGTTGAAATCCATGGGCGAAGGTTGGCCCACATAGGAGACAAAGTTGGTTACCTCGGGAACGGAGCGCAGATAATCCTCAAAGGCACGTACCATGCGGTCGGTGCCCTCCAAAGTGCTGCCTTCAGGCTGATCCAGCACCAATTGCAGTTCGTTCTTGTTATCGAAGGGCAGCATTTTCAGGGGCACCAGACGCAACATGGGCAGTGCCAGGGACAGTATCAGCAGCAGCAGAATGCCGCCCAACAGCATCCAGCGCCAACGTCGCGCACCGAGAAAAGGTTCCATCGTCATGCGATAGCCGCGCTTTAGCCAGGAGGGGACGACATCCTGTCCCTCCAGATTTTCGGCGCCAGCTTTTTCCACCCGCCGGCTAATCAGGGTATAAGCAAGCCAAGGCACCACCGTCAGCGCAGCGAGGGTCGAAAAAATGACCGTCAGGGGAACATTGGCTGCCATCGGCGCCATATAGGGACCCATCATGCCGGTGATGAAGAACATGGGAGTAAAGGTGACGATGATCGCCAGGGTAGAAAGAATGACCGGCGGGAGCACCTCACTCACGGCAAACAGGGTTGCCTCGCGCGGCTTGCGACGGCGTCCGAGAATGTGACGCTGAATATTGTCGACGTTGGTGATAGGATCATCAACTACCAGACCCAACGACAGAATCAGGGCGAACAGAGTTACCCGGTTAATGGTGTACCCCAACAGAAAATTGACGAACAGCGCCAGAGAAAAACTGATAGGTACCGCAAGGGCAACGATGAGCGCTTCGCGACGCCCCAGGGAGAAAGCCAGCAGCACCACCACCGTGGTTACAGCGAAAAATAGCGAAGTCAGCAGATCACTAACTTTTCCCTGGGCGGTTTTGCCGTAGTTGCGCGTGACCTCGACGAAAACCTCGTCCGGGATCACGGATTCTTTGAGTTCCTCGAGGCGATCAAGAATAGCGTCGGCCACTTCGACCGCGTTCGTCCCCCTTTTTTTCGCCAAAGCCAGGGTCACCGCCGGATAGGAACCGACGGCTGCGGCCGGTGAGATCTTTTGGGAATCAAAGCCAGCAACCGGATGCTGGGAATTGTGTGCGAGGAACAGTGTGGAAAACCCGATCCGCGAATAACTGTCAGCCTCCTGTGGCCCATCAAGCACCTTGGCTACATCGCGCAGGTAGACAGGGCGCCCGCCATACACCCCGACCACCAGTTGCTCGACTTCCTGAGCTGTTTGCAGAAAAGCGCTACTGACCACACCGATTTCACGATCTATGACGGAAAAGCTTCCGGCCTGCACTGCCGCATCGGCACCACGTAGCGCCTCAGCAACCTGCAGCGGGGACATCCCGCGTGACGCCAACCGCGCTGGATCGAGTTCTACCCGAACCTCACGGTTGCGGCCGCCGACCAGCTCCGAGCGGGAAATGCCATCGACATCGGTCAGACGTGCCAGCACTTCCTGGCCGATGCGGTGCAGGTCGAAATCGTTGTAATGTTCGGAGTACAGGGTCAGATTGACGATGGGAACATCATCAATTTCTACTGGTTGGATGATCCATCCCTGAACGATAGGTGGCACCTGCTCGATGTTCATCCTGATCTTATTGTGTAGCTTGACCAAGGAGCGTTCGCGATCCTCGCCAACATGAAAACGCACGGTGACGATGGCCACACCGTCGCGGGACATGGAATAGACGTATTCAACTCCATCAATCTGCCAGAGAAGTTTTTCCAGAGGCGTCGAGACCAGTTGCTCAACCTCGCGAGCCGATGCGCCGGGAGCCTGAACGAAGACATCAGCCAGGGGCACAACAATCTGAGGTTCCTCCTCGCGCGGAGTCAAAAAAAGCGCAGCCAACCCCAGGAACAGCGCAAAAATTATTAATAAGATGGGGGGGTGAGGCTGCAAAAATGGCGCGACCAGTCGTGCAACCAGACCTTGCGGCGCAGCAACTTGCTTGCTCATGGCTGCGCTCCGTGCAGCACAAGCTGCTCATTGCCGCGCAGTCCGGAGAGAATTTCTACCTCGTCTTCCATGCGCTCACCGGTGGTGACGAGCAGGGTTTTGATGTGATCTTCTTCAACGATCTGAACCATGTCGAGCTGACCCACACGCAAGATGGCAGCAGTGGGAACCAGAACAGCGGAACGAGCATCCAGCGGTACCTTGAGCCTGCCGAACATGCCGGGGAGCAAACCCTCATGATTTAACAGCGCGATCTTGACAACAAAGCTGCGTGTGCGCGGATCGGCGGCAGGGATGATTTCTTCCACCTGCCCCTTGAGGGCTCGATCCGCGACCAGTACATCGACGCCCTGACCGAGGGTAAGACGCTCAATGAGCGACTCAGGCACCAGAGCTTCAAGTCGCAGCGTCTTTTTGTCCTGCAGTGTCAATAGCACTTTGCCGGGCATGGCTAAATCACCGGGATCCACGTGGCGTTCCACAACCTGTGAGTTCTGCGGAGACAGAATCCGAGTATAATCCAGTGCAACGTCTGCTTCATCGACTTGTCGTCGGGCTCCTTCAATACCCGCCTCGGCCGCTGCCAGTGCCGCTACCGCTTGCGCTAGTGCAGCCTGTGACTGCCGCCGCTGTGCTTCAATGGTTTCCATCTCTTGTTGAGTGGCGGCCTGTGCTGCCAGGAAACTTTGAATCCGCTGGTATTCTGCGAGGACACGCACTTCTTCGGCCTGAGCCGCCTCGATCGCGCGCTCGGTTTGAACCTTCTGCTGGACTGCGCCATTGAGGGCCTGCCGGGCTTGCTGGTAGCGCGCACGCAAAGTACGATCATCAATTTCCACCAACAGGTCACCCTTGTTGATGAGATCACCGGGCCGCACTGCGACTTGCTCCACGCGTCCGGTTATCTGCGCCTCAATTCGCCCGGCGAAGCGGGTCTCTAAGGTGCCAACCGCCTGATAGTATTGAGGTAGGGAAACTTTTCGCGCGGCCACAAGCTCCTTGCCCGATGGATGAGCAGGAGCAGGAGCAGGCGCCCGGGCATCCTCGGGCCCGATCTGCCCGGTGCGGAAAAAGCCGCCCATATAGAGAATCAGACCGAACAGCAGTGCGCCACCGATAAGGGGCTGAATCCAGCGCTTAAGAGTGTCTTTTTTTGCGGCCGCTCGCTTCATTGAACGCCTCCCGTCGAGTTCCCATAAAAATGCCCCTCTCCCAGCGCGCGCGCTAACTCGGCGAGAGCCCGCAAATGGTCGCGTTCAGCTGCTGCAGCAGCCATGCGACTGCGACTGAGCGAGAGTTCGGCATCCAGATAACGCGTCACGTCAGCTGCGCCTCCCGCAAATCGCGTTTGTATCAGGGAAAAGGCCTCTTCGGCCTGGAGCACTGCTGCTGCTGTCACCACCTGATGCGCTGAAGCTTCCTCGGCTCCCAGCCAGGCCTCACGCACCTGCAGTTCGATATCTCGACGCAGACTCCGTTCGGCGGCCAGACTTTCCTGGATCTGTCCGCGCGCGCTGGCTTCCAGCGCGGAGGTGGAAAAGCCGGAAAAGATATTCCAGCTCAGGCGAGCACCCAAAGTCCAGTTGAGTCGATCGTCATTGTAGGACAGATGAGGATTATCATGGTAAAGACGTGCTTCAAGATCAAGGCGTGGCAGATATCCGGAGTGGGCAACGTCAAGCTCAAGCCGCGCACTTTGAACACTCTGCCGAGCACCGGCCAGTTCCGCTCGTCGTGTCAGAGCACGCGCAAGGGCCTGGGAATAGTCTTGCGGAGGCTCATAAGAGAAGTCGCTGGAAGAAGTCTCCATGGGGGCGTGGGCATCGCGATCGAGCAGCACCGCCAGGGCCGCCTGCAGCCTTTGTTGATGTGCTCTGGCACGAATGATCTCTGAACGTGCTTCGGCACGCCGAACCTGAAGAGACAGCAGGTCTGCACGCAATAAGCTGCCGCCGGTAAGACGCACCTGTGCTAATTCGAGCTCGCGCTCGACAACGTTGAGACTTTGATGGGCGATCTCCACCAGATTTTGCGCCGTCATTAGCGCCAGGTAAGTATCAATGACTGCAGCTTCAAGTTGATTAGTGAGGGCGGCGCGTTCACTATGCGCTTGTTCCAAGCCTAACCGCGACTGCTGATAACGCAACTTATCGTGTCCCCCGGCATAGAGATTCCATTGTGCCTTGACACCCGTTTCCCAATTGTTGAATTGTCCCGGTTGATTGAAGTCAAGTGCAGAGGGCAACTGACGGGCATCGATGGTTTTGAAGAGATAGGCTGACGGGGCATCGCCCCGCAGGTAGTCCAGAGAAACGTCCACCCGTGGCGAAAATCTCGAGCGACTCTCCTTCACGGCCGCACGTGCCTGAGCGATGCGCGCCTCGGCCTGCTCCAGCGCAGGGTTTGTAGATTGAGCGAGATTCAGGGCTTGTTCCAGAGTGAGAAGCTCGGCGCCGGCGTCGGAAGCCGCTGTCAATGTGAACAGGAACAGAGACAAAACAACAAATATCTGCAAAACATTCAAATGCGCCATGAAAATATCTCGACAAAATTGAGAGACTCATCAAGAAAAACTGTACCGCATATAAGTTTATACTCAATAAGTTGATTGTCAACTATTCAATAATAACAGAAGGTTATATTCTTTCAGACGGCGATAAGATGAGCTGTCAAGATTTAATATCTTCTCGATCTTCGGCTCCTGGATAAACCAGCGCAGACGTGCTGTCTGGCCGTGTAAGCTCTCACCTTGCGGGTTGCGCCCCTGCTAGCTACCAGGGGGCCAGTTTTGAATGGCTGGTATTTTGTTTGTGCCCTGATCCTCAGTATAGGCGGTGCCAACTTTTAATGATTTTATAACACAAAGAAATTGCACATTATTTTTCTGTTGTGACGGGCTGGTACTAGTTGAATTCTGCTTTAATGTAGAATAATCTACATCACAAAATTTGGCTAACAACATACGTGAATTTGTTAATGAAGTATTTATAGCCGGTGCCGGACAACCTGATTCGGTCAACACTGTTTATCTGCGAAAGGACGGACATGCCTGAGAATATTCTGGTAGTTGATGATGATCAATCCTTGCGGCGGATGATGGAATATACCCTCCAGCAGGCGGGTTATGCGGTTACTGTGACCAGTGATGGTGATGAGGCGTTAAGGGCCGTTCGCAAAAAGCAGCCGCGATTAATCATCACCGATCTGAAGATGGAACGGATGGGCGGGTTTGAACTGCTGGCACATGTGCGCCGGGAGTTTCCCGATATTCTGATGATCATAGTGACGGCTTTCGGCAGCGTCGAAAGTGCAGTTGAGGCACTGCAGCGAGGAGCCCATGATTATCTGGTCAAACCTTTCTCACGCGAAGCACTGCGGCTGGCGGTGGAACGAGCTCTATCTTACGATGGCTTGCAGCGTGAAAATAAACAACTGCGCAAGCAACTGGAAGAGAGCAGCACCCGGCAACTGATTACCACTGCCCCGAAGATGCAGCAACTGATCGACACCCTGGATCGGGTAGCAACGTCCGAGGTTTCGGTGCTACTGATGGGAGAGAGTGGTACCGGCAAGGAACTCTTGGCCCGACGACTTCATCATCAGAGCGCCCGTGTCAATCAACCCTTTGTCGCACTCAATTGTGCAGCGATTCCCCAGGGCTTGATTGAAAGCGAACTCTTCGGTCACCTTAAGGGATCTTTCACCGGAGCTCTTAAGGATCGCAAGGGGAAGTTTGAGCAGGCTGATGGCGGAACTTTATTTTTAGACGAAATCGGTGAACTGCCTCTAGAACAGCAACCTAAATTGCTACGCGCATTACAGCTCGGAGAAATAGAACCGGTTGGCGGTGAGACTCGTTCTGTCGATGTGCGCGTGGTTGCTGCAACCAACCTGAATCTGGAAGAAGAAATTTGCAAAGGCGCATTTCGAGAGGATCTTTATTATCGGTTGGCAGTCATTCCACTGCAGGTGCCTTCTTTGCGTCAGCGACCCGAGGATATTCCATTGCTGGCGCAGCACTTTCTACGGCTGGCAGCTGCCGGTCGTCAGTTGAGCTTAAGTGATATGGTCGTCGTGACGTTGCAGCAGTACTCCTGGCCGGGCAACGTCAGAGAGCTTCAGAACCTGATACAACGTCTGGCAATTCTCTGTGTTAATGAAGTTGTCGAGCAAACCGACTTGCCTGCAAATATCCGCCACCATAACGCTGAACCTCATCCTGCAGAAAGTGTCCCCTTTGTTCTGCCGGTGGCCGGCTTCTCCCTGGAAGAGCTTGAAAAATCAGCGATCATGCAAGCGTTGGAGCGTACCGGTGGTAATCAGACTAAAGCCGCTGAGCTGCTGCACATTCCCCGCCATGTATTACTCTATCGGCTGGAAAAATATCATCTGAAAATATCCTTATAGTTGCAGACTATTCTACAGTGAATCGTAGAATAGTCTGCAAAACTTCCTCCTGTCTTTTTCTCGTAATATCTAAATGTCTAACAAATAGTAGAAAAAAACCTTGGCACGCAAGTTGTAATATCTCACTAGATGAAAACCGATTGCGGTTAATCCTGTAGGTATCGGAGGTTCGTGTGAGAAAAACCTTAATTGGATTGGTAGCCATGTGGTTGCTGATTGCCCATTCTGCTGTTGCTGAGGAGAATCTCGAGGCGTTGGTGGATCTTGCCCTGGAGCAGAACCCGGAAGTTGAAGTTTCCGAGTCGCGTTGGCGGATGCTACAGCAACGGGCGGACGCCGCAGGCGCATTCGATGACCCGATGCTGCTGATCGGTGTGCGCAGTGTCCCGGTGAATTCCCTTGATTTTCGCCGCGAGCCGATGACGCAAAAGGTGATCGGCATCTCCCAGAAAATTCCCTATCGGGGCAAGCGCGGCACCCGAACTGCTGTGGCGCAAAGCGAATCAGAGGCGGCGCGCTGGCTGGTGGCGGAGCGAAAGCTTGAGTTGGCGCAGATGGTGCGGGAAACCGGATGGCGTATTTACGCCATTGACAAAAACATTGAGCTGACGCAGCAGACCCTGCAGTTGCTGGACGATCTGATCGCTCTTGCCGAGACTCGCTACGCGGTTGGCCAGGGCTCGATGCCGGCAGTCTTGAGCGCTCAGGTTCGGCGCTCAAAAATGCAGGAGCTGCTGCTCAGGCGGCAGCAGCAACGCAAAATATTACAGGCGCTTCTCAATGAGCTCTTGAACCGACCACAGGCGACGAAGATCGCATATTTTCCAGAACCGGAACTGGTGCCAATGACAACAGATACAGAGGTTCTGTTGCAGCAAGCTCTGTCCGAGCGGCCACTACTCCACAGCCTGACGGCGGAGCATCAAGCGAGTCTTGCCAGTCGTCGTCTTGCAGAGCTTGATTTTTACCCGGATGTAACCGTGAGCTTTGAATATGCGCAGCGTGACCGTCTGGACACAGGGATGGGAGGCGATGATTTTTTCGGCTTGTCATTGTCGTTTAATCTGCCGGTTCAGCGCGCCAAACGACGCGCAGTTGAGCACGCCTCGGCGTCTCAAAGTGCCATGGTGACGGCGCAATTACAGCAGCTGCGTAATAGCATTGAGCGTGGCATCAACCAGCAGCTGGCTGAACTCGAACAGCGCTTTGGTCAGGTGGAGCTTTATCGCGATGCGATTGTGCCGCAGGCCGAGCAATCTCTTGAAGCGTCGATTGGCGCTTATCAGGTGGACAAGATTGATTTTTCAATGCTCCTTGATGAGCAGATGGCGCTGTTTGATTATCAACGTGAATATTACCAACTGCTGGCCGATTATCAGATTTCTCTGGCGCAATTGCGCACCCTGGTTGGGGGGGGACTGTGATGAAAAAAATACTTCTTTTGTTATTAACAATCTTGTTGCTGGGCACTGCTCACTTGGCTGCTGAAACGCCAAAATACATCAGCCCGATGCATCCCTGGATCACCTCTGATGAGCCTGGTCAGTGTCCCATTTGCAACATGGATCTGGTGCCCTACGATCAGTTTGAGAGCGGGGAGAGCGGCAGCATCATCGACATTGACCCGGTGGTGGTACAGAACATGGGGGTGCGGTTGGCGCCGGTCAAGCGCGGCAATCTGCAGCGCAATATCCGTACTGTCGGGATCGTTGATTATGAAGAAAGCGGACAGACCTCAGTCAACAGTAAGATCGCCGGCTGGGTGGAGCAGCTGCATGTCAATCAGACCGGACAGGAAGTCAAAAAAGGGCAATTGCTGCTCTCCATCTATAGCCCGGATCTGGTCAGTGCCCAGGAAGAATACCTGATGGCGCTGCGTAATTTTCAGCGGCTGGAGCAATCTTCCGTTAACGGCGTCGCTGATGGTGCCCGGCGATTGCTGACGGCCGCGCAAACCCGGCTTCGTTACTGGGATATTGCCCCGCGTGATATTGAACGTCTGGCTCAGACCGGCGAGGTCCGCAGAACCTTGCCCCTTTATGCGCCTTTTAACGGCGTAGTGACGGATAAAATGGTCAACCAGGGGATGTTTATCAATGCCGGGATGGAGCTGTATCGACTGGCCGATCTCTCGCGTATCTGGGTTTACGCTGACATTTACGAGTATGAACTTCCTTGGATCGCCCAGGGAATGGCCGCAGAGGTCGAGATTCCGCAATTGCGTAAAACTGTTACCGGTAAGGTTGATCTGCTTTACCCCTACGCTGATGGTGTGACGCGAACGGTCAAGGCACGGATTGAACTTCCCAATGCCGAACGTGTGTTGCGTCCCGAGATGTTTGTTACCGTCAACATCGAAGGTCGAACAGTAAGCAATGTCCTGCTGGTACCAAGTGAAGCGGTTCTTGATTCCGGTCAACAGCAGCGGGTGTTTGTCGCCTTGGGCGAAGGCAAGTTTGATCCGCGTCCGGTACAGGTCGGCTTACGTGGCAGCACCGGGTTGGTTGAGATTCAGGGTGTTCACGAAGGTGAGCAGGTAGTGATCAGTGCCCAGTTCATGCTCGACTCGGAAAGTCGTCTGCGTGAAGCCATCGAGAAGATGAGGACACCGGCGGCATCAGAGCCATCGCTGGATGATCTGTTTGAGTGAGCAATGATGGGGTGGGAGGCGTCTGCCAATGGAGTGCTTTTTCTTGCGAGCAAAACTCGGCTGGCGCCTCAGACAGTTGCTCGCTGCATTCAAACACTTCAGTGCCAGACTTTTCCGGAGCAAGACAAAGCAAAAATAAAGGTGAAATTCAAGTCATGAAGGGTATTTTTGATGTTATCCCACGTCATTGAATGGTCGTTTCGCAATCGCTTCCTGGTGATTCTGACGACGGCATTTCTAGTCGCAGGTGGTTTGTTTGCCCTGCGCAACACGCCCATTGATGCGATTCCGGACCTGTCCGATGTTCAGGTGATCGTCTTCACCGAGTATCCGGGGCAGGCGCCCCAGGTGGTGGAGGATCAGGTCACTTATCCTCTGACCACCCAGATGCTGGCGGTACCCGGGGCCAAGACCGTACGTGGCTACTCTTTCTTCGGCTTTTCCTTTGTCTACGTCATCTTTGAGGATGGTACCGACCTCTACTGGGCTCGTTCACGGGTGTTGGAGTATCTCAACTCTGTCTCCGGGCGGCTACCCGAGGGGGTCAATCCGACGTTGGGACCCGACGCCAGTGGGGTGGGCTGGGTTTATCAGTATGCTTTGAGCTCTGATCGCCACGATCTCCAGGAACTGCGCAGCATTCAGGATTGGTACCTGCGGTATGAACTGTCCTCGGTGGAAGGGGTGTCGGAGGTTGCCGGTCTGGGTGGCTTCGTCAAGCAGTATCAAGTGGCGATCGATCCTAACCGTCTGCTCGCTTACAACATCCCGCTAACCGAACTGATAAAAGCGATCCGCAACGCTAATCTGGATGTCGGTGGCGGTGCTATCGAAATGGGCGAAACCGAATTCATGGTTCGCACCACCGGTGGCTACGTTGGTTCCGTTGAAGACTTAAGAGGGATTGTGGTGCGGGCGAGCACTGCAGGAACTCCGATCCGGGTGGGCGATCTGGCCGATGTCCGTCTTGGTTCTGAAATGCGTCGCGGTATTGCCGAACTGGATGGCGAAGGAGAGGTTGCCGGCGGGATCATTGTCATGCGCTCGGGCGAGAATGCCCTGAAAACCATCGACCGGATCAAGCAGAAGCTGGAGGAACTAAAAAGCGGGCTGCCGGAAGGGGTCGAGATTATCCCGACTTACGATCGCAGTGAACTGATCACCGGAGCGGTCGAGAACCTGCAACGCAAGCTGGTTGAAGAGAGCATTGTCGTTGCCCTGGTGATTATTCTCTTCCTGTTTCATCTGCCCAGTGCTTTTGTTGTCATTCTGGCCTTGCCAGTGGCGATCCTGATGTCGTTCATCATCATGTATCTGCAGGGAATCAGTTTCAACATCATGAGTCTTGGCGGGATTGCCATTGCCATCGGTACCATGGTCGATTCGGCCATTATTATGGTGGAGAATGCCCACAAGAAGCTGGAGCATGCGCCTCCTGATGCCCCACGTAAACCGATCATCATTGAGGCCGCCAAAGAGGTTGGGCCAACGATCTTTTTTGCCCTGCTGGTGATCACCGTCTCCTTTGCTCCGGTGTTTACCCTGCAGGAGCAGGCCGGACGGATGTTCAAGCCCCTGGCCTATACCAAAACCTACGCCATGGCGGCGGCAGCGCTGCTGTCCATCACCCTGGTGCCGGTGCTGATGAGCGTATTTATCCGAGGTCGGATTCGTGGTGAGACAGCTAATCCGATCAACCGTGGACTGATCCGGATTTACCATCCACTGGTCGATTTTGTCCTGCGTCGGCGCAAGACGGTGCTGTTCGTGACCCTGTTGTTGTTGTTATCCACCGCTTATCCCATCAGCCGTATCGGCAGCGAATTCATGCCCCCCCTGTATGAAGGGGATCTGCTCTACATGCCGACCACCCTGCCCGGTATCTCAGTGACCAAGGCTAAAGAACTGCTTCAACAGACGGATAAAATCATCGCTTCGTTTCCTGAGGTCGAGCGGGTGTTCGGCAAAATCGGCCGCGCCGAAACCGCCACCGATCCGGCTCCGATGATGATGCTGGAAACAACGATTTTGCTTAAACCTTTGGATGAATGGCGTTATCTACCGGCGGACCGTTTTTACAGCAACTGGCCCGCTGCCCTGGATTTCATCAAAACGCCTCTGCGCAGGATATTTCCCGAATCGAAACAGATGACTATCGATCAGCTCACCGAAGAACTCAACCGTGCAGTGCGGTTCCCCGGTTTGACCAACTCATGGACGATGCCGATCAAGACCCGCATCGACATGCTCTCCACCGGCATCAAAACCCCGGTCGGGATCAAGGTGATGGGTGATGATCTGAATATCTTGAGTCGATTGGCACAAGAGATCGAAGCGGTTGTGCGGGATGTTCCCGACACCCGTTCGGCGATTGCCGAGCGGGCAGTGGGAGGCTTCTTCCTTGATGTGGAGATCGATCGAA
>Ga0102938_10000342_pt1 | contig 33703 bp, 29 predicted proteins | sample SalPonR2_B_D2_MG_FD_84516 | JGI IMG/M metagenome (GOLD analysis project Ga0102938, IMG submission 84516) | Salt pond soil microbial communities from South San Francisco under conditions of wetland restoration - Salt Pond MetaG R2_B_D2_MG | ecosystem: Environmental > Aquatic > Marine >...
AAAATTTATAAATAGTTATTGGTGTTCAAAATAAAAAAGATTTAATTGAAAAGATGCCTATTTCTTATGTTCGACATAAAATTATACAGTTAAATTCAAGATAATAAAACCATTAACTATTTGTTTTTGAGTTTTAGATAAGATTGTTATTGATGATTATAATTTGATTTTTAAAATAATGAATTTGAAGAAATTGTGGAAATAATCTATATTTATTTAGAAATAACATCAATAGAAATGATTTTATTAATAGAAAGAGTTGATGATGTTTTTATAAGATAAAAGACAGGAGATAAATATAGTTATCCAAAGATAAATATAAATAGAAAGTTTATTTGGGGGATATTACTTTGTTTTTTGAAAAAAAATTGACTAATTTTATCAATAAAATAAGAAAAGATTATATCTTTAGATCTTTTATCTTAACTTTTTTAATAACTTTACTGTTATTATTACCAATAGGGTTATTATTAGATAGGCATTATAAAAATGTTTTATTAAATTCTAAAAAAGAGAATATAAAAAGTGAACTTGAAAGATATTCTATTTTATTATCAAGGGAAATTAATCAAAAGTTTTCATTATTGAATGCTTTAGAAGTTTTCACAAAAGAAAACTGGAATAATAAAATTAGTGAAAGTGGTTTTAAAAAATTTGCATATGGACTTTTTTCTTCAACTTCTGGAATTAGAAATTTGGTTATTGCTCCTGACGGTATAAATAAATATGTTTATCCAGTCAAAGATAATGAAGAAACTGTAGGCCATAATTTAATTAAGGATAAAAGATCTAATGTGAGACAAGCTGTACAAAAAACAATTAATAATAGAGAATTTGTTGCTAGTGGTCCTTATAAACTTCGACAGGGTGGAGAGGGAATAATTTTAAGAAAAGCTCTTTATAAAAATGATAACTTCTGGGGTTTAGTTACTATGGCCCTTAATATGGAAACTATTTATGAATATATAAAATTGGAAAATCAAAATTCTTCCATAAATATTGCTCTAAAAAGAAAAGATAAAGTATTCTTTGGTGAAAATAACTTATTTGAAAAATCCCCGATTATTACAACTGTAGAATTTCAAGGAGGAAAGTTTACTATAGGAGGTATTCCTGAAAAAAATTGGTATTCATCGATTGAAAATAATTTACAAATATATAGATTAATTATTTTTAGCATTATAATTCTTTTAGTAATTATAGTTTACATAGTATCTTATAGGAATTTTAAAATACAAGCTGTAGTTAATGAAAAAACCAGATATCTTAAAGAAATGAATTCTCTTTTACAGGAAAAAGAAAATGTTATTAAGGTTGAAAAAGATTTAATTGAGTATCAGGCTTATCATGATCAATTAACTGAACTATATAATAGAAGGTTTTTTGAAGAAGAAATAGAGAGATTAGATACAAAAAGGCAATTACCAATCAGTATTATTATGGCTGATGTGAATGGACTTAAGATCATAAATGATACTTATGGACACAGCGCAGGTGATGAATTATTAGAGAAAACAGCGGAAATATTAAATGATTCTATACGACAAGAGGATATATTAGCTCGTTGGGCGGGCGATGAGTTTGTTATATTACTTCCTCAAACAACATTAAAAAAAGCTCAGAAAATAATGAAAAGAATGAAAGAAGAATGTGAAAAAGTTGGTGAAAAAGATATACCTATCTCAATAGGGATGGGGGTTGCAACTAAAAAAAGAGTAGATCAAAATATTAAAAAAGTTTTAGAAGAAGCTGATAATAATATGTATCAAAACAAGCTTTCGGAAAGCAGAAGCGTTAATAATAAAATTGTCCAGAATTTAATTAACACCTTAGGTACAAAAAGCTCGGAAACAAGAGAACATGCAATGAGGATGACTGGATTGGCCCATGATTTAGGAGAAAAACTTGGCCTTACTCTTTCAGAAATGAATAATTTATCATTACTTGCCACTCTGCATGATATAGGTAAAACTACAATTTCTGAAGAAATATTAAACAAGCCTGGAAATTTAACAGAAAAAGAATGGGAGATAATTAAAGAACATCCTGAAAGAGGATATAAAATAACATCTGCTTCCAAAGAATTTGCAGTTGTGGCAGAAGATATACTCCATCATCATGAACATTGGAATGGTAATGGTTATCCTGATGGCTTGCAAGGAAAAGAGATACCCTATCTCGCCAGGATAATATCAATTATTGATGCTTATGATGTGATGACTAATGAAAGACCTTATAGTGAACCTATATCCCCCAAAGAAGCTCTGGTGGAAATAAAAGGTTGTTCTGGAGAACAGTTTGATCCTAATTTAGTTAAAGAATTTATAGAAATGCAAAAAAATAAGTTGTCTTAAACATTTAGATATCTAAGAATTAATCTAACATTGGAGGAGTAAATATATGAGTGTAAAAAGTAATTTTCAAAAAGAAAAAAGTTATAAGAAATTAGCGGAAAGTGTAAATGCTATTCTTTGGCAATATGATATAGAATCTGACCGTTGGGAATATGTTTCTCCTCAAGCAGAAAGAATATTAGGTTACAAACCTGGAGAATGGAGTAATTTGGAGTTTTGGGCTCAACATATTCATGAGGAAGATAGAGAAGCAGCTAAAAGTTATTGTCTAGAATGTACTAGTAGGGGCCAAGACCATGTTTTTGAGTACCGCTTTCGGAAAAAAGATGGCTCTTATGCTTGGATAAGAGATGAAGTAAGTGTAGTAGTCCAAAATGGAGCACCTAAAAAAATAAGAGGCTTTATGATTGATATAACAGAAATTAAAGAACTTGAAAATCAGATCAGAGATTTATCATTTAAAGATCACTTAACAGGACTTTATAATAGAAGATATTTAGATAGTGAGATAGAGAGATTGAATTATTCCAGGAGATATCCCATAAGTATTATAGTTGGGGATCTTGATAAATTAAAGTATGTTAATGATAAATATGGTCATAAAATGGGAGATAAATATATAAAAAAGTCAGCAGAAGTCTTTAAGAATATTTTTAGAAAAGAAGAAATAATAGCAAGGACTGGCGGAGATGAATTTGCTATCTTATTAATCGAAACTGACAAAAATGATTCGAAAAAAATCTGTAATAGAATAAAAGAAGAATTTAAAAAAATAAATGATAAAGAAGATTTGCCATATCCTCTAAATATTTCTTTGGGGTGTTCCGCAGTTTGTGATAATGGAGATATTTATAAATGCTATGAAAGGGCAGATCAGAATATGTACGAAAATAAAGAGGATAAATAATTATTAAATGAAAAATAAATATGTTTGATATTCACTTTTAAATAATAAAAGATTAATTAAAACATATTTTTAAAGTATCTAATATCCAAGTAATAGCAAATAGCAAAATAAGTTATATGAAAATTATATATCGAATATATAGGTCCTTATCAGTTGGGTTAAATTAAGCTGGTAAGGGTTTTTTATTGAAATTCATATATCAAGATCAATATAAAAATTAATAAATTTTATCTTTTTTAATCAACTATTTATTTATTTGTAAAATAAGTACTATTTTTGATATTGTAATTAGAATATAATTAATTTACTGACAAATATTTTAATTTAATTTAAAAATAATCCTTTAATATATAATTTTTACATTTTACATTTTTTTAAAAAATACAAAATAAAAAAAAGGATTTTATTTAAAAATAGCTAATAATAAATATACAATATATATATAAATATGGATTAATAGTTTTATTTATAAATTATTTCTAATTATGTTCAAATTTTACTTTTATATAAAAAAATTAAAAAAATAAAAGGAAACTATGACCGCTTTTCTTAAACATGGACACCAACAGGATTAGCGCGAGTTAACGGTGTAACCGGCCTTATTGAGGCCGGTTTTTGTTTTTATTATAAATAATTTTATAATTAATCTGTTTAAAAACATTTTAATTATAAAAATAGCAGGGTAAACCTGCGGGGGCCGTGAAAATTATTATTTCACGGTATTCATAAATACTAATTAAATAAGAGGAGGCAAATTATTATGAAGAAATTATTTATTTTAGGACTTGTATTGATGATGATGTTTACCGTGAGTGTTGTATCATTGGCTGCTAATCCAGTTCAAGTATCTGCTGATATTTATGCTGAAGTTTTGGAAGCTATCGAAGTAACTAAAGCCGAAGGTGGAGACCTAATATTTGGTACTCTAGCTGCGCCCAATACTGGTGCTACAGGAGGTACTGTTATAGTAACTCCCGATAGTTCCACTTCAACAACTAATATCCCTTATCACGATGGAATTGTTAATGCAGCTCAGTTTAATGTCCAAGGTAGTAGTGATGTTAATTATTCAGTAAATTTACCTACTGATGATATAACATTAACAGATACTGTGAATCCATCTAATACTATGACTGTAAATACTTTTACCTCAGATTTAAATGGTGGAGAGACTATTGGAACTAAATCAACTTTCTATGTTGGCGGAACTTTAAATGTAGGTGTTGGTCAACCTGCAGGTAGTTATCAAGGTTCATTTGAAGTAACTGTGACTTTTGATTAGACTTTATTAATTTATAAATTAAATCATATTAGGGGAGTATTTCCTCCCCTTTTGATTTAATTGTTAAAAATAGTTAATTTAAAAATTATCTTAAATATAAATAATAATTGCAGCGAAATATAAAAGGAAGAAGGTGTGGGAAATGAAGATCAAAAATAATATAATTAAATTAATAATTGGGATTACTGCTTTATTATTGATTATTAATATCTTTATTCCCTTTACAACATCTGCAAAAGTAATGGTTTTCCCTACACGAGTAACTTTTGAAAATGGTGTTAATTATGCTACTATAAGACTAATTAATACAGAAGATGAAACAATCACTTATAGAATAGTTTTTATTCAAAGTAAGATGTATGAAAATGGGAAAATTGAAAGAATTGATAAACCATCTGATAAAGAGCAGAGGCTTACAGCCATGATGGCACAAGATTTAATAAGGTATTCTCCAAGACAGGTTACACTCCCTCCTAATGAAGAACAGTTAGTGCGTTTACAGTTAAGTAAACCAGCAGACTTAAAAGAAGGGGAGTATCGTTCGCGTTTGCTTTTTCAAGAAATTCCTCAGATAAGCGATTCCCAAGAGGCTTCACCTGAAGCACGAGAAGGTTTTTCGATCCAACTACAGGTAATATATGGAGTATCAATTCCAGTGATAGTAAGACATGGTGAAACCAAGGTAGACGTGGAATTAACTGATTTTGATCTTGAAATTAGCGAAGAAGATGGAATACCAATTGAAATGTCCTTTGAAATAAAAAGGAGTGGAAATCAATCAGTTTATGGAGATATAGAAGTTAAATATATATCTGAAGACGGTATAGAAAGAATTATTGGCCGTTTAAGAAGAGTTGGAGTTTATACTGAAATAAATTCTCGTGAGATAACATTAAATTTAACAAATACTGAAAATATAAATTTGGAAACCGGAAAAATAATGGTTGTATATAAGCAACCACCCGAGCAGGGAAATGAAATCTTAGCCTCGCAAGAAATATAAATTTTAGTAGTCTCTTATACGGGAGGTGTTCTAATAGATGAAAAACAGGAATATTTTAACTATAATATTAATGATTATAATGATTTTTACTTTAAATAGTAGTTCACAGGCTCAGGAAAATGATACTATTTTAAGATCGGAGAACCTACTTTTTTTAGAAGTGAATCTATCTGGTATGAAATTATCAGATGAATTTTTACCTTCTTTTATAACTGAAGATTTAGTGTTAGTACCTATTGGACAGTTAACAAACTACTTGGAGTTACCATTTAAAGTAAACTTAGAACAGAGAACTGTTGAAGGTTTTATATATAATGAAAATGAAAGTTATATATTAGATGTACAGAAGGGAATAGCAAGAGCTAATGACTTAGAAATATCTATAAATAAAGATCAAATTGAAGTAGATAGCGATGATATCTATTTAGATATTCAATTAATATCAGAGTGGCTTCCCATGCAAGTAAATATCAATCTATATAGTGCAATATTAAATGTAACATCTGAAAGACCATTACCACTTGAATCAAAATTAGAAAGAAGATATCGTTGGGAAAAATTAGCTAATGCAAAGGTGTCCCAAAAAGCTGAATATCCTTTAAAGGAAAACCCCTATAAATTTTTCAGTGGACCCTTTATTGATCATAGATTTAATTTTACTTTTAATGAAGAATCAGAACCAACAGCTAGGCATAGTACTAGGCTATCAGGAGATTTTCTTTACATGTCAGGCAGACTATTTGTTTCAGGACCCTTTGATGACCCATTATCAGAAGTTACTGGGAGATTGGGAAGACGATCACCTGAAGCTAATTTATTAGGTCCTTTAAATGCGCATGAAGTGTGGCTGGGAGAAGTCACTCAACCAATTGTTCCTGATATTTCTTCCTGGGAGTTAGTAAAGGGACTATATATCAGTAGCTATCCTTATTTAAGACCAAATAGATTTTATTCTCATACATTTGAGGGTAAATTACCTGAAAATTGGGAAGTTGAGTTATATGATAATGGAACATTATTAGATTTTCAAAGATCAAATGAAGAGGGAAGATATATTTTTGAAGATGTTCCATTAGATTATGGAAGGAATAAATTCACTCTTGTCTTTTATGATGAATATGGTCAAAAATATGAAGAGACTAAATTATTTAGAATAGATTCTTCATTAATTCCACCGGAAAAAAATTATTACCGAATAGATATTGGGCAAACTGATGAGGATAAGTTAAGAAGTATTCTAAGATATAGTCGAGGAATAAATGAAAATTTATCTTTAATAACAAATTATGTAAGCTTACCTAGCAATGGCAAAACAAATGATTATACTAATATTGGAGTTAGAGGTAATTCTAATGGTAACTATTGGGAAGGAACCTATCTACAAGAGATTGATGGTGGAAGGGGAGGAAAAATAGGTTTTTATACTTCCATGGGTAAAACAAATTTTGCAATAAATCATGCTGTTTTTGCTGATTACAGTAGTGAAGAAGTTTCAGAAGACTTAAAAAGTAGATCAAATATTGATTTAAGACGCACCTTTAATTTAGGTGAAGTTGCAAATCTTGGAACTAGATTAGAGTTAACTCGTAATGTTTATGATAATAATGATATTACCACAGAATTATATAATCACCTATCTACCTACTACAAAGGATATTCTTTTAGAAACACAATAAATGTTGAATTTAATAATGATGGTAATGAGGGTAGCGGTGATTTTTGGATCTATAAATATATAGGTAACTATTGGTTAAGAGGGGAATTGGGATATGAAATTCCCTCTTTAAAAACTGAAAATATAGCTGCAGAGATTAATGGACGGATTGATGATATTCATAGTTATAGTTTTAGAATAAATAGAGATCTTGAGAAAGAACAAACAACTTATATTGCTGGTGTTAATCGAAATGCAGATTATACACAAATTGGTTTAAAAGGAAGTTATACTGGTCAAAAAGATTGGGAAATAAACTTGGGTATATCGACTAGTTATGGTAGATCGGATAGAACTAATCAATTTAAACCAGGTACATCAACCCGCTATGGAGCTGTTTCAGTAAGAACTTATTTAGATCTTGGAGATAAACAAGAACCTCTAGAAGGAGTAGGTTATCTTATAAATAACAGAAGCTATGATGAAAGAACTAATAAAGAAGGTATTGCTTTCATTCCCAATTTAAGAGTTGACCGAAGAGTTGATATAGCTATTAATAGAGAAACACTTTCTAATCCTTTTATGGTAGTGAATCCAGAAGGTGTGAGTTTTATTCCTAGACCTGGTCAAACCTTTGAAGTCAGTCTACCCGTTGTAATGACAAGTGAGATTGGTGGACACGTATATCTACAAACTAATAGTGGTATAAGAGTATTAAAAGGGGTAGAAGTGCAGTTAATTGATGAAAATAACAACATTGTTAAAGATACAAGTACAGCCTTTGACGGATATTTTTATTTAAGTGAAATTATTCCAGGGGATTATATGTTAAAAGTATCTGAAGAGTCAATTAAACAATTAGGCATAAAACAACCTGAAGTTAAAAATATTACTCTACCACCTACAGGTGGTTATTATGATGGATTTGATTTTAATATAAAGACTAAGTGATATTCAAATTATTAATTAATTTAAGTTTTGAAAGGGGGCGGCATAGATGATAAATAAAAAAATATTTAATCCTATTTTCAAAATGTTATTAATTTCAATAGTGGTACTTTTTATGGTACTTATTCTTATACCTAAAGAGGTATCAGCAGCTGATATTTATATTGAAGATTTTAAATACAAAATTGAATCTGTAGATAATGGATTTATATTGACTGATATGGAAGTTTGGATATCAAATAATACAACAGATGACCGTAATATATATGAGATTAAATTAACCTGTGATAATGGAAATTATAAATTATTTCCACTTGAATATATTTTAGATGAAAAAGTGCCCAGTGAAGGAAGAGTTGCTGTAGCAGTTCCTTTAAATGATACCTGGGAGATTACTTTTCCCTGTGAAGAGGTGACAGTATCAGTAACTCAAACTGACGCTAATTCAGTTAATGACGCAACTTTTACTATAGATCCATCAAGCTATTACTCGATTAATAAAGTAAATAATCTTAGTTTTGGTGCTTTTGCTGCTGATTATGATCAATCTATGGTTATAACCTTGTGGCCTGATGGTACCATAAATGTGCCAACTTTTCATCTTGGTAATCAACAAGCAGCTAAATTTATAGTTAGTGGCCTACCTAGTATTACATTTGATGTAGATTTACCAATTACACCGATTGAAATATATAAAATGGATAATAATAGTGAATCTATGATAGTAGATGCTTTCACCACAAATTTAAATGGAGACACAGGGACTATCGAATCTGATTATACTACTAGTTTTAATGTAGGTGCAGATCTATCTGTTTCAACTGATCAGCCGGCTGGAATTTATACAGGTGCTTTTGAAGTGATTGTTAACTACAATTAGATAATAGTAATTTATTAGCTAGTTTTAGAAGTTTTTGTAAAAGCTAGCTAATTTGTTTGTATTAAATCTCATAATCTCAAAAAAATAAAAAATAAATGTTAAATTGGAGATAATTAAGCTTGACAAATACTATAAAGTTCTGATAGAATATTTATATACACAAATTAAATAATTATTACTCTGACAGAGAAGGGCTACTTCTTTCGAAAGAAAGGAGGCGCAAAGCTATGAACCTAAAGTAAATTACTAAGGTTGTCAAGCTACCTAAGTAGGGTAAATTTTCCTTACCTGTCGTCTTATCTAGACAACAGGTTTTTTATTTTTGATCGCTCTTCTTAAAAGGGTAAACTCATCGTGAGATGGGGACACAAAGTCAAGGGTCTTTAAAGATAGCCTGACTACAAGAGGAGGAAAAAATAATGAATTTTAAAATGAGTGTATTACTTATTACAGCTTTTTTGTTGATAAGTCTAGGAGGACAGGTTGTTGTGGCAGGCAGTGGTAATTCAGCAGAAGCTAATATATCCGTAACTGTGATTGAATTAACTCAGAATTTATACTATGATTCCACTATAGTTTTTGAACCTAATGAGGCTGAATGGACTAATGAAGATGGGAAATTTGGTAAAGTTATTGAAGATGCTGGTAATTTACAAATAGATACTAATATACCTTGGAAATTATATGCAAATGCATCAGTTAGTGAAAATGTAAAAGTATTTTTAAGAATTAGTAATGATGGTGAAAGAGAGTGGACTCCAGTTAGTAATGAGCCAATTTTAAGTAGTAGAGCACCAGGTAAATTCAATTTTACTTGGGATATAATGGTAGTGGCTGATAGCTTTGCTGAATTAGAGAGTTTTAAAATTAATTTTGAATTAAATAATAATTAATTTTTATAATAAAAATAAATATAGGATTAATGACCTTACTGATTTTCAATAATCTGTTGGGTCTATTTTTTTTGATAAGCTAATATCTAAGTACTATTATTAAAGTTTGGGTAGTTACATATTATAAAAATAGAATGTAGTTGCCCCGAAAATTTAATTATTAGAGAGTATTTATTTTAAAAGTATGAACAATTGATAGAAAAAGAACTAAAAGATATTACATAATTTTTATAAGTTAAAAAAATCCATTTTCTAAAAAACTCTAAAATTATTGTTAGCTTAGTAATTTTGTTTTGAATTAAAGGCAATAATTAAGTTACTCTGTAATAAATTTCTTTTGTTTATAATTAATGTTTTGACAATTACAGATAATTGTGCTAGATTTAAATTGAGGAAGTTACCATTCCTGACATATTTATTTCCCACAATTAATAAAATTTTTGTAATTATATGTAAAAGAAACATTAAAAGAATTAAAAGATTGAATTACAATTAAAATATTTATTGGTTAGTTATAGAAGTTGGGCACTAGAAAACCTGACGGGCTTGCCCTGAGGAGCGTCAAAATGATAAGGATCACAGGTATTGATGTAATAAAAAATGTAATCTGCTTCCTTTACTAAAATATTTTTAATAGGAAGGAGATATGGGGTGTTATGGAAAGAAAAGTTGATGTAGAAGTTGAATATTCAGATTGGAAAGAATTTAAAAAATATAGCAGATTACAGGGTTCGAATACTGACCATGAACTATGCAAATTTATAAAATTATACAATGTTTACTCTGCAAAACATAAGAAGGATTTTGATAATAAGGTATTTGAAATTCTTGATAAAAATATATCTATTTAAAAAAATATTTTTAAGGAATAAGCCCTTTTTATGGGGCTTATTTTTTTATTATAAATAAAAAAACAGTCCCCTCTAGAAAAAAAGAGGGGGCTGTTAATATATATAAATGAAAATATAATATCTAAAAGTTTATCTATAAATTATTGGAGATGTTTTGAAACTAATTCAGCCATTTTATCTGATTCTCTTATTTTTCTTAAACATTCATTAAGAGTTTCCATTAATTAAGTATTACCTTCATTTACTGCTAAGCAGTAATTTTAACCGGTAAAAATAACTCCTATGATCTTAACAGGTTTCATTGCTGTATATCTTTGTGCTACAACTTTATCTAAAACAACTACGTCAACATTACTATTTACTAGTTCACTTACACAAAGTACAAAGGTATTATATCTTTGAATATCTCCGTTTAAAATAACTTTATCTTTTAAGTTTTCGGTTATCCAAAGGTCATCGGTTGTTTCTGTTTGTAAACTTCTCTCATGATCACCATATAAAACACTGATGTTCATTTCTGAATCTACTTGTACTATAATAATTTGTTTAATTGAATAATAAAAATTACTGAAATCTACAGTTTGTTCTCTCTGCTCTGTAATAGTCATACCAGCAGCTACAATATCAATATTGCAAGTTTTTAAGGCCGGAATTAAAGAATTATAAGTAATGACTTGAAACTCTACTTCAAAGCCCATTTCTTTAAAAATTGGCTTTATTAAATCAATGTAAAAACCAACAATTTCTCCATCTTCAACATATTCAAAAGCTGAATATCCTGCACATGTAACTACAGTATAAGTCTAAGCTAAGCCAAAAGTACTTCAGGAAAATGTAAATGTTTAAATGGTTAATAAGAGCTTTTTAAATTTACCCTAAAAAATTTGTTAGAAATCTATCATAAAAATCAAAATATAATGAGTGAGATTTTTAATAAATCTCACTCATGTCATCAATTTTTAGATTTCAAATAATTAATACCAGGATAAATCTGCATCATCCGGAGCATTTTCTGAAATATAATCTGCAACTATAGGTACAAATTGAGCATAAGTAATTTCATTTCCTGTTGAAATGTATACTTGTGGTTTTAATTCAACTTTTGGGCTGTCTGGACTTGCCCCAATCCAACAGTGCGGTTCATATAATCCATATTCAATTGGTATATCAGGGTTTGGATCTTCAGCTTTTTCTAAAAATTCTTGTAATAAAATAACAGCTTTATCCAGATAAAAGGTATCCATAGTCCCGGTAGTAATATATAACTCACCATTGATTTTCGGACCTAATTCTTGCCAGTTTTCTTTTAAGATATGAACTAAGTCATATTTTTTCCAAGCTTCTGCCACATCCTTATTAATTTCACCGGTGACTGGATTCCAGATGTTTTGTGGATATCCATTAGAACCAACCGGACTATAGACTGCTTCCCAGATTGACCACTGCCCGCCTGATCTGTTGTTTGGTCCAACTACATTTTCATAATGATTTTCTTGACGCATTGTAAAAGAAATATTACCATCATCTCTCACTACATCAGGTCTTTCTATTGATACTCCCCATTCACCTTCTGCTTGATGATTACTGCCCCAACTAGCTGCCATTGAATAAGCATTTTCATCTTCATATATATTTACAATTTGATAATGATGGAAATCAATTGCATCAGGACACCAAGACCATGTACCTCCAAAAAAGTCTGGATATAAGACTTTTGTAGCCATTGCTTCCCAACCACCGGTAGAACCTCCTGCTACTGCACGAGCCCAAGGTTTTGCAATAACACGATAATTATCTTCAATATATGGGATCAATTCTTCCCTTATAGCATCTCCGTAAGGTCCTACATTAGTGGAGTTAACAGAATAAGAAGTATCATAGTAGGGATTAGCGTCTCTAATATTAACAACCATCATTCTAGGAGCATCGTCTGACATCCAGAATTCATAAAAATCATTTCCTTCTTCAAAACCCATTGGAGCTCTACCACCAGGGTAATGCCCTAAATGATAAATAACGGGATAGTTAATATCAGTATTTTCATTATATCCTTTTGGTAATAAAATATTTGCTCCGATATACATATCATGCCCCCAAAATTCAGAAACAATTTCACTTTTAATTTTAGGGTATTTAACATAATCAGTATCATCAAAGTTACCTTGTTGTAATACTTCGCCTTCTTCTAAAGGGTGACCGGGTTTAATTATATGGGATAATTCTAACTTTATAGTACCATTTTTGGTTGGATCTAAATAAATATTTTTAACTTGACTATATAAATTGCCAGGTGCTCTAAATACAGTTTGTCCTGCACCAGAGTTCAAATGCATTTTTACGTTATGGCCATCACTACGTTCAAAAGTGGTGTAAATATTCATGAAAGCTTGAATATAGTAACCATTTTCTTTAAGTTCCTTAAAATTTTCTAAAGGCCAACTAGTTACCTCAACATCCTGATCATTAATTATAAAACCTTCACCAACTTTTAGATCTTCAACATCTTTTGCCCAGATGGGTTCTCCAGCAATATCAACATTATTTCTGGGTTCAACCCTGCCATTATTAGATATTATCACAAAGATTCTACCATCAAGTGGTGTCTCAAAACCTAAATTCTCTAATTCCTCAACTGCTTCTTGAGTTAACGATATTTCAAAATTTATATTGTCATTTTGTGCTAAAACAATTTTGGGAATGAATAAAACAAAAATTAAGAAAAAAGTTAACATTAAACATAATTTGAATTTCATTTTTTTAAACCCTCCTTAAAAATTAAAGCCTAAACTTTGTTAATAATTATTAACAAAGCACCGAATAATACAAGTCACATCAATTAGATTACGAAAGAATACTGACTTAAAAATGTTAATATATTAATTATTTTTTAGAGGAAAGAAGGTTTTGATTATTAAATAGTTTAGAGTTATTTTTTTACTTTCGCCTCATTCTTAGATTTGTTGAGTTTTCTATAACATATTAATTCAGTATAGTTTTTTTAAATTAGTACATTTTTTAATATATTTTATATTTCTTTATAATAAAGTAAACACCTGCTTTTACAAAATATTATGAATATAAACATCTTTATAGCTTAATATTTAATTTTTATAGACAATACTTCGAGGGAAATTTCTAACTTTGTATCTATATAATTAAAATATAAAAACTAAAGTTTTAGGAAGGGAAAAATACTATAAATTGAATTAAGTGATTACCCTTTGAGAAATTAAAATTATTTTTCAAAGGAGAAAAAGGGTAGTTGAATTTATTTGATGGATAGGGCTATATATATTATGATTACTGATATAATGGATAAAGAGAATAGTCCATATCCTACAGCTAGGCCTAAGCCAGCAACCCCCCATAAACAAGCAGCCGTAGTTAGACCCTCTATTTTATCTTCATTTTTTAAAATTGTACCAGCTCCTAAAAAGCCTATACCACTTATTACCTGAGCGCCCAAACGAGCAGGATCAGCACCATTAGTAATTCCTATCTCACTATTAGATATTTTAAGTGAAATTATCATAACAAGACAAGATATTACTCCTACAATCATATTAGTTTTTATTCCAGCCGGTTTATTTCTCTTTTGTCGATTATAACCAATTAAGATTGCTATTATACTTATTAAAAAAAGTTTAATTACATCTAACCAGATTATATTCATAATTAAATACCTCCCTCTAAGATTATACTTATTAAATTAACTAAAAAAGCCTAAAATTACCTTTTTAATAGTGACTCAGTATTAAAAAATTATTTAAAGTTATAATAATAAAGGAAGATTATATATTAATAATTGTATCGGTAAGGTATATAAATAAAAATTATTTGGAAGGAAAAATATATATTTTCTTTAATGTATTAAAGTGATTGGAAATAGAGTGGCAAACAAAACAACATAAGAATTTATAAAATCAATTATAATAGGGGGAATAACAATTGAAAAAGTTAAATATTTTAATATTCATTTTAGTTTTCATTTTAGTTTTTCCATCTTTTGCAGTAGCAAATGATAGTTTGATTAAAGCCGTTAAAGACGGTAATTCTCAAAAAGTTAAAGAATTAGTTAATTCAGGAGTTGATATCAATTACCAAGACAATAAAGGTAAGACTCCTTTAATACATGCAGCTGAAGAGGGTAAACTAGAAATTGCTAAAATTTTGTTAAATAATGGTGCTAAAGTAGATGTCACTACTATTAATTATGAAAATACGGCTTTAATGTTTGCTTCAGCTATGGGCAATTATAAAGTAACAAAATTATTACTTAAAAATGGGGCCACAGTGGATAAAAAATCACGTGATGGTTTAACTGCTTTAATGGTAGCGGCAGTTAGAGGACATAGTAACATAGTTGAGCTATTAATTGAGAGGGGTGCCAATATAGATGTTAAAAATAATAAAGAAGTAACTCCTCTAATTTATGCTACTTTTGAAGGGAATAATAATATTATAAAACTGTTAGTGAATGCAGGGGCAGACATAAATAGTAAAGATAATAATGGAATTACTCCCTTAATGGCTGCTTCTATGAAAGGTAATCTTAAAGCAGTTAATTTTTTACTTAGTAATGGGGCCAAGATAGATAGTTATGATTATTCAAAAGAAACTGCCTTATTTAAAGCAGCCAAAGAAGGCTATCCCAAGATTGTAGAAAAATTAATCCAAGCAGGTGCAAAAACTAATATGAAAAATAGTAAAGGTAATACACCCTTAAGAATAGCCGAATTAAATAAAAATAAAGAAGTGATTGAAATATTAAAAAAGCAAAATAATAGTAAATAGCTGTTTAAAATTATAGATTTAAAAAGAGTTAACAATCTACTTAATAGACTGCCACATTAATTTTATTTATATCTATGGTATTTTATGACCATAGATTTTTTTTATTTTAAAATGATAGTATATTATACTTTGATAAAAACAAAGGAAGAGAAGCATTAAAGAGTTCATCTTCTTTAATAGGAATTATTTCCATTTAATATAAATGGTAATATTTTCGAAGAAAATAGTAAGGAAAAATAAGTGATATTTTATTGTTTTTATAAAAAAATAATTTCAGATATTTTTATATAATGTAGTCTGCGGAGGAATAAAAAAGATGGACAAACTATCGTTAGAAGAATTAGTAAATAAAAGGTTTATTAAATTTACGGTAATACTATTTATAATGTTTATTACAATTACTATTTCTGCTTTTTATGTTTTTCATTTTTATATATATGAAAGAGAATTAAAAGATGTAGAAAACGATATAAATAATTTTTTTACTGATTTTAATAATGAAATATATTACTTTGAAGAATCCTACCAAATGATAGCCGAAAAGCAATTGCGAGATATATATGAAATTTATTTAAATGATCCCAATCCTGATTTAACTTCCATTAAAAACAAAATAGCGAAAGAGTTTTCAAATGTAGATATTATAGGACCTTCTTTAAATCAAACCCATTACTATATTATTAACCAACAAGGTTTAGTAATAGATACTAATTACCAAAGAGATATGGGCTTAAATTTATCTATGTTTACTGAATTTTGGAGTAAATTAGAGAATCTAAAGCCTGGTGAAATGTTTTTACCTTCAATTGATGATGAAACTAGGACCGGTAAATTAAGACTGTATTCCTATATTAAATTACCGGATGGTAAAATTTATGAAATAGGTCTTAATTTTAAAAACATTGAAGAATATATATTGAATTCATTAAGAAGAATCGTATCTAATACTAATACAAACTTTATTTTAATAAGTTCTGATTTTAAACCTTTTTTTAATACAAATTATTCAGTTACAGAAAAAGATAAGTTTTTTTTCGAACAATCTTTAAATCAAAACTCAGTTATAAAAGAATCTTCTGGCTTTTTAAAAAACACATATTATAAAGGTTGGCAGTCTAATAATTCCTCTTATAATAACAGATTTATAAAAATTATTGTAAATCATCGCACTTTAAAGATATTACTTATCTCATTAATATTATTTTTTCTTTTAAATTTATCATTTTTCTATTTTTTCCGACGTGATTTAAAAGACGTAATAAAAGAGATTTCTAATCCTGTCATTACATTATCAAAAACAATGAGTTCTTTTGATACTGACCAAGTAATTAGAGAAAAAGAACTAGGTTTACCCAAATCTAAAATTAAAGAGATAGATAGAATAAATGAAAGCTACTTAAATATGGTTGATGAGATTAAGGCAAGTTATGAACAGTTAGCAGCATATAATGAAAAATTAATGGCAATGAATGATGAATTAGAAGAATCCTATCAAGAACTAGAAGAACAAAACAATAGGTTTAATAAATTAATCAATCTTATTACTCACCACCACAGTGAAAACAGGGACAATGATATATTTTTAAGTAATTTATTAAATACTGCTGTAGAAATAATTCCGGAAGCAGACTATGGAAGTGTATATACTTATGAGAATAATAAAGTTAACTATATTGATGCAATTGGTTTTGATTTAGAAAAACTGCAAAATATGGATTTACCTGCTGAAAATTTTCACAAATCAAATGAAACAATTGAAAGTGTCAATGACTTCAAAGAATTAAATAATAAAATGTCAAAGAAAAAAGAGATTAAACAATTAGAGAGTACTTTAGATATGATAAAAGAAACTATATTTTGTGATTTAACAGTAAAAGGAGAAAAGAGAGCCGGAATTAGTTTAGATATTGCAAGTGTTAGTGATGAAAACTTTGCGGAAAGTTCTAAAAAGGTGTTTGAAGCCTTTCAAAATGTAGCTACATCTTTTTTTGAACTGAAGGAATATAATAAATTACAGGGACAATTTACAAAAGAACTAATTAGTTCTATAATTCGTTTGTTGGAGATGCATGATCAATATACTAGAGGTCATTCTGAAAATGTGGCTAAGACCTCTGCTGAAATTGCAGAGCAGATGGGCTTAAGTAAAGATGAGATAAAAGATGTCTATTGGGCAGGTATGGTACATGATATAGGTAAGTTAATTGTTCCGCTTAAAATATTGAATAAAGATGGTCTTCTCTCTGAAAACGAGTATGAATTAGTAAAAAACCATCCTTACTGGGGTTATAAAGCATTAAATGATTCTGAAGCTCTCAAACCTATTGCCAAGTATGTACTATATCATCATGAAAGGTGGGATGGTAAAGGTTATCCAGAAGGTATAAAAGAAGATGAGATACCTATTATTTCACAAATACTATCTGTAACTGATGCCTGGGATGCTATGACTTCTAATAGATCTTATAGAGCTCCTTTGAGTAAAGAAGAGGCTTTTAAAGAACTCAAAAAGAATAAAGGAACACAATTTTCTCCGCGAGTTGTAGAAGTGTTTATTAAAATGAAGAAAGATGAAATAAATTTTAATTTAGAAAATTAACTTAATTATGATAATAAAAATAAAGAGGAAGAACTACCATGCAAAAGTCAATTAAAAATATAATATTTAAAAATTATCCTCAAAAAAAGATAAATAATTTCAAAAAAGAAATTATAAAAACAAACTATATACGTGCAAGGATTTTTTCATATATATTATTAATAATTTCTGTAATGTTATATATTATTGCATTGTTTGAAAATGACTTAGTATTAATTAAAGATCTTAATTTTTACTTCATGTTTTTTTCTGTAATAATTGCTGTTTTATTTTCATTTAAAAAACCTATAGATGAGAATTATACAAAATACCATTCGTTTATTATTTACTCTATGGTAATTATTGTAATAATCTGGAGTTCTGTTCTTTTGGCTTTAGTACCCAACAGGTATGAATTATTTGGTACTTACTCTATAGTTATTTTAACTATATCTTCAGTACTATACTTCAAATGGTACACCACCTTAATATTTTATTTAAGCAGTTTGCTATTTATATCTATTAATATTTATCCTTTTTTAAATCCACCGATTTTACCTAAATTAACTGTTATTGTCTTTTTAACTCTCTTTGCCTGGATAATTTCAAGATTATTATATTTTAAAAATCTGGAGAACTTTATTATAAAAAATAAACTTAAAAAACAAAAAGAAAATATTGAAAAAAAAGTATTAAAAAAATCAAAACAGCTAAAAAAATATGAAAATAAACAGATTGAAGAAATTGTATATTCAATAACAAAGCTTTTGGAAGAACATGACCCTTACACTGTTGGACATTCAGCCAATGTAGCAGCTTTAGCCGAAAATTTGGTTGAAAAAATGGATTTAAGCAGTGAAGATATGAGAGATACATATTGGGCCGGTATGGTGCATGATATAGGTAAGTTGTTGATTCCAATCGAGATAATAAATAAAAAAAGCAGATTAAGTGAAGATGATTATGAGGTAATCAAAAATCATCCGTATTGGGGATATAAAGCCTTAAATGAATCAAATAGTCTAAAACATATTGCACAATATGTACTATATCATCATGAGAGATGGGACGGAAAAGGATATCCAAAAGGGTTACAAGGCAAAGAAATCCCTATAATATCACAAGTGATTGCAATTGCTGATACCTGGGATGCAATGCGGTCTAATAGGTCTTACAGGGATGCTCTAAGCTATCAGAAAGCCATTGGAGAATTAAAAAATAATAAGGGAAAGCAATTTAATCCCTATCTTGTTAATGAATTTTTGAATATTATTGAGAATAATTAAAAAAAGTTTTAATTAATATTTTGAATAAGAATGATATTAAAAAATTTGTATTTACATAAAAAATCCCTGTATAAAATTTAATACAGGGATTTTTGCTATGTGTGCTTCGTAAACTACATTAATAGTAGGTGTAAGTCCTACCTGTGTTTTATTATGTGATATGGTTGAGATATTGTGGCACTCACAGACGAAATGGGTGAGCGAGCGGATGATTTTGTAGTATTGACCAAGTCAAAGAGAAAGGCTAAAAGAGCGTTAGAAGTAATCGAAGAAATCGTAAGGAATAAGCTTAAGCTAAGGCTGCATCCTGAGAAAACTAAGATAACTAACTTTGGAGAAGGGTTTGTATTTTTATGATTTGAATTTGTGGCCTGGAGATACAAGAGACCGAAAAAGAGTGCCTTAGATAAATTCAAGGACAAGATAAGAGAGGTGACCAAAAGTCAACAAACCTAGGATGTTGACAAGATAATCAAATGGTTAAATAAGAAAATCTGGGGTTGGGGCAACTACTACGATCATGGAAATGTTAAAACCCTCTTTGTTAAGTTAGACAGATGGATAAGAACGCGTACTAGATCATATATGGAGAAAAAGAAAGCCGTTAAAAATTAAAACAAAAGAATCCCCACTTCTGAATTACAGAAGAAGGGATTAGTTTCACTACTTACTATATTGTCCTGAAAGGAGTAAAATTTACACCTATGGTGATATAGGGATAATAGCTTACTCCTTGAGATGGGCAACGGGAGCAGTAAACTGTATACGAAAGAACCGTACGTGACGTGCAGTTTGACGAGGGTTTCCAGCTGAAAAGCTGGTCCCCCTCTATATAAAGTTATATATTTCACATATTTATTGAAAAAGTATAGTTAGACAGTTACTAAACTCTTATTATAGTACGCTTTTTTATAAATTTCTTTCAGATCTTCTACAGTAGGTTCTTCTGGATTTGTTAAACTACAAGGATCTTCTAAAGCATTTTTTGACATTCTGTCTAATATTTCTTCAAAATCTTGGTCATCATAATCTAACCAATCTATATCTTTAAATGAAGAGGGAATACCTACTTCTTCATTAAGATCACTAATTGCATCAGCTAGACTATCAATACCTAAGAAGTCTTCTATATAAGTAAACTTATCTTTAGCTGCTTCATAGTTATATTCAATAACATAGGGAAGTAAGATTGCATTAGCTAATCCGTGTGTGATGTGAAGTTCTCCCCCAATTTTATGAGCTAGACTGTGAATGATGCCCAGTGATGAGTTTGAAAAGGCCATACCTGCCATAGTAGAAGCATTATGCATTTTCTCTCTAGCTTCCATATCATCTCCGCTTTGAACTGCCTTAGGTAGATATTTAAAAACAAGATCTATTGCTCTTACTGCATATGGGTCAGTATAGTCACTAGCATTTGTTGAAACTAATGATTCAACAGCATGTGCCATAACATCCATTCCGGTATTAGCAGTAATATGAGAAGGCATAGTAGCCGGAATTTGCGGATCTACAATTGCTACATCAGGGATAATTTCTGGTGAAACAATTGGATATTTAATTTTCTTTTCAGTATCAGTGATTACTGAAAAAGCAGTAATTTCAGAAGCTGTTCCACTAGTAGAAGGGATAGCAATGAACTTTGCCTTATTCCTTAGTTCTGGAATAGATCCTACCTCGATAATATCTTCAAAATCTAATTCAGGATGTTCATAAAAAGCCCACATGATTTTAGCGGCATCTAAAGCAGAACCTCCTCCAATTGCAATAATCCAATCTGGTTCAAAATCCAACATTTTTTCTTTACCTTTAATTACAGTTTTAACAGATGGATTAGGTTCAACTCCATCAATGATAATGCTTTCAATATCAGCCTTTGATAATAGTTCTTGAGCTTTATCTAAAAAACCAAAACGGCGCATAGAACTTCCGCCTGTAACTAAAACAGCTTTGTCTCCTTTTAAGGTTGATAGATAGTCAAGAGAATCTTCACTGAATTGAATTTCGGGTGGAATCATAAATGATTTCATTATTAATCAACTCCTTTTAAGTATGGTGTTATATGCTTTGTTAAATCTTTCACAAGTATAATAACATAGATAATTGTGTTTGACAAGGATATATTGTAAAAAAATTCACAAGAGCTTTTTTAAATATTATATAAGATGCCAAGATCCTTGTTATATAAACATTTAAATTAATTGAAATATTTTAATAAAAAATCTATCTAATAAAAATATGAGAAAAATGAATAAAATTTCGAATTATCAATTTACGATATAAATTTAAAATGTTATAATCTTATAAAGAGGTGACAACAGATGAATAAATATGATAATACTTTAAGTAGTAATATTTTGAAAGAAAAAATTGATCTGGTATTTAAAGATTATTTTAAAATAGAAGATGATATAGAAGATATAATTAAAACAGAGCAGTTTAATGGTGAAGAGAGCACCTCAAAATTTAAAGATCATTTAAATAAAAAATTAAAAGGAGTAAATAAAAATAGGATATATGAATTAGAAAAGGTAACTAGAGATATCTTAAGTGGTTTACAGCATAGAGACTTAGATAAGATTGAGGATAAATTTTTAATAAAAGGTAAACATATAACTATAATGGATGTTTTAGATGATAAAAAGGGTCTTAATAATACTAATGAATTTAAAAAGAGAACAATTAAAAGCAATGATATATTGTTAAGAATAAAGGGACAAATTGGTCCTGCTGTTTTAATTACAGAAAAAGAACAAGATATGTATTATTATAATGACCTTGTTAGAATAAGAGTTGATTTTGACCAGATTATACCTCAATATCTCTGTTTGTATTTAAACAGCTATATTGGTAAATATTTTTTAAATAAGTTTTCAAAATCAAAGTCAATGAATTATATCAATATTGGTTCTGTAAAAGAAGTTCCAATTTTAACACCGATGATGATTGATCAATGGAAGATAGTAAGAAATTATTTTAATAGAATAAATATTAATAAAGTAGAAAAAATTGATTGAATTAATTGAAAAAATTTGTATTATTCGATTAAATTCCTATATTAAAAAAAAGCTTATTAGTAATTTCAAGATAAAAAACTTAAGTAAAAGTTAGAAACTATTTGTAAAAATTTCTTGCAAAATTTCTAAAAATAATATATAATCAATAAATAATTAAAAAGAGTAAAGACTAAGATAGGAATAAGTAAACTTTATGAAATTCTAAGAGAGTCAGGGGTGCTGGGACCTGGTAATTTCTAAAGTTGAAATACATCCTGGAGTTGTAGGCCGAAATTATGAAGTAAGCCTTACCGTAATCCGTCGTTATCCGGTGAGGGAGTGTTAGCTCCCAACAAGAGATAATCTATTGTTTATAGATTAAATCAGGTGGTACCGCGATATAGTCGTCCTGTAATAGGGACGGCTTTTTTTAGTTTAGATATAACTTTTTAGATAAAATAATAAAAGGCTTATTTCCTAAGTATTTAAATATTTTTTAATACTTAACGATTTAGAAAATAGGGAGTGATTTTATTGAAATTAAAAGTAGGTAAAAAAGAAGGACTTCAGGGTGAGATTAACGTTCCAGGAGATAAATCTATATCCCATCGTGCCATAATCTTAGCGGCTCTTGCGAAAGGAGAAAGCAAAGTTGAAGGATTTTTAGAAAGTGAGGACTGTTTAAGTACAATTTATGCATTTGAGAAATTGGGAGTAGAAATTTTACATAAAAAAGAAAATGAATATATTGTTAAGGGTGTTGGTTTGCAAGGATTAAAGGAACCAGAGGATACTTTAAATTGCCGCAATTCGGGTACTACGATGCGTATTATGCAGGGATTATTAGCTGCTCAAAACTTTTATACTGTATTGACCGGTGATGACTCTTTACGAAAACGTCCTATGAATAGGATTATTAACCCATTAACTAAAATGGGTGGAAAGATCTGGTCAAGAGAGGGAGGTTATGCTCCTTTAAGTATCCAGGGTCAATCAATTTCAGGCTTAGATTATAAGTTGCCGGTAGCTAGTGCCCAGGTTAAATCCTCAATATTAATGGCAGGACTTTATAGTAAAGAAAGGGTAAAGATAGTCGAACCAGCTTTATCAAGAGATCATACCGAAAGAATGTTATCTGGATTTGGTATTAATATAAAAAAAGCAGGTAATACCATAACTTTACCCCCTGAAGATAATAAAAAACTATTTCCACAAGAAATCAAAGTACCTGGTGATATATCTTCTGCAGCATTTTTTATCACAGCGGCTTTAATTACAAAAAATAGTGAACTATTAATAAAAGATGTAGGCATAAATCCTACCCGAATTGGATTTATAGAAGTAGTGAAAAAAATGGGCGGAAATATAAAGTTGTTTAATATAAGAGAAGTGAGTGGAGAACCAATCGCTGATATTAAAGTAAAAAGTAGTTCTTTAAAAGGAGTAGAAATTTCTGGTGACCTTATTCCCAAAATGATTGACGAAATACCAATTGCAGCAGTATTAGCCAGTCAGGCTGAAGGGGAGACAGTAATTAAAGATGCAGCTGAACTAAGAGTTAAGGAGACAGATAGAATATATGCTTTAGTATCACAACTTTCTAAATTAGGTGTAGAGATAAAAGAATTAGAGGACGGCCTGGTTATTAAAGGTCCCAATCAAATTAGAGGTGGAGTTACGGTAGATAGTTTTGGGGACCATAGAATAGCAATGTCACTGGCAGTGGCAGGATTAAGAGCTGAATCCGAAATAAAAGTAGCTAACAGCCAGGTTATAAATAATTCTTTTCCTGGTTTTAAAGAATTATTATTTTCTTTAAAATAGCTTATTAACATTATTGATAGAAAGCCTTAATAAAGTACAAATATATTTTTAAGTCACAAATAAAAAGGAAGGGGTTTAAAATGAATAAAGGAATATTAAAAAGTGTTAGAAACAATGTTAAAGATATGAAAAAGTATAAACCGGGTAAAGGTATTAAAGAAGTAAAAAAGGAGTATGGCTTAGATCAGGTAATAAAAATGGCTTCCAATGAAAATCCCTTAGGACATTCAAAGCAAGTATTAAATGTCCTACAGGAGTCGGATTGTAATTTTAATTATTATCCTGACAGTAATTGTAATCAACTCAAAAATTCATTGGCTTCATTTTATAATTTAAAAAAAGAGAAGCTTTTTATTGGAAATGGTTCTGATGAAATAATTGATCATATCATGACAGTCTTTGTAGAAAAAGGAGATGAAGTAATATTTGCTGACCCTTCCTTTATAAAATATCAATTAGCTGTAAAAGCCAGTGGAGGGATTGGCAAAAAGGTTCCTCTTACAAAAGACTATCGCCATGATCTAGATAAGATGGCTAAAGCAGTAACAAATAAGACAAAAGTTATATTTGTCTGTAATCCCAATAATCCGACGGGCACCACAGTAGATAGGAAAAAATTATTAGAATTCATTGATGAAATACCATCTGATATTTTAATTGTTATTGACCAAGCTTATTATGAATATGTAACAGAAACTGATTATTTTCAGGGATTAAAATTGATGGATAGATATTCTAACCTCATTATCTTAAGGACATTCTCAAAAATTTATGGGATGGCAGGTTTTAGAGTTGGCTATGGAATTGCTAATTCAGATTTAGTAGAACTACTAAATAGAGTAAGGAGCCCCTTTAATGTTAATAAGTTAGGTCAGAGGGCAGCGGTAGCAGCCCTGGAGGATCAAGAACACGTTAAAAAAAGTCAGGCGTGTAATAAAAAGGGTAAAAAGTATTTATACCAGACTTTAGATAAACTAGGCCTTGACTATATTCCCACCCAGGGGAATTTCCTGCTCATAAACATCGAACAGTCGGCCGTAAATGTTTTTGAAAAATTAATGCAAAAAGGAGTAATTGTAAGACCTGGTCATATTTTTGGACTTCCCAACTGGATTAGAGTTACAATCGGACAAAAAGAAGATAATGAAGTCTTTATTAAACAACTTAAAACGGTAATTTAAAAAAGGAGAGCGATAATATGATAATTGTGATGAAAACAAATAGCAGTAAACAACAAGTAGATCATGTAATTGAACATTTGAAAAACGCTGATTATGGTGTACATCTTTCAGAAGGTATCCAAAGGACTATAATTGGTGCCATAGGGGATCAAGATGATAAAGAAGCCCGCATGATGAAAATAAGGGCAATTGAAGGTGTACAAAAGGTTATCCCTATTATGGAACCCTACAGATTAACCGGTAAAAACTTCAAGCCGAACAGAACAGTAATAGACGTTAACGGGGTAAAAATAGGTGGAGATGAAGTGGTAGTAATGGCTGGTCCCTGTGCTGTAGAAAATGAAGAACAGATTATAAAAACAGCTCAGGCCGTTCAAAAGGCAGGGGCTAAGATATTAAGAGGTGGTGCCTTCAAACCAAGAACTTCTCCCTATAGCTTTCAGGGATTAAAGGAAGAAGGTTTAAAATTATTAGCAAAAGCCCGTGAGAAAACAGGTTTAAAAGTAGTAACAGAAGTAATAGATATTAATAAATTAGATTTAGTTAATCAATATACTGATATCATTCAAATTGGGGCTCGCAATATGCAAAATTATCCTCTTTTGAAGGCTGCGGGTAAGTTAGATACACCAGTTATGTTAAAAAGAAGTATGTCCTCTACTATTAAAGAATGGCTTTTAGCCGCTGAATATATCATGAAAGAAGGTAACTATGATGTGATTTTATGTGAAAGAGGTATTAGAACTTTCAGTGAAGATACTCGTAATACTCTTGATTTGAGTTCTGTACCCCTATTACACGAACTAAGTCATCTACCAATTATAGTAGATCCCAGCCATGGAACAGGCAAATGGAGCCTGGTAACACCTATGGCACGTGCTGCAGTGGCCAGTGGGGTTGACGGACTTATCATAGAGGTTCATCCTAATCCCGAAAACGCTCTTTCAGATGGAGCGCAATCACTTACCTTCGATAACTTTAATACATTAATGGAGGAAGTAGCTAAAATAGCTCAGATCTTAAAAAGAAATGTATCTACTCGAAAGGTCCTTCTTTAATGAATAATCTTAAGCAGGTAACCATTATTGGAGTAGGATTAATTGGAGGTTCCTTAGCTGCCGCTTTTCAAAGAGAAAATATTTGTCAGAAGATTGTGGGTGTAGATGTTAATCGTAAATCTTTAAAAGAAGCGCAAAGTAGGGGAATTATTGAGCAGGGATATACTGATCTTAAAAAAGGGCTTAAAAATGCTGATTTAATAGTTATTGCTGTACCGGTTAGTAATATAAGTAATATATTAAATGAAGTTCAAAAATATGCCAAAAGCGGAAGTCTGGTATTTGATGTAGGCTCAATCAAAGGAGATGTTATAAAACAAGCTAAACAACTGATTAAAGCAAGACCAGAACTTAACTTTATTGGTGGCCATCCCATGGCCGGTTCAGAAAAGGCCGGAGTTCACTGGGCAGATCCTGACATATTTTTAGATGCCCCTTTCATCTTGGTTCCCCTTAAAGAGACAGCGGAAACAGAGGTTACTAATCTATCTAATATCATTGATAAAATTGGTAGTAATGTTAAAGTCATGGGAGAAAAAAAGCATGATTTGCTGGTCGGTTATATAAGTCATTTACCACATCTTATAGCCTTTTCTTTAATTAATAATATTAGTGGTTGCAATGATAGTCATAAAATATTTGATTTAGCGGCCGGCAGTTTTAATGATACTACCCGCATAGCAGCCAGTTCTCCGAAACTATGGGTGGATATTTGTATATCTAACAGAGAAAATTTAGAGCAGATCTTTGATGACTATTTAGAAGAGTTAGTCCAGGTTAAAGAAATGTTAGCAAATGAAGACCGAACAGCCCTCTATGCATATTTTCAAAAAGCCCATCAGTTTAAAAACAAATTATTACAGGAGGAAAAATAAGATGAAAGATGAATTAAAAGAATTAAGAAAAGAAATTGATCAATTAAACCAGGAACTTTTAAAAATACTATCCTCTCGTGGTAAAGTAGTCAAAAAAATTGGGAAGATAAAACAAAAAAAAGGAATGCCTATTGTTGATAAAGATAGAGAAGATGAAATTTTAAATAAAATCATTAGTCAGTATAAAGGACCTTATTCTTCAAAACAAATTAAAAAGATTTTTAGAGAAATTTTTAAACAATCAGTTGCCTTACAAAAGGAGGATTTGTAAATGTTTACATATCTTACAGCCGGTGAATCACATGGGAAAGAAATTACGGCTATTATTAAGCAAGTACCGGCCGGATTAAGAATAAAAAAATCCTTAATTAACCAAGAACTAATCAGAAGACAGGGTGGTTATGGACGAGGTGGCAGAATGGATATTGAAAAAGATCGGGTTGAAATTACCTCTGGTGTTAGACATGGCAAAACCCTCGGCAGTCCTATTGCCCTCGTTATAGAAAATAAAGATTGGAAAAATTGGCAAAAAGAAATGTCAATAGAACCAATTGATGAAGAAAAAAAGGATCCTATGACTAAACCGCGTCCCGGTCATGCAGATCTGCCAGGTGCTATTAAATATAATAGCCGGGACCTTAGAAATATATTAGAAAGAGCCAGTGCAAGAGAAACTGCTATTCGAACTGCAGTTGGGGCTATATGTAAACAATTTTTAGATAAATTTGCTATAAAAGTTTTTAGTCATGTTATTCAAATTGGTTCGGTTAAGGCTTCTGCCTGGGAAAAACGGGAAATAAACAGGATAAAAAATAATGAATTGAGCCAAAAAGATATTAAAAAGTATTTTGATAAAGTTGAAGAATCTCCTCTGCGCTGTGGGGACAAAGAAATTGAAGAAGAAATGATTAACCTAATTAATGAAACCAAGCAGGCAGGGAACTCAATTGGAGGAGTAGTAGAACTTTTAGTTTTTGGACTACCAATTGGATTAGGCAGCCATGTACACTGGGATGAAAAACTAGATGGAAAACTAGCCCAGGCTTTAATGAGTATTCAAGCTATTAAAGCTGTAGAGTTTGGGACGGGTTTTAAAAGTGCAGAACATAAAGGTTCTAAGGTCCATGATGAGATTTACTATGATCATGATAAAACAAGGTTTTATAGGACAAGCAATAATGCAGGAGGTATAGAAGGTGGAATGAGCAATGGAGAACCTCTAATTATCCAGATAGCTATGAAACCAATTCCGACCTTAAAAAAGCCTCTGCATTCAGTTGATTTAGAGAGTAAAAGCGAAAGAAGTGCCAGTAAAGAACGAAGTGATGTCTGTGCTGTTCCTTCAGCCAGTATTGTAGGTGAAGCAGTAGTGTCATCTGTTTTAGCAAAAGCTTTTAGTAAAAAGTTCGGTGGAGACAGTATAAAAGAGATAATCCGAAACTATCAGGCCTATCAAGATTATGTAAAGAACTATTGAGAGGATGGTTAAAAAAGTGAGCAATAAATTATGTGTGAATTTGGGAGAAAAAAGTTATAATATAATCATCGGAGAAAAAAATCTAGATAAAGTTGGAACTAAGATTAAAGAAAAACTACCCCAAGTTAAAAAAACTTTTGTGATCTCTAACCCCACTGTATTTCCACTATATGGGAAGCAAGTAATCAATAGTCTAAAAAAAGCCAATTTAGATCCTACTTATGGACTTATGCCAGATGGTGAGCAGTATAAGACATTAGAATATGCGGGAAAATTTTATGATCAATTGCTAGAACATAAGATGGATAGAAGTAGTCTGATTATCAGTCTAGGGGGAGGAGTAGTGGGAGATTTAGCTGGTTTTGTAGCGGCTACCTATATGCGCGGGATTAACTTTGTACAACTACCAACTACCCTATTAGCACAGGTAGACAGTAGTATTGGTGGTAAAGTAGCTGTTAATCACAGTAAGGGTAAAAATCTTATAGGAGCTTTTTATCAACCTGCCTTTGTTTTAATAGATGTAAGTACTTTAACTACCCTTAAAAAAGATGAGTTTAAGTCTGGGATGGGTGAAGTCAGCAAACATGGGATGGCTTTAGATGCTGATTACTTTACCTATATAGAAGAAAATTCAGAGTTAATTCTAAAGCTTGATTTTTCTGTTTTAATCAAATTAATTTATGGTTCCTGTCAACTAAAGGGAGAAATAGTACAAAAGGATGAAAAGGAACAGGGAATAAGAAAGGTATTAAATTTTGGACATACCATAGGCCATGCTTTGGAAAATATTTATGATTATAAAAAATATCGTCATGGCGAAGCGGTAGCAATCGGGATGGTATGTAATAGTAAAATAGCTTATGAGCGTGGGCTAATTGATAAAACGCATGTAAAAAGACTAATAAAGGTCCTTAAAAAAGTTGGTCTACCGACTGAGCTTCCCCTGGGAGTTAAAGTTAAAGATATATTAAGTTCAATGAAAAATGATAAAAAGTCTTTTCAGAATAAAATCCCCTTAATTTTGCCTACAAATATTGGTGAAGTTAAGTTGGTTTATGATTGGACAGAGTCTGATTTAACGGTTTGTTTCAAATAATCTATGTATATACTTTTTAATTTATAAATAATTAATCAGTTTTAAAATACAGATTTATTGAAAGAAAAGGAAGATTAAAAATGCAAATATACCAAATATTTCCTCTTGACAGTATTATACCATAATGCTATAATATTTATTGTCGCAAGAATAAAATATAATTGCCGGGGTGGCGGAATTGGCAGACGCATCGGACTTAAAATCCGGTGGGAATTATTTTCCCGTATCGGTTCGAGCCCGATCCCCGGCACCATCTTTTAAGTGGGTATAGCTCAGTTGGTCAGAGTGCTACGTTGACATCGTAGAGGCCAGTGGTTCGAATCCACTTACCCACACCATTATTAAATTGCAATTGATCCCGGTTACCCGGGAATTTTTTAATTTAAAAGGAGAAAAAAATGAATTATTACTACTTATTAATCCCGATCATAGGAGCTGTAATTGGTTATTTTACTAACTATATTGCAGTTAAAATGTTATTTAGACCGATTGAACCAATTAAGATTCCTTTATTTAATTTTGAAATACAAGGTCTTTTACCTTCCAGACGGGATGAATTAGCCGAAAGTATTGCTGTTTCTATTGAAGATAACCTTTTATCCATTGATAATATATTAGAAGAATTTGACCACGAGTTAATCAAAGAAGAGTTAAACTTAATTATAGAAGATACTATTAATAAAAAAATAAATGAAAATTTTAAATATGTAATGCCTAGGATGTTAAAGGATATTAGCCGTGAGATTATTGTTGATATTATAAAAGAAGAAGTTAATAATAATTTTGATGATTGGATGGAAACCTTAGGTGAAAGAATTAAAGAAGAAATAGATATAAAAGAGATGATTGAACAAAAGATTAAATCCTTCCCCTTAATTACTTTAGAAGAACTTGTTTTAGATATCGCTGAACGTGAACTAAAACATATTGAATATTTAGGAGGAGTTATTGGCTTTATCATTGGTATCGGTCAACTTGTATTAATCTTGTTTATTTAATTAATCTAAATTTAAATTAATTTAATCACACCTTCTGGAGGAAAAAATGAACTTTAAAACTCTTTTGTTTTTAATCATATTTCTAATATCATTTTCAATTATTACTAGCATCTATTTTCCGGGTGAAGACAATCTGCCTGCCTTAGTCTTTGTATATGATGATGGATATAAAGAAGATGTAGAACTGGCCCTGCCCATTCATCAAAAATATGAGGTTCCGGCTGTTTCAGCTGTAAATTCATCTACTGTCGGTAATAATAATTTTTTAGATAAAAATGACTTATTACTGCTTAAAAACAATGGTTGGGAAATTGCTAGCCATGGTAAATACCACACTGCTTTAATTTATAACAGTATAAAAGAAGAAATTAATGTAGGTGATGAAAAGATCAATATAAATATTACCAATTTAATTGAAACACGCTACTCTTATTATATCTATGATTATGCCCAAAAACACGGGGAAGTAATTAATTTTAATGAACGGTTAAATATAAAGGGAAATAATTACTTTAAACTTACTAAAAAAATAAAACAGCCTTATAAAAAAGACTCTACTTATGTAATGCTCACCAAAGAGTCCATGCAAAAGGAGATAGTAGAGTCTAAAAAGCAGCTGGCTGCAATGGGATTAGATGTAAATAATTTTGTTTATCCCTATAACGGCTATATAGAGTCAGCTTGTGATATTGTCAAAGAAAATTATAGGTTTGCCCTCGGAGGACCTAAAAAAGATCAAGCTTTTCCAAAACGGTTTATCAACTATTTCCCTTTGGCACAATATAATTTAAAGGGAGTTGCTTTTGAAAAGAATCAGATTAATAAAAAGGAAATAGAGGAGATTCTTAAAAAAGGGGCTAAAACAAAATCTTTGTTGATCTTTTATCTAAAAAGTCTCAAGAAAACTCCATCTGAATCTTTAGTTTGATTCAGGTGGAGATGAATTGAGAAGGTTTTGTTCTTTTTCTCCTTGACTTTGGATATACTCTTCAATAGTTTTAATAGTAGCTCCTCCAGTAGAAATAATACAATAACTTCTAGACCAAAAGGCTGATTCCCAGTAGTATTCTTTTAACTGCTCTTCATAATCTTTTTTGATAAGTCTAGAAGATACTGTTTTTAAAATGTTAACTAGCTTTGATAACTGTATATGTGGTGGTGTTTCAAATAAAACATGGATGTGATCTTTTTCACCTCCAAATTCTAATACTTTGCAATCTTTGTCATTGAGTAATCTAGTAAATATTTTTTCTAGCTCGTCAAGTATTTCTAAATTAATACACTTGTGTCTGTATTTAGTGATTACAACCAAATGATATTTAAGACTATAAACCGAATGACGATTACTATTAATATTTATTTTCATAAGGTTTTTACCTCCTGGATATTATTTTACAACCAAACAAAATTATAGTATAATTATATCAGCTAAGAAAGGAGGTGTAAAGACATGAAATTATCATTTAAATTCAAACCTGATTTTAGCCATAAACAACTTGAAATAGTTAAAGAGTTAAGTTGGCATTGTTCCAAACTCTATAACACGGTTAACTATCAAATAAAAAACAATGAGGAAGTTAAGCCAATATATACTAAATTGGAAAATAATTTTAAGGATAACTGGCATACAAAATATCTTCACAGTCACAATAGACAGCAGCTTTTAAAACAATTAGCCCAAGATTGGAAAAGTTTTTTTAATTCCATAAAAGACTATAAGAAAAGCCCAAAGAAATATAAAGGACAGCCAAGACCACCTAAATTTAAGTATTTAGATAGAAACCCGAGCGAGATAATATTTACAAACTTGGCTGTTAGAGTTAGAAAGAATAATCTTCTTTTGTCCTTATCTAAAGAAATTAAATCTAAATTTCAGGTGGACAGTCTTAAATTTAAGCTACCTTCAGTAGTTCAAAGCCTGATAAACTTAGATAATCTTCAACAGGTAAGGATAAAAAAAGAAAACCTTTCTGGTGATTGGTACTTAATCATCACTTATAAAGTAGATGAAAAAGAAAATGCTTCGGGAGATAACGTAATGGCTATAGCTTCCCCTCGATGGGGTGATGCTGGCTCAACCTTGCGTAATTTAAAAGAAGAGGCAGTAGACTTAGGTTTGGATAATTTAGCAACGATCACTTTAAAGGATAATCCTAAAAGTTATATTATCGATGGTAAGGTGATTAAATCAGAAAATAGGTACTATAATAGAAAAATTACTAGACTTCAAAAAATCAGAATGAAACAAGTAGGTAGTAAGTATTTTAAAGATACCAAACAAATTAAGGGTTTGAGATTAAAAAGAAGAAACTTTGTTTTTGACTATTTACATAAAGCTAGTAAAAAGATAGTTGAATTAGCACTTAAAAATAATGTAAGTACGATAGTAATTGGTGATATAGCAGAAATTAAGCAAAATAATAAGCATAATAAACACTTTGTATCCATTCCTATTCAGAGGTTAAAAGATTTAATAGAGTATAAAGCTAAATTAGAAGGTATAAAAGTTGTATTTGTAAATGAGGCTTATACTTCTGGTTGTTCTGCAATAGATGAAGAAAGTTTAAGTAAAACTGATTATGATAAGTCTAGACGAATTAAAAGAGGGCTGTTTAAAACCGGTAATAAAGTAATTAATGCTGATGTAAATGGCAGCTTAAACATAATGAGAAAACACCTTAAAAATGGTACTCCCAAAATGGTCAAACAGATTAGGGATATGGGAGAAGTGGACACTCCCGAAAGATTAAGGGTATCCTAGCTTT
>Ga0102938_10000343_pt1 | contig 33701 bp, 28 predicted proteins | sample SalPonR2_B_D2_MG_FD_84516 | JGI IMG/M metagenome (GOLD analysis project Ga0102938, IMG submission 84516) | Salt pond soil microbial communities from South San Francisco under conditions of wetland restoration - Salt Pond MetaG R2_B_D2_MG | ecosystem: Environmental > Aquatic > Marine >...
AAGCGTTCACGATCGCCTTCGATAATGCGGAATACGATGAATCGAACATCGCCAAACGCATGGCCGAGCGGACCGGTGCGGAGCAAGAGCTATTGTGGTTGACTGAGAAGGAGCTGTATGGACCCGCTTTTGAACGCGCGACGTGGCACGCCGAACGTACGTTTTACAACACCCTGGCGGTCGCGAAGTGGCACATGAGCCGCCGCGTGCGGGCTTGTAATTACAAGGCGGTTGTCACCGGAGAAGGCTCGGATGAATTGTTCGGAGGCTATCCATTCTTCAAACGGGACTGGCTGGGACGCGAACAAGAAGACGACATTTTCTCGGGGGCGATCCTCGCGGAACAAGATCTGCAGCACTCCGCCTGGAACGATCTGTGTGGCTTTACGCCGTCTTGGATCCAGCCGTGGATGATGGTGCTGGAACGCTTTCGGCCGCTGCTGTCTTCGACACTCAGCGATCTACTGCAACAGTACGATCCGATAGCAGAAGTCGCCGGAGCCATCGACCCGGCTCAGGTCCGCGGTCGGCATCGGCTGGATATCTCCCAGTACACGTGGAGCAAGACGATGCTGGAAGGCCAGATCCTCACCTGGGGTGGCGACCGCATGGACATGGCCAACAGTATGGAAGCGCGACCCGCCTTTCTTGATCACCACCTCGCCGAATACGCCACGACGATTCCGCCGGAAGTGCGGATTCGAGACGGCATTGAAAAATGGGTCTTGCGAGAAGCGATGGTCAATGTGCTGCCCAAGGAATTGTATGAACGCAAAAAATTCGCCTTCATGGCTCCGCCGGCTCACACCGATCCGGTCAAACGCGCCGCGGTCCAAGAGATGATCGACCATTGGTTAACGCCCGAACGGGTCCGTGCGGTCGACTTTTTTGATCATGGTCGCCTGATGCAATTCATCGATCAAGCGTGGCGAGAAACCGACGGTACGTTGGCACGTCGCAACGACATCGTCATCAATCACACCCTGCAACTGCATATGTTGTACGGTCAATACGTGGAGGGGCTGCCTTTGCCGGTGGTCGACTGAGCATGCTGTCCGACAATCCCGTCGTCGATTTAGAACGGATCAAAAGCGATATTTTGACGTTGGCCAAAATCGGCCGAAACGAAGCCGACCGTGGTATCTATCGCATGGCGTTTACCGATGCCGACATGGAAGGTAAACGTTGGCTGACCGAACGCATTGAAGCAGCCGGACTGGAGGCGACGACCGATGGCGCAGTGAACGTGTCGGCCGTCCTGCCAGGTGCCACCGCAAGCCCGCGCGTGTTGGTTGGATCGCACATCGACACGGTGCCGTGCGCCGGCGCGCTGGACGGCACGCTGGGCGTGGTGGTCGGACTGGAATGCTTACGCTGCATCCAAGAAGCCGGTTTACAGCTCGACCGGACGCTGGAGTTGATTGCCTTTAGCGACGAAGAAGGACGCTTTGGCGGGATGTTTGGATCGCAATCGGTGTGCGGCCAGATCAACCCGGACAGCTTGGCGACGATGCGCGACCTGGATGGCATTCGCCTGCAGGATGAATTGCAGCGGCATGGCTTTGATCCGATGGCGGCACTCGACGCGGCTCGCGACCCCGAGTCGATTGCCAGTTATCTGGAATTGCATATCGAGCAAGGTCCGGTACTGGACCGGATGCACAAGTCGGTGGGGATCGTCGACGAGATCACCGGTCTATTTACTTGGTCGGTGTGGTTGCGCGGCGAAGCGAACCATGCGGGCACAACTCCGATGGACATGCGCAACGATGCCTTCATGGGGCTGGCGGACTTTGCCCATGAGGTACCTCGGATCTTGGAAGAGAACGGCAGCGAACGTAGTCGAGCGACAATCGGCAAGGCCCAGATCTTGCCAGGAGCGGCCAACACGGTGCCGGGATTGGTTGAATTCTCTCTCGACGTTCGCGACACATCCGAAGCGGTCCTGGAGGAGCTGTCGACCGCGTTTCGCAAAGCCCTCTCGGCAATCGCGCGACGTCGTAGCCTGATGTTTGAGTTTGAACAGAAGAGCTACATTCGACCGGTCGTATGCGGTGCGGAACTGGTAGGCGAACTTTCACGACAAGCCACCGCGTTGGGATTGGAACATCAGCAGATGCCTAGCGGTGCGGCACACGATGCTCAGATCATGGGACGCATGGTGCCCGTTGGAATGATTTTTGTTCCCAGCAAGGGGGGCCAAAGCCATTCGCCGGCGGAGTGGACGGCGTGGTCCGACATCGAGGCAGGTGCTAACTTGATGCTGCACTCATTGATTGAATTATCACGCGCCGACGACGCGAGTCGTGCGTTGCACCCCCAATCCTCTCATTTGCAAACTTAGAAGGTGCCGATGTCCGAGTTCGATCCATTGCCTGAACACGCTGATCCACTGCGCGAGGTTTACCACGAATCCTTTGTCGAGAATTCGGGGCATCGCCAATTCTTGATTGAAGGCCAAACCGCCTTGCTGTGCATTGACTTGCAATACCTCGACGCCGCACCAGGTCATGGGGTGTTTAGTGACGTGGAGCAAAGTGGTGTTTCGATCGAGGCGCAGGCTTACTATTTCGAGCGTCTAGAATCGCTGGTGCTGCCCAATGTGCGACGCTTGCAAGATGTCTTTCGCAGCCATGGCTTGGAGGTGATTCACACCCGCATCCAAGCGTTGACTCGCGACGGACGTGACCGCGGCAAGGGGCACAAGCGATTGGGTTTGTTGGCCGCCCCTGGATCGCGCGAAGCCGATTTTGTGGAGGCGGTCGCGCCGCTTCCCGAACGTGATGAAATCATCATCAACAAAACGGCCAGCGGCGTCTTTTCGTCGACTAACTTGCACTACGTGCTGAAGAACTTGGGCATCGAATCGTTGTTCATCGTGGGCGTCTACACCAACGAGTGTGTCGAAACGACCGTCCGCGATGCCTGTGACTTGGGATACTTGGTGACGGTGATCGAAGACTGCTGTGCGACAGTGACTCCCGAACTGCACGCCGCGTCACTGGCAACGCTGCGTGATCGGTATGCCAAGATCACGACCATCAACGAAACGATCGGGACGGTCGACAAACTGTTGCCGACGTAGGATCGAGTTGCGAGTTACCTCGGCAGATCGGTTATTACTTGGAATCAGCCCGATTTGGCGGTGCGACGTTTCCGCTTACGAGGCTTCCCTCCGGCGTTTGCCGAACCGCTGGTCGACTTTCGGCTCGGGCCACCGCTGACCGGAGCGGTCGAACCGGTGCCACGTTTCTTTTTGCCGCCCTGGAACTTGGGGGTCCATGATCCCTTGCGACCGCCCGATTTTCCCTTTGCCCGTTTGACGTCGCTGGGGTTGTATGAGTGGTGAAAGGGGTGATCGCTATTGACCGGAATTTTCTTACCGATCAGTTTTTCCACCGCTGCACGGTATTCGTGTTCTTCGGCGGTGCAGAGCGAGACCGACATGCCGAGCGCCCCGGCGCGGCCGGTCCGCCCGATGCGATGGACATAGCTTTCCGGGTCATGAGGCATATCGTAATTAACGACGTGGCTGAGCCCTTCGACATCGATCCCGCGAGCTGCCAAATCGGTCGCGATCAAGATATCGGTCTTGCCTTGCTTAAAGCTTTGCAAGACCCGATCGCGCCCCGCTTGGGTTTTCCCGCCATGGATCGCTTCGCAGCGAAACTCTTCCTTCTGCAACTGCTTGGCCAGCCGATCGGCACCCCGTTTGGTCTTGGTGAAGATCAAGACTTGGCCCGTTGCATCGGTGTCCAGCACATGCAGCAGCAACTTTAGTTTGTTGCCACTTTCCACCAGCAGCAGCGACTGCTTGATCCGGTCCACGGTCGACGACGGAGGCGTGACGATCACTTCGACATGATCGGTCAGCAAGCCCGCGGCGAGTTTCTTGACTTCGGGCGGCATCGTGGCAGAGAAGAACAGCGACTGCCGTTCTTCGGGCAGTTCTTTCAAGATGCGTTTCAGATCCGGCATAAAGCCCATATCGAGCATCCGGTCGGCTTCGTCCAGCACGAACGTATCGATGTCGTCGAACCAAATGCAGCCTTGCTGAAAGAGGTCCAGCAGGCGTCCGGGCGTAGCGACACAAACGTGCACGCCCCGCTCCAGAGCGCGCACTTGTCGGCCTTGGCTGACACCACCGAAGACGGTCGTGACGCGGAACTTGAGGTGTTTGCCGTAGATGTCAAAGCTGGCCGCGATTTGCGTCGCCAGTTCCCGCGTCGGACTGAGCACCAGCACGCGAGGAGATTTAGCGCGTGGCTGCCGATCGGCGAGTTCCAATTTTTGCAGGATTGGAATAGCGAACGCGGCGGTCTTGCCGGTGCCGGTCTGGGCGCATCCGAGCAGGTCCTTGCCTTCGAGCAGGGGACCGATGGACGCGGCCTGAATCGGCGTCGGCGTGTGGTAGCCTTCGGAATGCAGGGCGCGTTGGATAGGAGGAATCAGCTCGAAATCGTAGAACGTTTCGGGAAGGGCTTTGGTATTGATTTTGTTTTGCAAGTCAATCGATCGGTTATGTAACGAAAACAGCGTCGCACCAGCCGTGGCACGACGCTGCTGTACTGAATAAATAAAGCTTTGGGATTGCTACTAGTTGCGGTATCCGCCGCCACCGCCACCACCGTAGCCGCCACTGCCGCCGCCGCCGCGTCCGCCACCGCCGCCACCACCGCCGTAGCCGCCGCGTCCACCGCCGCCACCACCACCGCCGCCACTGCGACGCTCTTCTCGGGGACGCGCTTCGTTGACTGTCAACGTGCGTCCACCGACTTCCTGGCCGTTCAATGCTTCGATTGCATTTTCCGCACCGTCGCTCATTTCAACGAAAGCAAAGCCGCGACTGCGACCTGTTTCGCGGTCGGAAACCACCGATGCGCTGACCACCTCACCGTATTCTCCAAAAACTTCGCGCAGTTCGTCTGCCGAAGTATTGAACGAGAGGTTTCCGACATAAATACGCTTACTCATCAAACTGTCCTCGGGTTGCAGTCAACCCATTCAACGTGACCACGCACCCGATCAGGAAGAACCCGGGGGCACGCTGCTTGAGAAAGCTGCCGGCTGGACAACCTATATTGCGGCTCTGGGAGAGGCCAACGGATAGCCCTGCGGGGACTATGGAATCCGCAGGCTTCATACCTGGCTCGTTGGCTAACGCGAGTTACTGAGTGACTCAAAAAGCAAAGCAAACCAGGAAAGAGCAACAGTATCAGCGAATCAGTCGAAAACCTTCCCCAGCAATAGAAACTCGCGGCCACAATTTTGCCGCACGCGTGAAGTGTACACGATTCGGAATCAATGCAACCGAGCAATCCCAAAAAAACGCGATAATTCACGATTTCCAAATTTCACCGACGATCCGACCATCGGCTGCTTTTCCGGGTCGCTGACAGGGCTATCATGTGGCCTCTTAATGGATTCTTTTCGCTGGCGATCCGGACGAATCATGTGGCGAACGCGCACCGGAAATCGAACTCTTCAAGGCGCCGAAGCGCGACTGGTGGCGGCTGCCATTGTTGCGGTGCTCGACAACTTGGCGTTGGACCTAGAGGGCGACGACCAAGTTCCGCAGTGGCAATTCGGGATTGCGGTCTTCGACGAACTGGAGGCTCCACAGCGATTGGCGGTCTTGAACCGCATCGCCGTCTACTTGCTCTCGGAGACTCTCGACACCTTGCCGTTGACAGCCGTGAACGAAGCGGCGATCGGTGCCTTGTTCGCCGAAATCCACGATGCGGTCATGCTGGAAATCGGGTTTGCCGACGAGACCGAGGAATCGCTCGGTGGCGAAGGCCGGATCTCGCATGAAACGTTTTCGGCGGCCGACACTCGGTGGCGACAGTTGGTCTTGGAGGCTTTTCGAGAATCACAATCGGCGACCGAAACGATCGAGGACCAAGCCAGCGGCTTGGCGCCCTTGGACTGCCAGCAACGCGATCCCGAGCAGTGGGAAAATGTGATCGAATGGCTAGCCGACGGGATCCTTTGGGATCGCGATTACGAAATCGCGGATTGCTTTCTCGATGCCGCGCCGGACAAGGCCCAGCATCGCAAACTGTTGTTGGGTATCGACGATGAGTATTTCACGGCGATCGCCCCCGACCCCCTGCCTGACGAAGTGCCACGACTGCTCAGTGAAACGCAGTTGCTCGCTCGCCGCTATCCGCGCTGAGCCGCTTCGCTTTTTTATGACTTGAATACGTACGAGGAAGACACGCATGACATCAGATGCTAAATGGCCCATCGGAGTTTTCGCCAGCGTCGACGCTGGTTTAGGGGTGCAGTGGGATGTGATTCGCCAACTTGAGGTGCCCACGATTCAATTGCATGCTCCGGCCCCCCAATCGCGTAACGCCGCCGCCGCGGATCGTCTGCGCCAACAACTGCAAGAGATGAATGTCACTTTGACGGCGATCTTCGGTGGCTTTGACGGCGAGTCGTACGCGGACATTCCGACGGTTGAGCGGACGATCGGCTTAGTTCCCGAAGCAACCCGGCAAGCTCGCTTGGCCGAAATGAAACAGATCGCCGATTTCGCCGGCCTGATGGATTGTCCCGTGGTGGCTTTACATCTCGGTTTCGTGCCGCACGAAGTCGACCATCCCCAAATGCCGGGGATTATCGAGGTGACGCGGGATCTGTGTGATTACTGCGCCGCAAAGGGACAGAGCGTGCACCTGGAGACCGGTCAAGAAACGGCCGAAGGGCTGCTGCAGTTCCTCGCGGCGACCGATCGCAGCAACTTACATGTCAACTTTGATCCCGCCAATATGATCTTGTACGGCACGGGTGAACCGATTCCGGCACTGCGGCAACTCGGGCCGCACATCCGCAGCGTCCATTGCAAAGACGCCACTTGGAGTGACCAGCCGGGCAAGACCTGGGGCTGCGAAGTGCCGCTCGGCGAAGGGGCGGTCGACATGGCGGCTTACCTGAAAACGTTGGACGAAATTGGCTACACCGGACCGCTGACGATTGAGCGCGAAATCCCGCAGGAACCGGATCGCCAAATCGCCGAAATCGGAGCCGCCGTAAAACTGCTGCGGGCTCTCAAAGCGGACTTGGCGACGGCGTGACGACCGTCGACGACCAACCATCCGGCGACCCTTTGTTGGATGCCGCCACGCTGACGGCCGAAGTCATCTCGATCGGTGATGAGATGACCACCGGCGCACGCGTCGATACGAACTCCGCTTGGCTGAGTATCGAACTGGCGCGGCTGGGGATTCGGACGCTGTTCCATACGACTGTGGCCGATGATTTGTCGGCAGGCACGCAAGCTTTCCAGATCGCTTCGCAACGCGTCGATGTGGTGGTGGCGACCGGCGGCTTGGGACCGACGCGTGACGACCTGACGCGCGAAGTCTTGGCGGCGGTGGCAGGCCAACCGCTGGAGTTTCGTCAGGAGGCGATGGACCACATCGAAGCGCTCTTCGCGCGTCGCGGTCGACCGATGCCCGACCGTAATCGAACGCAGGCGATGTTTCCCGTCGGCAGTCGCAGCATCCCCAACCCTCAAGGCACCGCGGCCGGGCTGGATGTTTCCATCACTCGCCCAGGCCGACCGGCAACGCGGATTTTTGCCCTTCCCGGTGTGCCGGCGGAAATGACGCAGATGTTCCACCAAACGGTCGGTCCGCGGTTGATCGAAGAACTGGGGGCGGGGCGACGGGTGATGCGGCAGCATGTGGTGAAGTGCTTTGGCGTCGGCGAAAGCGAAATGGAATCAAGGCTAGGCGAGATGATCGCACGTCAGCGCGTGCCGTCGGTTGGGATCACGGTCAGCCGCGCGACGATCTCGCTGCGAATCACCACCGACGCGTCGAGTGACGACGAGGCAACGCAGCAAATCGAAGTCACCCGGCAAGCGATCTTTGCCGCCGTTCCGGAATTCATTTTTGGTGAAGGCGAGGCTTACGAACTGCAGCATGCGGTCGCCGATGCCCTGCGTGCCCGCGGCGAAAAGCTGGCGACGGTCGAAGTCGGCGCGGCATGCCCGATCACGCAGTGGATGACGGCAGCGAACGAAGACGAGGTCTATCTCGGGGGAATCCACGCGGCCGATCCCGACACCGCGCTCACGCCTTCGGCCCTCTTGTCGGCGGCCGACTGGGTGCTGCATGTCGACCGCTATCCTCGCCTGCCGACCACCGACACGCCGCTGCCAGCTTATCAGGTGACGCTGACGGTCGCGCACCGACCCAGTGGGCGATCGAGCAAGCAAGAGGTGGAACTCGGGGGTCATCCCGACATCATTCACTCTCGGATCGGCAAGGCGGCCCTCGATTTCTTACGCCAAGAAATCGGTTGACTCGCCGCAGCGCCAACGGGCTGCTGAGCATTGGCGAACTGGCTAAGCGGCTAAGCGGCTAACTGGCTAACTGGCTAAGCGGGTAGACAGGAGTCATCCAGCAAATGAGCCGCGTTGGCGTTAGCCGCGGCTCCCACATTCAACCGAGGTTAGCGCCCAACCGGCTATCAGAGTTTTGCCCAATGATTTATGCAAACCTGCCTAGGCGTCGTACCAACCGGTCTAGATCGGCTGGACCAGATCGAGAATGCGGCGCATTTCGGCCACCGCCTCGCGCATGCCGACCATCACGGCACGGGCGACAATCGCATGCCCAATATTCAGTTCGATCATGTTTGGCAGCGCCGCGACGGGCCGCACATTGACATAGTTCAAGCCGTGGCCGGCGTGCAGACGCATGCCCAGTTGGTGCACGCTCTGACCTGCTTCAGCCAACCGCTGCAATTCGCGGGCTCGAGCCTCTCGCGTGGCGTTGGCATACGGACCGGTATGCAGTTCGATGCCGTCGACCCGCAGTTCCTGCGCCGCTTCGATCTGCTCCCGATCGGGATCGAGGAACAGGCTGACCAAGATGCCTGACTCGCGCAGACGATCGACGGCGCGTGCGATCCGTCCCCGATCGGCCGTCACATTCAAGCCGCCTTCGGTGGTGATCTCTTGGCGACCTTCGGGGACCAGCAGCGCCCACGTCGGTTGATGCCGACACGCGATTTCGACCGTCGGTTCATCACAGGCGATTTCGAGATTGGTTTTGACCGTGACCGTCTGCATCAGCACTTCGACATCGCGATCCTGGATGTGGCGGCGGTCTTCGCGAAGATGAAACGTGATGCCATCGGCGCCGCCTTGTTCGGCTAGCGCGGCGGCGATTACCGGATCGGGTTCATACGTCCGGCGGGCTTGGCGAACCGTCGCCACGTGATCGATGTTTACGCCCAACTCAAGCATTTCGGAATCTCATCGGTGGATCAATTCAGTCGTCACACAACGGTCGTCATCAGGCCAAATAAAACCAGCAGCACGACTTGTGCCGTATCTTACGCCATCGCCCGCAGGCGGCGATATGAGGCAATCAGTCGCTCCGCCGCGGCGTCGATTTCCGCCACCGTATTGAAGCGTCCCACGCCAAACCGCAAACTCGATCGCGCTTCGGCTTCGCTGCGTCCGATCGCCAGCAGCACGTGGCTTGGTTCTGGATCACGCGAATTACACGCCGATCCGCTCGAGCAGGCGACGCTGGGCGTGGCCGACATTAAAGCTTCGCCTTCGACGCGTGGGAACATCACGTTCAAATTACCCGCCAAGCGATCCCCCGTCCGCTCAGGGCCGTTGGCTTGCAAGCCTTCGATGGCACCGTCCAGGTGTTGCCACAAGCGATCACGGAGATCGCGAACATGTTGGTTGTCGCTATCGAGCTGGGCGACCGCAATTTCGAGCGCGCGGCCCATGGCGACGATGCCCGGAACGTTCAGCGTTCCGGCGCGCAAGCCTTGTTGCTGACCGCCCCCTTCGATCATCGGGCGCAAGCGAACGCGACGAGCGGTCTGGCGCACGAACAGCAGTCCGACTCCTTTCGGTCCGTAAAATTTGTGGGCCGCGGCGCTCAGCAAGTCGACGTCGACAACCGACAGGTCGACCGGCAGTCGGCCGACCGCTTGCGTGGCATCGCAGTGCAGTAGCGCGCCGACTTCGTGACATCGCTCGGCGATCGCCGTCAAGGGTTGCAGCGTGCCGATTTCGTTGTTGGCCCACATCACCGAAACCAGCGCGGTGTCTTCGTCAATCGCCGCCAGCATCGCCTCCAGATCGACGCGGCCGACTTGCGGGTGCCCCTGTGCGTAAACCGGCAGCACCACGGTTTCGAATCCTGCCGAACCCAAACGCGCAATCGGCTCCAAGACCGCCGGATGCTCGGTCGCGACAGTGATCACCTTGCGGCGTTTCTGACGCGGGTGCCCGCAGACGCCTTGAATCGCCAACACATTGCTCTCGGTCGCTCCGCTGGTGAAGATCAACTCGCGCGGCTGAACCGACAGCGCCGCGGCGATCGACTCGCCAGCCCCCTGGACCGCCGACGCAGCGGCTTGACCAAAGGCATGCTGGCTGCTGGCGTTGCCGAATTCCTCGACCAACATCGTCCGCATCCGATCCGCAACGCGCCGATCGCAAGGCGTCGTCGAATGATGATCCAAGTAGATGCGTTGCAGCACGGGAAGGCTCGCCGAAAGCGTTGGTTAAAACAGATGATCAAGGCACAGTTGCGACCACGTCTCCAGACGATCACGGTGCTCGCGCAGTTCGCTCAGCGAGACAAATCCGGTATCGCAGATGTCCTCTTCGTTCGGCTGGACATCGGCCGTTTGCAGCACAAAGCGATGCACGACGCCCAAATGGACGCGTCCCACTTCGGATGCCGAATCGTAAATCAGTCCCACACACGATTCGCGAAACGAACTGTTGACGCGGACCTCTTCCTCCAGTTCTCGCTGCATGCCGGTGCGATACGGATCGCTGCCACCGGCGGCATCTTCCGCCGAGATGTGGCCGCCGATTCCGATACTGCGTTTGGCATGCAGACGCGACTCGCCTTGGCCGCTGCCGCGCGTGTAGGCGAAGATGTGCGGTTGGCCATCGGCGTCGTCCCATTGCAGCAGCACGTAGGGAATCAGTTGCTTGAACGAGGGGTCTTTTTCCATCGCGCTGCGAGGCTGAAAGGAAAGTTGGTCGCTGGCCAGGATCGGCTGGAGGTAGCGCTGCACGTCGGGCTGGAAGCCTTCGAACGAGCCGATCTCGGTCAGCACACTGGTGGGAATGACAAGGATCTGTTCTTCGGTCGCGGAAGTCATGCGCGGCGTTGCCTTTGGGAAAATCGAAACGGAAAACAAAGCGGCTCGCCAAACGTGCCGACAGAGCGGCGAGCGAAATAAAATCAGGCCGCGGGGCGTCTACAAAATCAGCATCGCATCGCCGTAGCTGAAGAAACGGTACTCGTTGCGGACCGCTTCATCGTAAGCCCGCAGGATGCGTTCACGCCCCGCAAGAGCGCTGACCAAGACCAGCAGCGAACTGCGCGGTAGATGAAAATTAGTCAGCAAGCCATCGACCGCCTTGAATCTGTAACCAGGCTTGATGAACAGATCGCAGTGCCCCGTCCACTCGGCCAACGTCCCATCGTCTGCGGCAGCCGACTCCAACGTCCGCACCGAGGTGGTCCCGACCGCGATGCGTCGTCCGCCCCGCGCCGGGGTCTCGTTGATCGTGCGCGCCGTCGCGGCGTCGATGCTGGCCCACTCGGTGTGCATCACATGCTCGTCCAAATTATCGACCGCGATCGGACGAAAGGTACCGATGCCGACGTGCAACGTGACTTCGGCGATCTGCAGCCCCTTGGCTTGCAACTGTTCCAACAATGGTTTGGTGAAGTGTAGGCCGGCGGTCGGTGCGGCGACCGAACCATCATGCGCCGCGTAGACGGTCTGGTAAGACTGAATGTCCGCGTCGACCATGCGGCCATCGCGAATGTACGGCGGCAACGGGATCCAGCCGTATTGCTTCAGTAACTCGCCCGCCGAGCCCTCGGCCAGCGGCTTGACCAGCAAGTTGCCGTTTTCGGTCCGCGCCATCACCTCCAGCTTGATGCCGTCGCGAGCCATGCGGTCTTGCAACGTGATCGTTTCGCCGATCTCCAATCGTCCGCGGGTCTTACTGAGGACTTCCCAGACTCCGGTCGCTTCGTCGCTGCGCAGGTACAGCCCCTGCCACCGACCGCGCGTATTGGTGCGTTGGCCCAACAACCGCGCCGGCACGACGCGACTGTTGTTGAGAATCAGCGTGTCGTCTTCGTGAAGCAATTCCGGCAGGTCCCGGATGTAGCGGTGCTGGATCATTCCCGAATCTTGATGCAGCACCATCAGCCGTGCGTCGCTGCGGACCGCAGCCGGTTCCTGGGCGATCCGTTCACGAGGCAACTCGTAGTCGTAGGCGGCGATGTCTTGTTCGTTCATGCAATTTGCGTTGGAGGATTGCCGTGCGGCGGGTGACGTTTGGAATAGGAAACGATACGTTAGCGGCTGACCGTTGACGACCCGTAATTGACGACCCGTATCGCTTCCATCGATCACGAGCCCTCCGCCCATGCGGATCGATTTGATTATCACCGAACTGCCAGTCGGGGGCGCGGAGCGCTGCTTGACTGAAATCGCCGTGGGACTGAAACAGCGCGGTCACACTCCGCGGGTGCTGACGCTCGGGCCGCCGCCGCGGCCGCCTCGTGATGGTTTGCTGCAGCGTCTGCAAGCTGCCGGCGTACCCTGGGAGTCGGCCGAAACGACTTCGAAAAGTCTGGCACCACTGGCCCTGAATCGACTGCGGCGGATGCTGCTGCGAGACAAACCCGAGCTGGTCCAAACGTTCCTGTTTCATGCTAATGTACTGGGAACCGCCGCCGCTGCGATGGCCGGGGTGCCGGTCTGTGTCGGTGGCATCCGGGTGGCTCAGCCCCGCCGCCTGCGTGTGTGGCTGGAGCGACATTTTGTCCGCAAAATGGAGGCGGTGGTTTGCGTCAGCCAAGCCGTAGCGGACTTTGCCAAGACCGATCTGGCGGTCCCCCAAGCGAAGCTGCAAGTGATCCCCAACGCGGTCGATGTGGAGCGATTCGCAGGGGCAACGCCGGTCGATTGGCGGCGGCATGACATGCCTCGCGATGCCGCTGTGGGGCTGTTCGTCGGTCGTTTCGATCCCCAAAAAGGCCTGGAGCGACTGTTCGCCGCGGCACCAGAGTGGCTGGTGGCCGATCCACGGCGGTGGCTGGTGCTGGTCGGCGACGGCCCGCAACGCGAGTGGTGTCGCGCGCAGTGCCTGCAACTGCCCGAGCAACGCGGTCGCGTGCTGGCGTGGCAACCCGATGTCGCGCCGTTGATGCAAGCCGCCCAAGTGTTCCTCCTGACCAGCCGCTACGAAGGGATGCCCAACGTGGTGCTCGAAGCGATGGCGGCGGGAAAACCGGTGGTGACGACCGCGGTGGAAGGCGTCGACGAATTGCTCCGCCATCAAACCGAGCGACAGGTGGTGCCGCAGGGTGATGTCTCGGCGATCGCCGCCGCCGCCACGTATTGGCTGGACCATCCGGAGGCAGCCGCGGCGGCGGGCCAAGCCAACCAAGCGATCGTTCGCCAAGACTTCTCTCCGGCATCGATGGTCGATCGCTATGAGCAACTCTATCGATCGCTGACCGGACGCTAACCGGCCCGACGATTGCATCGATTGCGCCATCTGGGAGCTCGCCGGGTGGTGGGAAACGGTCCGTTCCAGGCGTCGCCCCGTTGACCACAGCCCGCTTTCTCCTTACACAAAGGGGGCTTTTTCGCTGCTGAAAAAACCTCTCCGAACCCCGAAAGATTGCTGTGTCCGAAGCCGTTCCGATTCGAAATGCCCTGATCAGCGTTAGCGACAAATTGGGCTTGGCCGATTTGGCGGAGGGCTTGCACCGCGCCGGAGTGCGGATTTTCAGCACCGGCGGCACCCGGCGGCACCTCGAACAATGCGGCATCCCTGTCGACGATGTGGCGGAGTACACCGGCTTTCCCGAGATGCTCGATGGCCGTGTCAAAACGCTGCACCCGCACATTTTCGCCGGCATCCTGTTCCGCCGCGACGTGCAGGAACATCTCGATGCGATCGACGAGTACGACATCGAACCGATCGACTTGGTCGTCGTGAACCTTTATCCGTTCCGCGAAACGGTGGCTCGGGCCGGCGTGTCTCGCAGCGAAGCGATTGAACAGATCGATATCGGCGGCCCCAGCTTGGTCCGTGCGGCGGCCAAAAATCAGCAAGATGTCGCGATTGCCACCGCCCCCGAACAGTACTCCGAAATTCTGCAGCAACTGCAAGCCACCGGCGGGACGACGCTGGAACTGCGACGGCAGTTGGCGTGCGAAGCCTTCCGGCACACCGCCAGCTACGACCGTGCGATTGCGGACTACCTCAGTGGGGAATCGGTGGCCGGTGAATTCCCCGCCACGATGAGCATGAACTTTCGCCGCAAGACGCAGCTTCGCTACGGCGAAAATCCGCACCAAAAAGCGGCCGTCTACGCCGAACCGAATGTGCGGACCGCGAACCTGATCAGCGCTCGGCAGATCAACGGCAAGGAGCTGTCCTACAACAATCTGCTCGATCTCGATTCGGCCCTGTCGATCGTGCGGTCCTTCTCGCAACCCGCCGTGTCGGTCATCAAACACAACAACCCCTGTGGCGCTGCGACCGCCGACCGACTTTCGCGGGCGTGCCGCAAAGCCCTCGAAGGCGACCCGCTGAGCGCCTTCGGAAGCGTGCTCGGTTTCAACCGCACCCTCGATGTCGAAACCGCCGAAGCCCTCTGCGAACCCGGCCTGTTTATTGAAGCGATCGTCGCGCCCGATTTCGAAGCGGCCGCCGTCGGATTGCTGACGACCAAGCCGAAGTGGCGAGAAAATGTACGGCTGATGCAAGTCGGCCGCTTGGACGATCCCGGCAAAAGTCTCGAACGCCGCTTCATCAGTGGCGGCCTGTTGGTACAGGATGCCGATCGCCTCCCCTCCGCTTCGCTGCAGTGGAAAACGGTCACCGAGACGCAGGTCAACGATGAACTTTGGGACGATATCTCGTTCGCCTGGGAAATGGTGCGGCACGTCAAGAGCAACGCGATCGTGCTGGCCAAAGACACCGCATTGATCGGCGTCGGTGCGGGCCAGATGAGCCGCGTCGATAGTGTCGATATCTCGATCGAAAAAGCGGGCGATCGCTCGACTGGCAGTGTGCTGGCCTCCGACGCGTTCTTCCCCTTTCCCGATTCGATCGAAGCAGCCGCCGACGCGGGGATCGTCGCGATCATTCAACCCGGTGGCTCACGCCGTGACCAAGAGGTCATCGAAGCCTGCGATAGCCACCAAATTCCAATGGTCATGACCGGTCGCCGGCATTTCCGACACTAATCGAGTAGGCGGCCAGCGTGTCGACGATTCTGGACAAGATTGTCGCTCAAACGCGACAGACCGTCGCGCAATCCGCGGCGGAGAAACCGCTCGCCGAAGTGCAGCGCAATGCGCAACGTGCTCCCGCACCGCTCGACTTCGGCGCTGCCTTGGCTCGCGGAGACTCGGTGCAATTGATCGCCGAAGTCAAAAAGGCCAGCCCATCGGCAGGGATCATTCGCGAAGACTTTGATCCGGTCCTCATCGCCCAGACATACGCGCAAGCCGGCGCGGCTTGCATCAGCGTGCTGACCGACCAACCCTTCTTTCAAGGCCGACTGGAGTATCTGGTCGCCATCCGTGCGGCCGTTTCGATTCCGCTGCTACGCAAAGACTTCATCGTCGATCCCTACCAGGTCTACGAAGCCCGTGCGGCGGGTGCCGATGCGGTGCTACTGATCGCCGAGTGCTTGACCGCCGACCAGCTGAAGGAACTGCATCAACTGGCAACCGAGCTCGGTATGAGCACGCTGATCGAGCTGTACGACGCGGAGAATCTCCCCGCCGTCCTGGCAACCGGCGGCTCGATCGTCGGCGTCAATAACCGCGACCTGCGAACCTTCAAGACCGACCTACAGCACTCCGCGCGAATGCGAGCCTCCATCCCCAGCGATCGACTGCTGGTCGGCGAGAGCGGCATCCGCACCCGCCAAGACGTCGAGCAACTCGCCGCAGCGGGCATCAAAGCGATCCTGGTCGGCGAAACGCTCATGCGCCAGCCCGATATCGCAACCGCCGTGAGTGCCCTGATCAACGTCCCCTGCCAGCAAGCTCAGCCCTGAAAAACCGACTCCGGGAGGAACTTCTCTTCAACCGCTTTTCTCCCGGCGACTTTTGGCTAAAATTCGGACCTGCCGAAGACGATAAAGAGATTTCCAGGTAAGATCGGGGGCTCCCAAGGGAGATCGACCTTTCCAACGGCCTGATCTCGATTTCGTCATTTAGCATGACAAGGCGGCATAGCTCAGCTGGTTAGAGCAGCGGAATCATAATCCGCGTGTCGGGGGTTCGAGTCCCTCTGCCGCTATTTCCGATTCGACCGAATGATGGAGCCAACCTCGGCAAACGCTGGGGTTGGCTCTTTTTTTGTCCCCGGGGTACCCACGGGGCTGATGGTGCGCGGGGCAAGCAACCTCGGATTCCTTGCGAACATTCTCACGAACGTTAGAATGTTTGCGGGCGATGACTCCGAAGTAGGGCTGCTGTTTTCTTTCCGTGAAATCAAATCAGCCGCAAAGCATTAGGGAACGTCCGCTTTTCGGGAACCGCGTGCTAACGCACCGCGGCGAATGCAACCGGGAAGCTCGTGATCAGTTGCTTAGCGTGAAGGTCTGTTGAACCACGGCCATGGGCCAGCGTAATGCCTTTTCCCAGACTAGGAGGCGAATGCGATGACGGAGGGCTTGGAGATGGTGAATCCGGAACAATGTGCGGTCTATTTAAAGGCGATCGCCGACCCGACGCGGCTGAGAATCTTGCGTGCCTTGCAGGCCGGTCCGTTGACGGTATCCGACGTGGCGCTGGCCATGGAGATGGAAATCGGTTTGGTGTCTCATCACTTGCGTACTCTGTTTCACGCCAACATTGCCGCGTCACATCGAGAGGGCAAATACGTTTATTACGCGTTGAATCAAGATCTATTGAAGCGACGTGCGCGAGGCGGGACGCTTGATTTTGGTTGCTGTCAGTTTCAACTCGCTGGCGCATGATGCACGTCAACGCCTCCGGTCGCCACCGTCGCTGACGCGTCGTGCAGACATTTCCTTGCCTACCAACCTTCATTGGGCGCTGCCCAGTTAAACACCAACGAACCTCACACGGAAATCGATGGCTCACGCACATTTCATCATGATCGGCGGTTTTCTCGGAGCTGGCAAAACGACTCTGATCAGCCAGCTCGCTCGTCGCCTGCAGGTCGACGGCAAGCATGTTTGCATCGTCACGAACGACCAAGCGGCAGGTCTGGTCGATACGGAATTACTGAAAAGCCAAGGCTTCGATGTCAACGAAGTAGCGGGGTCCTGCTTCTGCTGCAACTTTGATGGCCTGACCGGTGCGATCGCGGAATTTGATGGGCGGCAGAAACCGGATGTCGTGCTGGCCGAACCGGTGGGCAGTTGCACCGACTTGATTGCCACGATCGCCATTCCGATGCAAGAACGCCTGGGGACCGAATTCACTCACAGTCCCTACGCCGTGGTGCTGAAGCCGAGTCACGGGATGCGGATCTTGACGGGGCAAGGACGCGGCGGTTTCTCTCCCAAGGCGGAATACATCTTCTTGAAGCAGCTTGAAGAATCGGAGTTGATCATCATCAATCGGATCGACGAACTGCCGGCGGAACAGATCGCCATCCTACGTGAGGCGATTGAACAGCGTTTTCCTGGACGGCGGATCGTGTTGGCGTCGGCGAAAACGGGGCAGAACCTGGACGAGGTCTACGAGGCTCTGTTGCAGACGGCTCCCCAGCGTGACACGACGATGCAGGTCGACTACGACGTTTACGCCGACGGCGAGGCGGAACTCGGTTGGTTGAATGCGAGGGCGAGGTTGACAAGTCAAGGTTTGGCAATCGAGCTGGATCGGGTGGTTGTTGAGTTGGTCGAAGGCCTGAAAAGTCGTTTTGCGGCAATCGACGCCGAGCCCGCGCATTTAAAGGTGCTCGCGACCGATGGCCAACACGCCAGCGTCGCGAATTTGATCAGCAGTGATTCGTCGACGATGCTGTCGGTGTCGAGCGAATCTGCCGATCGAGAGGTGACACTGACGATCAATGCCCGTGTGCGAGTCGACCCGCAAGATCTCGAGCAAGCGGTTCGCGGTAGCTTGCAAGCGATCGCCGAATCACTCCAAAGCGAACTGACGTTGCTCGACTTGCAATCGTTCCGCCCTGGCCGTCCCGAGCCGACGCATCGTGTCGAGCGGGGGTAGTGTCGAGCAGAAAAAAGCTGGCGGATGGGTTTGCCAAGCACCCCTCGGCGGTTGCGAAGTTGCTCGGCGGTTGCGAAGCGCCATCGGTTTCCGCACTTTGAACGATGCGAGGGCTTACAATGCTTGCTGGCAGACGCTTGCTTCCTCCAACGCCCCGCCCGCCGATGAATACGCTTGCACCCCAAACCCCTGCGTCCGTGATCGGTCACGATGCCCATCTGATTCGCTCGCGCAGCAACCTGCAGCGACAACATCGAGCTTGGTTAGCAACGGCTTGCTGCGTCTTTGCTGGTTGGCTGGTCATCGTGAACCGCGTCGATGCACAGGTCGTTGATGCACAGGTCGTTGATGCACAGGTCGTTGATGCACAGGTCGTCGCTCCATGGCAGCGGCACACGATCGACGCATCGTTGATTGGTGCCGATGGCGTGCGTCTGGCCGACTTCAATGGCGACGGCTTGCTGGACGTGGTGACGGGCTGGGAGGAATCGGGACGCGTGCGGCTGTACCTGCACCCCGGTTACGAACGTGTGCGAGAGATGTGGCCGGCCGTGACGGTGGGTATCGAACCGTCTCCCGAAGATGCGGTGGCGTGCGACATGGATGGGGATGGACGACTGGACATAGTCAGTTGCCATGAAGGGAGCAGCCAGCGGGTGCTGGTTCACTGGAATCGTTCCGACGGGAGTTCGCCGTCGCTGCTCGATCCGGGTTCGTGGCAAACCGAAGTCGTCACCGGGCTGAGTGGCCAGCGGTGGATGTTTGCGGAACCGCTGGGAAAGATCGGAGGCAGGCAAGCGATTGCGGTTGGTTCGAAGGACCGCAAGGCTTCGATCACGTTGCTGTTGGCTCCGCGGAATCGTGACGCCACCGACCTGTCGGCTTGGACGATCCATCGATTGCGAGACGCCGGCTGGATCATGACGCTCCGCGCCATCGACATGAACGACGATGGCAACCGCGATCTCGTCTTCAGCGACCGCAGAGGCTCCGCGCGGGGGATCGGCTGGCTGGAGCAACCTGCCAAAGATGCCGACAGTGCGGCATGGCCTGAGCATCGGCTGGGCGGTCAGCAGCACGAGGTCATGTTTATCGATCCCGGCCCGCGGCGCATTCTCGCGAGCACTCGCAATGCGGAATGGCTCGACTTGCAACGCAGCGACCAGGGGACCTGGAGTATCGAGCGGCGTCGGAATCCACAGGGTGTTCCTTTGGGCAAAGCGATCGCAAGGCTGGGCGATCGAGGCATGGTCATGACGGCGAACACTCAGGCGGCGAAGCGGGTGCCGCCGACGGTCGGTATGTGGCATTCCTTCGACGGCGATCAGTGGACGGCGATTAGCAAAACGCAGCAAGTGAAATTCGATCGCATCGAATGTATCGACCTGGACAACGATGGCGACTTGGACGTGATGACGTGCGAGGAACGGCAAGGTCTGGGCGTGGTGTGGTACGAAAACCCCGGCATCGAGAGGGCCAAGTAGCCACCCATGCAGCGCCGCTGGCATGCTGTCGAACCGAGTAATCCAAGTGGCGAAGCCCCTACTCGCGAGGGCCGTTGAGCTTCGGCTCGACCTAGGGGCGTTCGTATCAACGGACCGCGACGCGTACAATGAACGTCGTGGGACAACCCAGCGCACAGGTTCAGGGTCACGAGGGAAACAAACGATGAAGTTTCGAATTTCAAGACGGAATGCTCTGGTGGGCGGTTCGTTGACGACCGCGTTATCACTGGGAGAACTCGCCGCTGCCGACGTTATCTTGCCGGCCGATGCGGTGCGGTTCCGGCCCGAGATCGAACCGTTGGTGCGACTGATCGAAGAGACACCTCGCGAACGTTTGTTCGAGGTGATCGGCGCGCGAATCGAGCGCGGGCTGAGCTACCGGGAGCTGCTTGCCGGCTTATTTTTAGCGGCGATCCGCAATGTCCAGCCACGACCGTCGGTCGGTTTCAAATTCCATTCGGTGTTGGTGATCAACTCCGCCCATCTGGCCAGTCTGGCCGCTCGCGATACCGATCGGTGGCTGCCCATTTTCTGGGCGCTCGATTACTTCAAGTCGGCTCAGGAACGAGACGTTCGCGAAGGCGATTGGACGATGGCGGCGGTCGACGAACAACGCTTGCCTTCCGCATCGCAGGCGATCGCGCAACTGCGAGCGGCGATGCGTGACTGGGACGTCGAAGCTGCCGATGCGGCGGCGGCGGCGGCGGCGCGGGTCGCACCGGCCGACCAATTGTTCGACCTGTTTGCCGAGTTCGGCACGCGCGATTTTCGCAGCATCGGTCACAAAGCGATTTATGTGGCCGGCGCGTTTCGCGTCTTGGAGGTCATCGGCTGGCAACATGCTGAGCCGGTGATGCGAGGTTTAGCGTATGCCTTGCTGAATCATACGGGCGACCCCAATCCGGCTGGTGTGGACTTAGCGGTTGACGCGGCAGGCCGAGCCAACACCCGCTTGGCTGACTCTTTGCGAGCGGATTGGCTGGAAGGCAAAGTGGATGACGCGGCCACCGCTTCGTTGATCGCCACCAACCGCCAAGGTTCGCCGATCGAACTATCGGAAGCGACCGCAGCGATGATCAACGAGGGCATCGGCGTGCAGTCGATCTACGATGCTCATTTTGCCACCGCGGCCGAACTGGTGATGCGGCAAGCTCAGATCGTCCCATTGCACGCGATGACGACGACCAACGCGATCCACTATTTGTTCAACCGCTGCGGAGACGATTCGCTACGTCGTTGGTTGTTGTTGCAGAACGCCGCATTCCTGGGTCACTTTCGCGAGTCCGCAGTGGGCCGCGCCAAGCTTTCGGACCGTCTGATTACCGACTTGCATCCACACGATGGCGCGACCGACTTGGCGGCCGCGGTCGGCGCGATCGGCAAAGGAGGGGAGCAACCCTCGCAGCGGATTTTGGGTTATCTGCAAGGTGGCGGCGATCCGGCGGCCTTGATGCGGCACGTCCGGCAGTTGATTTTCTACAAGGGCAATGATTCGCACGACTACAAGTATTCGTCGGCATTGCTGGAGGATTACTACCCGCGTTCGCCACAATGGCGAGACAAGATTCTGGCCGCGGGCAGTCACCTGCTGACCGGAGAAAACACTCCCGACACTTCGTTGCCCCAGCGAGTGACCGCCGCGTTGGGCTGAGTCTTCGGATCCGTCTGGGCCTTCGGAGAAGAGTGACCACCAATTGGTGACGGGCAGTTGCGCCGATTTTGACAATCGTAGGCCATGAGCAGTTTTTTGCGGCTGATTTGCTGGCCTGGGTTGATCCGCATTCCGTCTCGCGACGTTTTTTCGTGCAATTTTTGATAACCCGTTTTCCTTCTCCGCCCCGAGAAATTGCACATGAACATTGCCTTCGAAACCGAACGAACCAGCGACGCGATGCTCTCGATCCTGCAGAACCAGAATCGGCAGTTGAATAAGAGCTTGGCCAACATCCAAGCCAATCTAACGCAGGCGGTCGAAGCAAATTCCGAAAACCTTGCCGCCAGTCAGCATATCGAGCAGAACTGCTTACAGTTGACGTCCGAATCGGCAACCATTCGAGACGAGACGGACGCCTTCAGCCGAGCGGTTTCCGAGATGCGCCGGTTGGTGGAGCAAACCGACCAGCAACTGAACGGTATCAATGGCTTTGTCGAAATGATCGAGGACATCGCCAATCGCACCCGCCTGCTGGCACTCAATGCGACCATTGAAGCGGCCCGTGCTGGTGCGGCGGGCAGCGGTTTTGCGGTCGTTGCCGGCGAGGTCAAATCGCTCTCTTCGCAAACACAGGAAGCGGTCATCAAGATTCGTGATTCGATTCACGAAGCGTTGCGGAATTCGGGAGAGGTTTCCGAAACCGTCCGTGATCTCGATTCGCGCAGCCAAGAAATCCGCGACTCGATCTCGACCTTTGACCAGCATGTGCAGAGCACGAACGAGAAAAACATCGAAGCAGCGCAGCGCGTTTCGGGAGCCAACGACCAGACCTTTATGAGCCTTGCCAAGCTGGATCACGTCGCCTGGAAGGTGAACACCTACTTGAGTGTGCTGGAAGGCGCTTCGACGTTTGAATATGTCGATTGTCATCAGTGCCGCCTGGGCCAGTGGTATTACCGCGGCGATGGCCAGGAGTCGTTTTCACACCTGAACGCCTTTGTCGGCATGGAAGCCCCTCACCAACGGGTGCATGAAGCGACCGCAAAAATCTTTGACGAGATGAACCGCGGTATCTCGACCGACGACCCGGTCATTTCGCAGCACCTGCAAGAGATGGAAGCCGCCAGCGATGGGGTCTTTCACTATCTCGACCGCATGCTGGCCGAGAAGAAATCGAAGCTGCCGAGATAACTAGGCTGATGGCCCAAGCTGCTCACACGTTGCGCGGCGCACCTTCCAGCGGGAAAGCAGGAACGTCCCCGCACGCAGCCTAGCGACCGCGAGGCAATCGTTCATCGAGTTGCTTGGTTAATCCGTCGACCAACTGAGGCGATTGTGCAGCGATGTTGACCGTTTCACCAGCCGCCGTCTGATGGTCGTACAGTTCGACATGCCCGTCGTTGTGTGCGATCAAACGATGCGTTGCCGTGCGGATCGTCCGCGCATTGTTGCGGTAGGCGATCGCCGGATGTCCCGGCGCGGCAGGCGACTGCAGCATCGGCTGCAACGAAGTTCCTTGCACAAAGTCGGGCTGAGGCAGCTTCGCCAAATCGCACAGGGTTGGAAACAGGTCGAGTGTTTCGACCACGCCTGTCGCTGCAGCTCCCGGTTGCGGAACGCCGTCGTATTGAATGATCAACGGTGAGTGCAACGACTCTTCAAACAGGGCGTGTTTGCCCCAGATCGCGTGTTCGCCAAGGTGCCAGCCATGGTCGCCCCACAGGATTACGATCGTTTGCCGGCGTTTCCCCGAGTCATCCAAACGCTGCAGCAAGCGACCGACCAACGCATCGGCGTAGCTCACACAAGCCGCATAGTGTCGGCGGACTTCGGTGGCAAAGGCTGGGTCGTCGTTCGGATTGCGTTTCCAGCGGTTGTACTTCATGAATTCGCCACTGCCGTGCCAAGTCGTTTTACCGGTCGGTTTTTCGGCATGCGGAATCGGTGGCAGGACCTGATCTTGATAGGGCAGCATGTATTTTGCCGGAGCCCCAAAAGGCAGGTGTGGCCGAATGATTCCGACGGCCAAGAAAAAAGGTTTCTCTTCGCTGGTCAGCGTTTCGAGTTGCTGCAGCGATTCGTTGACAATCAAGCCATCCGGATAGATCGAATCGGGGCCGTCGGTCGACTGGAAAACATCCATCGCCTTGGCGTTTCCACGAATCTCGCCGTTCGCCAAACCATGCATTGCACCGCGAGGATGCTGCCACGGGCCGGCGGGCAAGAGATGGCGATCCCAGGCATCGGGCATTTCCACTTGGGATTCGTCATCCCAGTCCGCACCGCCACGCCCCCCCGGGTGATGGGAGACTTTGCCGACCGACACCGTGGTATAGCCGTGCTGGCGAAACCAAGCCGGCATGCTGGGCGGGACCGATGCGGGTTGATTAGCGATTTGTTTTGCACGTCGAAAGAGCGCTCCGTTGTCTGCGCCGCCATAGCGTCCTGTCAGCAGGGTAAACCGTGACGCACCGCAGGTGGGTGCTTGGACGTAGTGCCGTTCGAATCGGCGTCCCGTCGCGGCCAAGCGGTCGATATTGGGCGAGGAGATGTAGTCTTTGCCGTAACAGCCCAGTTCCGGCCGCAGGTCGTCGACGCAAATCAACAACACGTTGGGCTTGGGATCGGCCGCATCGAGCTTGCCAGCGCAGAGGCCAAGCAGGATGACGGCCAGCACGCCCGACAACGATTGCATCGCAAACCGAAACATAAAACTCTCTCTTGGTATCAAACGGAAACGAACTCTAAGGATCGTGCGACAAAAAAGTGTCGGGTACCTTTTGCGAGGAACTCGCCCTTCGGGTGCTTCGCACAAAAGGTACCCGACACTTATTTCTCGCTCATTGCTAAACAGGGTCACGTGGAACGGACAACCGACCGGTCAGCTGTTGCGATCCAGGATTGACCGGCAGAGCACCCGCGGACGGGACGCCGCCAACGGATGAGCTTAATCGATCCGCGGGCGGTCTGCAGAAGGGGCGATTGGCAAGCATGCACTTAACCGGTGACGAGGTGGCTGTCCGTTTGGCTGGGGTGGCGCATCCGCTGCAGGTGCGATTGCGAAACTTCCAGTTTGGCCGTTTCGACATAGACTCCCATCAGCCCGCGCGAAAAGGTTTGGTCGGCCAACGAGAGCAACACTCGGTTATCGACGGTCAGTTCCAAGTAACTACCGAAGGCCGTTAGTTGCACTTCCGCCGCCCCAGGGGTTTCGCTGAACCAGTAGGCCGACTGCAAAGCGCGGAACTGCATCATGTACTCTCCCGAACCCGCTTCGCCGGTGCCCCATGCACGGATCTGCGCGACACCTTTGATGAGGTCCAAAGAGACGTAGTAACCATCGTGAGAGTGTTCGTCGATCCGGAAAACCAAGCCGCATTTGCCTTGCCCACGCAGTTGCAACTTGGCTGAAAACCGAAAGCATTCGACTGGGTCATCAAACACAAACGCCTGAAAACCGGCTTCGCTATCGAGTTCCAGTGTCCCATCCTTGATGTGACAAAACTGCTCGCCCAAGCCTTGCTTCAACTGATGAATGCAACGGGTATTGATTTCGCTTTCGACCCAATCCTCAAACCCTTCAAACGACTTCACTCGCAGCATGCCATTCTCCGCGCGAACGATGCGTTTTGGAGGCGGCATCAGGTTATTGACATTGCGGTTGGTCGGATCATCGGGGTCGGCAGAATAGAAATTCCACAGTAGGTAACCTTTATCGTCTTGGCAGATCCGTGCCGCATAATTGCCGCGAGCCATCAAGACATTGTCGTAGTAACTGCGCCACGGATTGCCAATCTTGTCGGTATACCAATAGCGAATCTTGGCATCTTCGCGAATGCTGCCGATCAGATAGCACTCACCATCGACGCGGAAAAAGTTGGGCACCTCGATGTCGTCGTAGAGCATGGGATGGTGCAGTGCCGGGCGACTTTCAAAGTGGCTTTCGCTGGTCTCCTTGAGCAGACTGACGCACCCTCGCCGCACGATCGGCCCCTGATTGACTCGCCCCGCGGCCAGCAGCCAACCCTCTCCTTCATCATGGACGTAATAGGGATCACGAAAACTGATGAGTTGGCGGCCTTCGTCCAGCGAGGCTTCGTAGTGCCGTGGGTCGGGTTCGAGCGGAAAGGCACTGTCGGCTTGGTAAGGTGCGTGTAGCGCGTCGGCGTCGCGAGTAGCACTGATCGCCCGGGCTTGCTTGACCGCCGGCGGATCGCCACCACCACGTCGATCGGTCCAACTCACGGCCACTTTTCGCCAATGAAACAGATCGTCGCTGACCGCTAAACCGATACGTTGAAACTGACCTTGGTCGCGTCGGGAAAGCCCCGTGTAAAACATCCGCCATTGACCGGGCCGGAAAGGGTTCGGCGAAACGTGCATGGTCCACAGCATCAGATCGTCCCAACTACCGGGGTCCCCGATGAAGAGGGCGTTGTTGACTCGTCGCCAGTTAAAGCCGTTGGTGCTCACCGCATGGGCGATGAAGTCGTGATTGGGAAGCACGAGGTGAAACAGGTGATACAACCCGTCATGGTAAAGCACATCCACATCACCAATGGTCTTTCGACTGCCTGCAGTCTCACTAAACATTCCGTCCTGCTCGATAGGGCCAAAGAATCAAACGGGTGCCAAAGCAACAAACGATTACGACAACCAACCTACCTGTTGCCTAGCGATCGGCGGAAGGGCTAGGCAGATCGAGAAAGACGATACTCGAGGGATTTCCCACACCCGCGAAATTCCCCGTAAAATCGAGCTGTCCTGTTTCGCGATTGACCTTGAAGATCGCGATGTTGTCGGCTCGCTGATTGCAACTGTAGAGGTACTCACCCGTGGGATCAAAACCGAAGCTGCGAGGATAATCGCCGCGGGTCCATGTTTCGCCAACCCAGGTGAGCTCCCCGGTGGGGCCGACGGCAAAGATCCCGATACTGTCATACAGGCGGTTGCCGGCATACACAAACTTGCCGTCTGCAGAAACCAGAATCTCCGAGCAAAAGTTACTGCCGATGAATTCGGGCGGCAAAGTCGAAATCGTTTGGCGTGCGGCGAGGCGACCGCTGTGAGGATCGTAATCGAACAGAACAATCGTCGAGCCTTCTTCTTGGATCGAATAGAACCATTCTCCGTTGGGATGGAAATGGAAATGCCGCGGCCCGTCGCCAGGTGGCAAGGCAATCGCGTGCGGCTGGTTCGCCGTCAAGCGTCCGGTTTGCGGATCAAATTTCCAAACGAAAATCTTGTCGAGTCCCAAATCAACATGCAGCACGAACTTGCCCGCCGGGTCGGCTTGGATCATATGGGCATGGGTACGATCGTGGCCGCTGAAGGCGAAACTGCCGGGCGGAGCATTGGTCGCTCGTGTCGGACCGATCTCGCCGGCGTCTTGCTTGACGTCGGTCGCTTCGCCCAATCGGCCATCTGCCAAGATCGGCAGAACGGCGACCGATCCGCCGAAGTAGTTGGCAACGAAGAGAAAATCTCCCGACGGGTGCAGACTGACATACGTTGGCCCCGCGCCACCCGAAGAGACCGTGTTGAGCAACTTCAACGCGCCGTCGTTCGGATCGATCGCAAAGGCGCTGACGGTGCCCGCCTTTTGCGGCCCGACATGGTCGGTTTCGTTGGACGAGTACAACCGCGTACCAGCGGCATTCAGCACCAAGCAACTGGGGCTGGTGCCGAGCGGAAAAACGCCGGCAGGGGTCATCGCGCCGGTGGCACGGTCGACGACAAATCGATGAATCCCTTGGCCATTGCCCGGCGGCAGGTCGACTTGCGTCGGCAACATGTCTTGCAGCGGCGCGCTGAACGTGCCGACGTAAGCGACCCGCGGGCCAGCGGGCGGTTCGGGTTCGGCAGCCAACGCAGGGGCGATCGACGAAAGGATCGTCAACAAAATCACGCACCGGACAACCGACAATCGTGGTAAACCAACCCAGCGGCGGTTCCACACTGGCGAACCGGATGGCTTGTGGAGGCGGCGGCGTCGTGAAACAGGTAGGGGAACCATGCAACGGCAATCCTTGAAGGAAACAGGCGAGGGCGAGACACAATCGGTGGCTATGCACTATAGCCGGACCGGCAGCCAATTCCAAAGCGATGCGGGGCGAACGGGACAGCAACTTTAGCGGTGCGAACGGTGTTCGGTTCAGCGCCCGGCGATCGAAGCGATTCCCAACGCGATGGCGATCAGGGCGGCGACGGCCAGCAGTTTGCCCCAACTGATTTCGCGACGTTCGACCATCCCCAGTCGCTCATGGATCAGCTTTGCCAGTTCGGCCTGCCCGACATCGGCTGCCGTCAGGTCGGTCGCTGCGCTGGCCGTCGGCGGCGCGAAGACATCGGGGTGGTCTTGGATGATCTGCAGCATCAGGCCTTGGATGGTGCGTGCGTTGAACGGTCGGTCCTCGGCACTCTTGGCCAGCATCTGCACAATCGCCTCTTCGAGCGCCGCGGGGCAGTCGGGAACATGGTTTCGCACCCGAGGCGGCGCGGCGCGAAGATGCTGCTCGAACAGTTGAACGTAGTTGTCACCTTGAAAGGGAGGCCGCCCGGTCAGCATCTCAAAGGCGCAGCAACCGAGCGAATACAGGTCGGCTTTGCCTGACAAGGAGCGATCGCCGGTGATCTGTTCGGGGGCCATGTAGGCATGGGTTCCGACGGTCATCCCGGTCGACGAGATATCCGGATTCTGCAAATCCCGAGCAATCCCGAAGTCGCCCAGCTTGACCTGACCGTCTTGCGTCAGGAACAGGTTGCTGGGCTTCAAGTCGCGATGGACCACGCCGTGGTTATGAGCACACTGCAGGGCTGAGCAGGTTTGGCGAATGACGCTCACGACGGCAGTCCAAGGGAGCGTTCCGCGGTGCTTCAACAGATCGCCGACCGAGCCACCGTCGACACGTTCCATGACGCAAAAGAGCGTCCCATCCGATTCACCACCGCCGTAAAAGCCGATGACGTTGGGATGCTGCATCCGGCTGAGCAGCGAGATCTCGCGTTTAAAGCGGGCGCGGACCAACGGGTCGTGCGAGATATTGGGATGCAGGATCTTGATCGCCAGGGGCGGATGCTGCAGCGGAACGGTTTCCGAGGAATGCCTGTCGGCAGCGGCGATGGAAGTGCCGGCGGCGACATCGGAAGACTGCGCCCGCAGATCGATGGCCGCGTAAATCGTGCCCACGGTCCCCATGCCGATCGGAGCGAGCAGCTGGAAGTCGTCCAGCTTCGGTGATTGCATGGGCTGTGATTCCGAGAACGTCCGCGTGATGCTGCCGCCGCGATGGCTGACTACACGCCAGCGATCGACTCAATCCGCACCCGAGTGTGCAGTTGGCGATGACCAGTGCGTTTTTTGGAGTGCTTGCGCCGCCGAAATTTCTGGATGTAGACCTTCTCGCCCTGCTTTGGGCCAAGGACCGACGCGGTCACTTTAGCGCCATCAAGAGTCGGCGTTCCGAGCGTCAGCCCCCCGTCATTGGAGACAGCCAAAACGGTCGAAAATTCGAGGCTTTCGCCTTGGGCAATGTCGCGATAGTCGACATCCACTTCCTGTCCTGGCTGGACCTTATACTGACGTCCGCCGTCAACGATGATCGCGTACATGGCTTTGCTTGCGTATTTTCGAACTGAGAGATGTTTTGGTTAGATTCAGGGAAAATCGCTCTGATAGGCCATTCCCGAAAAAAGTAGCCCGGCAGTATAGCCAGCCTAGGCGATGGAGCTCAAGACGTCGGCGAGATAATTCTTTCCAGGGCCGACCGCCAATGGAGGACTGCAGCGGTCGGGCAGAGAGTAAGACGCTGGGCAGCCGAACCGTCGCCTACAACACCGAGAGCGCGTCGACAGCCGCGCTCCCGGAATCGGTTTGAGGAAGTGTCCTCCTCGGACCGCAACGTTTGCGACAAATTGTCGCAATATTTTCCTTTAGCCCCTAGGATGACTAAAGGCCAAAAGCCCTTTTTTAGCAGTTTTTTTCAAGGCAAACCGGATGATCGTGATTGGAATCGTTGGCCCGCCTGCCGGCGGAAAATCTACCGTTGCTAAACAGCTAACGGCTCTGGGAGCGGTTTGGTTGGACGCCGACACATTGGCCCATCAGGTGCTTGACCAGGCTGCGGTACAGGCACAATTGCGGCAGCATTTTGGCGATCGAGTGGTGCGAGAGGGCAAGATCGATCGCAAGTGGCTCGGCTCGCAAGTTTTCGGGGCTGACTCCGAAAGCCAAGGGCAGCTAGAATGGCTGCAAACGGTGGTACACCCCCCGACCCGGCTCCTCTTGCAGACAAAACTTATCCAAGCAGCAGCAGATCGCGCCGCAGCGGTTTTGCTTGACGTGCCTTTACTGTTCGAAGCAGGCTGGGACGTCTATTGCGACCAGATTTGGTGCCTCGACACGCCTCTTGAACGACGGCTTGAATGGGTCAAGGAGCGTGGCTGGACGGCAGAAGAATTGCATCAAAGAGAGCAACGACAACTGCCGTTAGCCGAAAAGAAGCGACGCAGCACTCACATTATTTCCAATTCGGGCGATCTATCCGATTTGTCTCGCCAGGTGCGGGCCTTGTGGGATGCACTGCCCACCGGTTCCCAAGCCAACGCGACGACTGACGAACACCAAGCTGATGAGCACTGCACAGGCCCACATCCCGATTTGCCGTGACCGACGACGGGGCTCTGCAGAGCCAGTGCAACGAACCTGCTGACCCGCCGCTTCGGTTGTCGCCCCGCTTTACCATCCTTTCCAGTTCTCCTCCCGTCCCCCGAACGCCGCCCCTACCTGCATTGATTGCCGTTCCATCCGGCTCGGCAATACCTTTTCTAAATCACTGCCGCCCACTAGGCGACTTACCCGGTAATCCCTTACCGGCCCCACGGATCGTGGTCATGCCCAATAATCGAAATCATCAACAACGAAACGACCGTCCCCGGCGGTCCGATTCCCATCGTTCCGGCCAACGCCCCGATCCTCGCCCGCGTCATCCCGATGCCGAAGTCGATCAGCGGATCCGCGAGCTCGATGCCGAACGCGACCCTCTGTCGCTGCCCGAGGAAATCGTCGACGAAGCCAACCGCGCAGGCCAGCGCGTCGGCATTCCGCAGTTGCGTGAGATCCCCGTCGATGAACAACTGAATATTTCCCAGTTGCAGCGGTTAACGCAAGAGGAACTGCTGCAGCTGGCCGCCGCCGATGAACTACCCGATACGGCGGGCTTGCGACGTCAGGAACTGATTTTTGAAATCCTGAAAAATCGCATGAAGCAAAACGGCTTGATGTACGGGGAAGGGACCCTGGAGATCCTGCCCGACGGCTTCGGATTCCTCCGCAGCCCTCAGTATCATTACGTCAGTTGCCCCGACGATATCTATGTCTCGCCCAGCCAAATTCGGCGGTTTGGCTTGCAGACGGGCAGTAGCGTGGCGGGCCAGATTCGGCCGCCGAAAGAAAACGAGCGTTACTTTGCCCTACTACGAATCGAGGCGATCAATCACCAAGACCCCGTGCAACGCAAGCAGCAAGCCCCGTTTGAGGACTTGACGCCGCTGCATCCCGACACGCGGATGATCATTGAAAACGACCCCAAGGATCTCAGCACTCGCGTCGTGGATATGCTCACGCCGATCGGGTTTGGCCAACGCGGATTAATCGTCAGCCCGCCGCGGGCGGGCAAGACCGTGTTGATGCAGAAGATGGCGCGGGCGGTGTTGAAAAATTATCCCGAAGCCTACGTCTTCATTCTGTTGATCGATGAACGGCCCGAAGAGGTCACCGACATGGAACGCGAGGTCCGCGGGCCACAGTGCGAAGTCGTCAGCAGCACTTTTGACGAACCGGCACAGCGGCACATCCAGGTCGCACAAATGGTGATCGAAAAAGCCAAACGGATGGTCGAATACGGCACCGACGTGGTGATCTTTTTGGATTCGATCACGCGACTGGCGCGGGCTCATAACAGCGAAGGCGAAAACAGTGGCAAGCTGATGTCCGGAGGCCTGGACAGTTCGGCATTGCAAAAACCGAAGGCGCTGTTCGGCTCGGCAAGGAAAGTCGAGGAAGGAGGCTCGCTGACGATTCTCGCGACCGCCCTGATCGACACCGGCAGCCGGATGGATGATGTGATCTTTGAAGAATTCAAAGGGACCGGAAATCTGGAGATTGTGCTCGACCGTTCCATCGTCGACCGACGCATTTGGCCGGCGATCGACATCCATCGCAGCGGCACCCGTCGCGAGGAGATGCTGATGGATCCCGAGGAATATCGCCGGGTGACGCTGCTGCGCCGTTCGCTGGCCGACTTGACGGCTGCCGATGCGATGGAGCAGCTCACCAAATCGCTCGGCAAGACGCAAAACAACGCCGAGTTCCTGCTGGGGATTCGCGAATAACTCCGCCAAGCAGGCCGCTGCCCGCGCCGCCGCCGAGCGTAAGCTAAGGTTCAGGGACGTTTCGCTGCGCAGACTGCAATCCGGTCGTGCGGCCCTCCCAATCGCTGCAATCGATCGATTGCCGAACCTTTACGCAACGGGTGATTTGCTAGATGGCGTTCGTAGGCCTCTTATTTGGACTGGCAGCCGTGCTGTGGAGCATCCCCCTGCTACGCCATTGCAGCCTGCCGATCGCCGGATTTTTGGTGCTGGTTGTCGGTACGATCTTTGGACCTTCTTTTTTCGCGATCGATAGCGTTGTTCAAGTCAGCTTGGACCGCCTGCTGTGGGCCGGCATGCTGGCCATGTTTGTCATCTACTGGCGGCTGGGACGCACCGGCGCCAAGCCTCTAACCCGCGGCGACGTGGCACTGTTTCTGTTCGTCGGTCTGTTGGCAATCAGTTCACAGCGCGGCGCGCCGCCGAGTGGTAGCAGCCCTTTAGCGCGATGGCTGTTTTATGTCTTCTTGCCGATGGGCAGTTACTGGGTCGCGCGCAGCGCACGGATCACGCGCCGAGATATCGAGTGGATCACGCAGGGCTTGATTGTGCTGGCCCTCTATTTGGGAATCACCGGAATCCTGGAAGTGAAAGGCGTCCACTCGCTGGTCTTTCCCAAGTACATTGTCGATCCCGGAATTGTGGAATTTTTCGGCAGAGCCCGCGGGCCGCTGTTGAATCCAGCCGGCAACGGCATCGTGCTGGGCATTGGCTTGGCTGCCGCGACATTGCGGTTCCTAGACGCGGGCCGCGTGGGACGCCTGCTGTACGGCGCAGCGGTGCTGGTCATCATGCTGGGCGTCTATGCAACGTTGACCCGCGGCGTCTGGATCGGCGCCATCCTCGTGCTGGGAATCATCGGCGTTGCCTACGCGCCCCGCTGGTTGCGCGTCTGGGGACTAGCCTTCGCGGTGCTGCTGGCCGGTGCGGTGACGATGGGACTGAAAGATCAACTGCTGGCGATGAAACGCGACAAACACCTCTCGGCCGAAGATGCGGCCAAGTCGATTTCGTTGCGCCCGCTACTGGCGATCGTAGCCTACGAAATGTTCAAAGACGCACCGCTGATGGGACATGGCTTTGGCCATTACTCTCAGCACTCGAAGTACTACTACGACAACCGCTCTTACGACCTGCCGCTGGATCAGGCACGTGATTATGTGCAACACAACGTGCTGCTGTCGCTGCTGGCCGACACCGGCTTGCTGGGCGTGAGCTGCTTTGTGGCGGCGTTGCTATTTTGGACCGCGCGAGCTTGGAAACTGGCGCGGGATGCGATGGCGTCCCCGGGAGCGAAGCGACTGGGCCTGATCGTGTTGTGCGGCGTGTCGACCTATTTTTTCAACGGCATGTTTCAGGATGTGCTGGTCATTCCGATGGTCCACATGTACCTGTTCTACCTCGGTGGACTGCTGGTCGGAGTCAGCCTGCAGGACGGCGTTTTGGCGGAAGATGCGACAAGCCCGCGGTCGTCGGCACCGATCGCGGACCGGCGAACGGGACAAAGAATGGCCACCGGATTGGGCGGATAGGTAGTCCTGGTAGGCTGCCACAGCAAAAACCAACCACTAATTTGCTAGCTAGCACTTGCCTGTTCCCTTTTTGGCAGTGAGAATGCTCACGTTCGAGATTCACACTTTCTTCATTTTTGGATGAACCATGACTAAGTTGTTCCGTTTTGCTGTTGTTGCCGCCCTGCTCGTAATGCCTTGTGCTTTCACCGGTTGCGAAGGCGATACGGCAACCCCCGATGCAGTACCTGCTGTCGATACCGTGCCTGAAATGGATGGCGAAGAAGCACCTGCCGAAGAAGCAGCTCCTGAAGAAGCACCTGCCGAAGAAGCACCTGC
>Ga0102938_10000344_pt1 | contig 33695 bp, 30 predicted proteins | sample SalPonR2_B_D2_MG_FD_84516 | JGI IMG/M metagenome (GOLD analysis project Ga0102938, IMG submission 84516) | Salt pond soil microbial communities from South San Francisco under conditions of wetland restoration - Salt Pond MetaG R2_B_D2_MG | ecosystem: Environmental > Aquatic > Marine >...
AACTGTATTCAAATCAGGTGTCTGTTTGCAAATGCTCTTCCTGAAGCGGACTTAAGATATTTTTCGAATTTGTAGGCTTTATGCTTTTCTGTAAAAGCTGTGGTGCTGATTAGTTTTATGGGCAGGCGCTCTTTTGCGGATTTAACCGTGCCCAGCTTGTGCGCTTTGAGTCTATTTTTAAGATTTGAAGTGCAACCGGTGTAGGAATTTTAATTATTTTATGTGCTCATATTTAAACTGGATTTACTTAAGTGATTTAATGAGTGCAAAGAGCATTTTAGAGATTTCTTCAAGTTCATGATAGAACGCTGAGTATTGAGTTTCTTCTATTGTATTGCAATCTTTAAGGTAGTCAAAAATGGCCACACATTCAAATGCTGAGCCACGGGCAATTACATAAAAGTTTCTTTTATCTGCATTGGTAAATCTGCCAGCACCTTCTGCAATATTAAGCATTATACTGAAAGCTGCTCTTCGAAGTTGGTCGTTAGTTGTAGGGTTGGTTTTTGTCCTGGCCAAAAAGCCGGCAACATTTTTATTAAACCTTTTGGCTTTTTGATAGACAGAAAGCTTTTCGAAATCAAACATAAGCTGTTTTTAGTAAAAGATTGAGTAAAGAGTTTCCTTTCTCCTGTTTCTACTCACACTCAAACTGTATTTTTACTCTTTTTGAGTTAGAGTTTGAGTTTGAGTAAGGAGTATTCTTGCTCTTGCTCACTACTCACACTCAAACTGTATTCAGTGGAGCCGGCGGGAGTCGAACCCGCGTCCAGACAGGCAACCCATACGCTTTCTACATGCTTAGTCCATTCTTAATTGTCGGGTCAGATCAGGGTATGGACACCCGCAAACTGACCTTATCCGCTGAATTTCGCTCTTACGTCGCGGCGCCGTAAAAGCTATCCCAAACTTCTGGCACTCCATATCGGACCGGTATCGGGAGACACCATCCGGGAGTGACTCGTCCCGACCTATTGTAGTCGTGGATTAAGCAGTAACCGGCTTAGCCTGATTACGCAGCGAGCGCATAATTATTGTTGCCAATTAAAAAAAGTGTGAACATTCTTTTTACGGGAAATATACAAAACCCGGCATGCTTACGTACCAATTCAACCTGCTGTCAAAACCATGTCGGCCCCTGAATTGGTCGTAATCCCTTTTAAGGGAACACAAAAATACGAAAAAAATCGCCTGAACCCTAAAATTCAGGCGAAATTCATTAAACCCCAAAAATATTCCAATTAACTTTTTGTAAACAAATTGTGAACCAAAATCGAATTTCTAAACTAAAAAATGAGCCTTTTTTTTAGGCTGATGCTGTTTTTCGACATGCCCAATAGCTTTGTTCTGATATTCAGTAAATTCCCTGGTTTTGGGCGCATGAATGAGGTTTGCCCGCTATAAAACTTTTTTAATTAGGTGTTAACGGAATGTTTTTAAGCCGTGAATTTTTTTTATATCTTTAGCCAAAATAAACAGTTATGGGAAAGAGAAATTTACGAATCGGTATACTGCGCGAAACCAAGACGCCGCCCGACCGTAGAGTGCCTTTATCACCTCCGCAAATTTTAGACGCAAAAGCACAATTCAAAGAGGTTGATTTTGTCATTCAGCCAAGTTCTATCAGATGCTACAAAGATGAGGAGTACAAATACCTGAAATTGCCCCTGTCTGAAGATTTAAGCGATTGTGATATATTGATGGGCGTTAAAGAGGTTGATAAATCTACCTTTTTACCAGACAAAACTTATATATTTTTCGCACACGTTGCCAAAAAGCAAGCCTATAACAGGGAGATGCTTAAGGAGATGATGCGTAAGAAAATCACCCTGATCGATTACGAATATCTCACTACGCCCGATGGTGCACGTGTGGTGGCTTTTGGGCGCTGGGCCGGCATCGTTGGTGCATACAATGCCCTGCGGGCAAGAGGTATCAGAACCGATAGTTTTCACCTTAAACCTGCACATCAATGTCACGATATGGAAGAGATGTTTGCAGGTTTACGCAAGGTGCAGCTGCGCAGTAAGAAAATTCTGGTAACAGGCGAGGGAAGAGTTGCTTCCGGCGCTTTGGAGACGCTCGATCAGTTGAATATACGAAAGGTTTCAAAAGAGGACTTTCTGAATAAAGACTTTGATGAACCGGTATTGTGCCAGATTGGTCCGCAAGATTATGTGGAGCATAAAGATGGTTTGCCTTTCGATTTCAATCATTTCATACAACATCCGACCGAATACAGGTCCTCGTTTAAACCTTTTTCAAAGGTTACCGATATCTTCATTGCATGCCATTTCTGGGATGAAAAGTCGCCACATTTCCTCTCCAAAGCGGATTATCGCGATCCCGATTTCCAGATTTCAGTGATTGCCGATGTCAGTTGCGATATCAATGGTCCTATTCCATCAACCCTGAGGGCTTCAACCATTGCAGAGCCTTTTTATGGGTACAATCCAAACCTGGAGCAGGAGGAGCCGGCCTTCAGTAGTGCTGATAACATTACCGTAATGGCTGTAGATAATTTGCCCGGTGAATTGCCACGCGATGCATCACAGGATTTTGGCGAGGCCTTGTTGCAAAATGTATTCGATGCCATTGTGCATGAAGATGATCAGAAGATCGTTGAACGTGCCACCATATTAAAAAACGGAGAATTAACCCCGCGCTATGCCTACCTGGCTGATTATGTTGCGGGAAAAGAATAGTTGCCCGGGTTGCCCACATGCTTTCGTTTGCCATCGTAATTTTTTTTAAGTGGGCAACCCTTTTTTCTATCCAGTAATTAGATCAAAATAAATTTTATACCGGAAAAATCCCGAATAAGGCGATTAGCGGGTGTTTAAGTGTGTCACCGCTATACATGGCGACGTAATTTATTAATTTGCCGCTCCATTTTTAGCATATTAAGAAACAAACCCCGGAGGGGTTGTATGTATGTAAATGTTCAGGCTTTCTTTAGCAGAGAAATGGCTTCTTGGGGATCATTGGCTTTGAAGACGTAGCTTCCGGCCACAAGGCAGTCGGCGCCGGCATCATACAGTATGGCTGCATTGGTGTTGTCTACACCGCCATCTACCTGTATCATGGTTTGAGCTCCACTACTTTCAATCTCCATACGTAACCGCTTAATTTTATGGATAGATTGCTCAATGAATTTTTGTCCTCCAAAACCAGGGTTTACAGACATTATAAGCACCATGTCAATGTCTTTGAGCACATCTTCCAACAGTGTAACATTGGTATGTGGGTTGATGGCGACACCAGCTTTCATACCTTCAGCTTTAATGGCCTGAATGCTCCGGTGCAGGTGTGTTGAAGCTTCGTAATGAATGGTGAGGATGTCGGCTCCGGCTGCTTTAAAATCTTTGATGTACCTTTCGGGTTGTGCAATCATCAGGTGCACATCTAAAGGTTTTTTAGCTACTTTGTTTATTTGCTTTACGATAGGGAGCCCGAATGAAATATTGGGTACGTACATTCCGTCCATTACATCGAGGTGGAACCAGTCCGCCTCGCTATCATTGACCATTTTAATATCATTTTCAAGATTGAGGAAATTTGCAGAGAGGATCGATGGTGATACTAATTTTGCCATGATGTCGGTTTTTTCACAAAAAAACAAAAAAAAGGGGAAGCTTGTTCCCCTTTTTTGTTTTTATTGTAAATATTTTATCATCCAAGATACATTTTAAGGTTTTTACTACGTGAAGTATGTTTTAATCTCCTAATAGCCTTCTCTTTAATTTGACGAACACGTTCACGTGTCAGGTCGAATTTTTCGCCAATCTCTTCCAGCGTGCTGGGTGGCTGGCTGTTCAGACCAAAATAGCAACGAAGAATGTCGCCTTCTCTGCGCGACAGGGTGGTTAGGGCCCGGTCGATTTCTTTTCGCAGGGAATCATTAATCAATGTGCGATCGGGACTGGGCGTGTCGTCGCTTTGCATTACATCATACATGGTACCCTCTTCTTCTGCGGAGATAGGTGCATCCATACTGACGTGCCTGCCTGAGTTAGCCATTGATTTTTTTACCTCGTTGGGCGAAATTTCCAGTGCTTTGGCAATTTCGTCTGCTGAGGGTTCCCGTTCAAAATCCTGCTCCAGTTGATTGAGCTTCTTGTTGATTTTGTTGATAGACCCAATTTTATTCAGCGGAAGCCTCACAATGCGTGCTTGTTCGGCCAGCGCCTGAAGTATAGACTGGCGAATCCACCATACTGCATAAGAAATAAATTTAAATCCACGCGTTTCGTCAAAGCGCTGTGCGGCTTTAATTAAGCCCAAATTTCCTTCGTTAATTAAATCTGGTAAACTTAAACCCTGATTTTGGTATTGTTTACTTACAGAAACAACAAATCGAAGATTGGCCCTGATGAGTTTATCAAGGGCAGCTGTATCACCTTTTCTGATGCGCCTGGCCAATGCCACCTCTTCGTCTGCGGTTAGGAGCTCTACTTTGCCGATTTCATGCAGGTACTTATCAAGTGAAGCTGTATCGCGATTTGTAACCTGCTTGGTAATCTTAAGTTGTCTCATCTATTTGGAATAATTAGGGGTTTCAACGTTATAACGTTAAATATAGGTGTTTGGTTTCGGTTTTTCTAAAATTCCAATAATTATTTGATGTTTTACGACATTTTTTTTGTTAAATCTTTGACCCATTGGTCAATACGTTCATCGGTTTTTTCTTCCTCAAAATCTTCATCTATGGGCAGTCCCATAAATTGGTCTCCCTCAATAGCCTTCGATTCTCTGAAGTTATAGTCTTTGGTATCGGTAAAACCAACCAATTCTGCGCCGCGTTCTCTGAGTTTTTTACCTAAAATACCAACTGCATCTACAAAGTGCAAGTCGTAAGTTACAGAGTCGCCAAGACCAAAAATAGCCACTTTTTTTCCTGTAAAATCAGCTTTATCAATATGTGGCATAACAAGGTCCCATCCGCTTTTCTTGATCTCCTGGTTCCAGGTTTCTTTACCAATGGTGGCAATACCAAGTATCAGGTTGTCGTAGTGCATCATATCATTCACACTTGCTTCGGGTACACTTTTAAGAGCAGCCGATGGCAGATGCTGATGGATTTTTTTGGCTATTTTTTCTGTACTTCCTCCTTTGGGTGCGTAAAAAATTCCTGTTGTATTCATGATGTGTGATTTTATATTAAAGTAAACAAATTAATTCTGTTTTTTGATTACAAAATGTTGTATTTATTTTTTAAAGTGTCTCTAAACTGCCTGTTTTTTACCAAGTTGCGCTGCAACGGCCAAAAATACTCCAAGCATAATACCTAACAAAGCTGCGAATAATACCCTGAACTCGGGGGGTAACAAAAAAGTTATGGTATGTGCCGGTATCCAGAAAAATGGGATGGTCTTTTTGAATACAAAATTCCATTGTACTTTCCAATCGAGCTTTGCAAAAATTTCTTTAAACTGAATTGGACTGAAGAATCCTTTGAGTGTTCCGTTATTGTCCACAATATGGGTATCGGTAATTTTATGAAAAGTCATCATTACCGGTGCATAAATAATGTTCATTGCGGCACTTATGCAAAATGCCACGAGTAACTTATTCCACGAGAGGTCTCCCTGCATTAATGTCCTGGCATCGTTTAATCCCAGGTAGGCCAGGAATTCAGGTGTGCCGGTAGCAAAAATTATAAATGCCATTTTTATGGTCAGGCCAATAAAACCCCATACTATGGCTCGCGGTATTACTCCAAATCCTTTTTGAATGTACTTACCTGTTTTAATGCGTAAGCCTATAACCTCTCCAAGTGTGGCCAGAATGGCAAATTTTATAAATGCCATGATCATTCCGTGTTGCACATTGAAACCTGTATAAGTTTCGTATGTTGTATTCGACCAAAAGAAAGGTGAAAAAATGGCAATTACCGCCAGTGCAAAAATTAAGTCCTTTTTCTTCATGGTTAATCCTAAAATAAAAGCTTTGTCCGTTTGTTAATCTTCTTTTTTAAGCATTTCTGCTTCAAAATCATCTTTAATGCGTTTCAGGTTTTTTTTGTGAATCCTGAAATAGTAGAAACCCATAAGAATTAACAGTGCCGGTACAAAAGCCAACTGAATCCAATAGGCATTGGGCAGTTTGTCGATTTTTTGCATGATGTAGATCATTACATTCGCATTGACAACCAAAACAAGTATGGCTGCAATTACGAACTGGCGGGCAAATTTATGCTCCTTGTTCAAAGCACGGTGTAGCTTATCGTTTTTAAACATAATTTATTGGTTTTGTTCTGTTTTATATGGTTCTATTCCTTTTTTTATCCCTTTGTAAACACGTTTCCAGTTCAGTGCTATCGCAATTATTAAAATAATTATGAAGCCGGCCAGGAATCTTTCTGTCTTGCTAAGGTCTTTCCAACTCTTCATCTGTTTTTGTTTTGAGATGCATGGCAATTTATAAAAAATCCGGCCAGAATGTGCTAACCGGGCCGGATTTGTTGATGACTTATATGCTGAAAATTTTATTTCTCGATGCGAACCCTTGCATCCACAGCTACAACCTTTTCTTTTGAGCCTAGCAGTGGGTTGAGGTCCATTTCGAATATTTCTGGTGCAGCTTCCATCAATGCGCCCATGTGGGTGATGATTTTAGCAAATTCAGTTTCATTTATCGGGTCTTGTCCGCGTGTGCCTTTAATAATGCCATAGCCGCGCAGTCTTTGAATCATGCCGATTGCCTCTTCGTGTTCAATGGGAGCGATGGCGGCATTCACGTCCTTAAGCACTTCAATAAAGATACCTCCCAGGCCTGCCATTACCATGTGTCCGAATTTATCTTCACGTTTTGCGCCAACAAAAAGCTCTGTCCCCGTAAGCATGGGCTGCATAAGAATGGCTGTAGTGTCTTTTATCTGCATCATGCGGTCGAACTCTTTTCTTACAGTGTCGGCATCTTTTACATTAAGTATTACGCCACCTACGTCTGATTTGTGAACCGGCCCTACAACTTTCATTACCACCGGGAAACCTAGTTTTTCTGCAGCTGTTACTGTAGCATCGCGGTCGGATGTAACCGATTCGCCTGCACGTGTGATTCCTGCTGCATCAAGTAGTTCCTGGACTTTTTCAGGTGCAAGATAGCCATTGTCAGCCTGGTCAATAATCTGCCTTATTTTGGTATTGTCAACCTCAGGAATAGCCGGATTTTCAGGTACTGGTTTTGCTCTGTGGTATATTTTTGAAAGTGCATTGCCGAAGAGCACCTCGTCCGGGAAGTTTATGCGGCCCTTGGCAATGAAAGATTTTATTTCATCGGCCACATTTACCACCGATGGTAAAATGGGGTAGATGGGTTTTTTGCATTGCTTCATTTTTTTATCAAGCAGGTCGTAAACATCGTAAACAGGGAATAACCCGGGACTGCCAAAAATTACAGCCATTCCATCGATGTTGTCAAAATCATTTTCACAAGCATCTATAATGTCTCCAAGCTGTTCGGCTGTGCCTGTGGCTAAAAAGTCAATGGGGTTCGATACCGACGAACCGGGGAAAAGTTTTTCCAGCAATGCGTCGGCCTTTGGTCCTTCGATGTGTGGAATCTCGAGTCCGCCATTCGATAGTGCATCGGTGAGCATAACGGCTGGCCCGCCGGCATGCGTAATAATAGCTATGTTTTTTCCCTTAAGCTCAGGGTGCATAAATATTGATGCCACTGTAGCCAGCTCTTCCCTGCCGTGGCAGCGTACGATTCCGGCTTTGCGGAACAATGCATCTACAGCCACATCGCTGCTGGCAAGGGCCCCTGTGTGTGACGATGCAGCTCTGCTACCCGCTTCAGAACCGCCTGATTTTACTGCTGCAATTTTGCATCCTTTCCTAATCAGCGAACTGGCATGCTTTAGTAGCATTTGAGGTTTGTCAATGTTTTCAATGTAGAGCAATTTAACTTTCGAAGATTTTCCCTCTTCATAAGTTTCATCGAGGTGTTTCAGTACCTCTTCAACGCCCAGTTGGGCGCTGTTGCCTACTGAATAAACACTATTAAATTTTAAACCTTTGGGCACTCCGGCCTCCATAATGAATACTGCTGTAGCTCCCGAACCTGATATAAAATCCACACCCTGTGGGTCGAGCTGCGGAATAGGTGTTGTAAACACGCCATTGTAGTTCTGGTTGAGCAGTCCTATGCAGTTCGGTCCAATCAGTGCACCATCCACTGCATTTACTTTTTTAACTATATCAGCTTCAAGTTTTGCACCTTCTTCGTTTTCTTCGCTAAAACCGGCCGACAGGATAATAAATGCACGTGTTTTTTTCTTTTTTGTAAGGATATCGATGGTGTCAGGGCAAAATTTTGCTGCTATTGCCATAATGGCCAAATCAACTTCAGGCAAATCATTTACATCGCGATAAGATTTTAACCCCTGAACTTCATCAAGTTTGGGGTTTACCACATGTAAATTACCTTTAAACTGCCCGTCCAGAAGGTTTTTCAATACCTTGCCTCCTGGTTTATGAATGTCATCTGAGCCACCAACGACTACTATGCTGCGGGGATTTAATAGTTGTTTATTGATCATTTTATGGAGTTGTTTGTTTGATTTTATATAAATTTCCACAAAGATAACATATTGGCTTTGCCGCGAAAATGATAAAACACATACTTTTAAGCAGTTTTTGCGATTAAGGTATACCATTTGAGAGTGGTATAATGAGTTTCGATAAAACCTTATAACTTTGTGGCTTAAATTTCAGTATACATGACAACTACTATAGATCATATAACCAAACAACTGGACAGGCTCTATGATGCGCAGGCCCCTGAGACAGGTATTATAAAAGATTTTATTAAAGCTGAAGCCGAGGCCACTACTCAATTGCGCAGTTATGCAAATAATGTAAAGCAGAGGCATCTAGATAATTACGTCTATTTCCGCGGATTGACAGAGTTTTCGAATAAATGTTCTAAAAACTGCTATTATTGTGGTATTAGGGCAGGTAATAAAAATGTGGATCGCTACGATGTGACCGATGAAGACATACTGGATGCTGTGCGTTTTGCCCATGAGCAAAATTATGGCTCTGTTGTGCTGCAGGCAGGTGAAAGAAGCGACAAGCATTTCGTGGAGCGTGTTGATAAATTGTTGCGAAAAATAAAGCAAATCACCAATGACGAAATAGGTATAACAATCTCGTTGGGCGAACAGAATTATGAGACCTTTAAGCGCTGGTTCGAAAGTGGTGCACATCGCTATTTGCTGCGAATAGAGAGTTCTAACAAAATATTATATTACAAAATTCATCCGCAAAACGAGAAGCACAGTTACGAGCACAGAATTCAGGCATTGTACGACCTGAAGGATATCGGCTATCAGACTGGTACAGGTGTTATGATCGGGTTGCCTTTCCAGACCAGAAAAGATTTGGTTGAAGATTTACTTTTTATGCGCCGTTTTGATATTGATATGGTTGGTATGGGGCCGTACATCGAGCATCAGGATACCCCGCTCTACAGGTATAGGAATCAACTATTGCCTCAGAAAGATCGATTTGAGATGACGCTCAATATGATCAGCCTTTTACGCATCATTATGCCCGATATAAATATTGCTTCGGCTACTGCCCTTCAGGCACTGGATCCGATGGGACGTGAGAAAGCATTGAAAGCCGGGGCCAATGTAATTATGCCAAATGTAACCCCCGGTATGTATCGTAATAGCTACAAACTTTATGAAAATAAGCCCTGTACCGATGAAGAAGCGGCAGATTGTGTGAGTTGCCTGGAAATGCGAATTGGTTTAACAGGGAACCAGGTTGGATATGGCAAATGGGGCGATTCGCGTCATTATCATAACAGAAGAGGCAGGTGATTTGAAGTCGAGCTAAGCGATTTCATACAAGGAAAATCGACGCGAGCTGAACAGCATCCATCTATGACCTGATGTTTTGGTTTTTGAATGTAAAATTTTAAAACAACCGCTAACAAATTGCTAGCGGTTGTTTTAAATACTGTCTAAATTATTCTTTTATTTTTCTTACAACATCAATAACAGTTCCGTCAACCCATTTAATGGCTGCTATAACTTCATCATCGAATTCTGGTTTTTGGGGCTTCCCGCAGATTTCTTCGGCTTCTGCTTTTAGTTCTTCGATAGTTTTAATGGGCAGTTCACTGTCTTTGAGTTTTTCGAGCAGGTCTTTGCGTTTTGGATTTACTGCAATACCGCGCTCAGTAACGATTACATCGATTAAATCGCCGGGTCCGCATAAAGTGGTAACTTCGTCTACAATTACTGGTATGCGATCGCGGAACAGCGGGATAGGCAGAATTACTGTTTTGCCAAAGAGACAGTTTTGCCAGCCTCCGATACCGTGAAGCAAGTAGCCGTCAGAGTGGGTTACTACGTTGGCATTGAAATTTGTGTCTACCTCTGTGGCGCCCAGAATTACAATGTCTATTAATGATGCGAAGTTGCCTTTACCATGATAATTGTAGCTGGTAAATGGGCTGGTGTTAACGTGTGTCGGATTGTCGCGCATCGATCGTACGCCTTCAAGGTCGAAGGTTTGGCCGTCGAGGATGTGTTCCACAAGTCCCTCTTCAAACATTTTTACCAGGTACTGATTACTTCCACCTCTGGCAAAGCGGGCTTTTATGCCTTTTTTGCGCATTATTTCACCAAAATATATTCCAATGCTCAGCGATGTACCTCCTGCACCGGCCTGGAAAGAGAAGCCTTCTTTAATGAGTCCGGCTTCATCGCAAAACTGAGCTGTCATTTCTGCAATCAGCAGCCGGTCAGGGCTTTTTGTTACTTTTGTGGTGCCCGACACAATTTTTTCGGGAATCCCAATTTTATCTACTTCAACGGTAATATCTACATTATTTCCCTGAATTTGCCAGGGTATGCATGGAAAGGGTACCATATTGTCTGTAACCACCACAACCTGGTCGGCATATTCTGAATCGGCCAGGGCAAAGCCCAGTAGGCCACAAGCAGCATCTCCATAAAGACCGTTGGCATTGCCGAACGGGTCAGCGCATGGTGCTGCGATAATGGCAATGTCGATGTGCACATCTCCGTCCTGCACAGCCTGGTAGCGACCTCCATGCGAGCGGAGCACGCCCTGACCTCTCATTTTACCCTGGCTGGCAAAGCGGCCAAGCGGTCCGTTCATTGAACCTTCTATGTGATGAATTACACCATTTTCAAGATATTGGATAAGGTGCTCGTGGCAAGGGAAAGAGGCGGAAGGGTACCATACGAGGTCTTTTACGCCCATCTCTGCCGCAATATCGAAAATCTGGTTGGCCAGTATATCGCCATTCCTGAAGTGGTGATGCGTAGAAATGGTCATGCCATCTTTTAGTCCGGCTTTAACAAGTGCATCTTTGAGTGATGCTACCCGCTTATCGCCATCTTCAGGATAGTCGGCTACTGTTTTTATGGGTGGTGCATATTTTCTGCCCTGTGGACGGTATTTGCCCACACCCTGAAACGGAACGACCTCTTTGTCGTTTATATGCGTTGGAATGAGTCTTCCGGCTGCGTTTTTTACAAATTCTGTCATGATTGTTATTTTTTATTCGCTTTGGAATGTATGTGCTTTATTTCTAAAATGATTTATTCCTGATTGTAGGTTTCCTGCCAGTTTTTATCGATGAATCCCATTCGCACGGCACGATCGATTTGTTTTTTATGGCGTTTAACTACAGGTGGGTCAATCATTTTTGAACCCAGTGAGACTACGCCAATGCCTTGAGCCTCAGCTTTAATTGCGGCGTCTACAATTTTCATGGACTTTTCCAGTTCCTTTGCTTCAGGTGCAAATCCGTCATGAATAACTTTAATTTGCCGTGGGTGTATACACCCCATTCCTTCGAATCCGAGCTGCTTCGATTTTCTTACATTTTCAAATAGTCCCTCCATATCGCCCACGTCTGAAAATACCGAATCAATGGGTTGTATGCCTGCAGCCTTTGCTGCATTCACAAGGCGCATTCTGGCATAGAGTGATTCTTCTGCGGTGCTTGTGCGTTTAACACCAATATCTGCAGTATAGTCTTCAAGACCAATGGCCAATGCTACAATATTGCGGCAGGCTGTGGCTATTTCGTATGCTTTTTCTACGCCCAAAGCACTCTCAATGATGGGCATGTAAAATACGGGTTTTTCGATTTGGTGTCTGGCCTCAAGCCTTTGTACTTCCTTGTCGAGGCGGCAAATATATTCCGGATCTTCTACCTTGGGAATTAAAATCAGATGCACGTTATGCGGCACAATATACTGTAGATCTTCGATTCCCATTTCACCCTGATTGATTCTGACCATGCGTTCGGCTCCGTAAAAATTGGCGCTGCACAAAGCATTTCGCACCACAAAACGGGCTTCGTGTTTTTTTGCTGGTGCTACAGCATCTTCGAGGTCCAGAATAATGCCATGTGGTTTATGAATACCTGCATTAAGCATCATTTTAGGGTTGTTTCCGGGCAGGTACAACCTCGATAATCTATCGCGTTCTTTTGATGTTTCGTATTGGTTGTATGGTTTGAGGTCGGGGATATATGTTTCTGAAGTATCGCTGAATTGTTTTACAGCAGCTTCAATACGGGCTGCAATAACCCAGTCAAGTGCTCCTGAATCTTCTATCAGCACTTCGCAATGCTCAACACCCAATTTATTGAGTGTCGCTGTGGCCACTTTTTTAATCTGGTCGCCATACAGTTTTTCAACTTTGCTTTTTAACTGGATCTTAATGCCTCCGGAGGGTTGCTGTTTAAGGGTGACATGGCAATCCGATTTTATTTTAGGGCCTTTGTTGCCCGCATATCCTTCGCTCATAGTATGTTTTTTTATGTTTCTCGAACATCTACAAAATTAAAAATACCTGCTATAATTGCAAGATATTTCTTACGAATAGCCTTTTGTCATTCAATAGAAAGTAGGAGAAATGTCTTTTGGGAAGGCTAATTATTTTGCGAAAATATATTCAGCGATTGTACCTTGTCTTTTTTTAGCTGGTCAACCAAATCGTTGAGCGAGGGAAATTTGGTCTCTTCACGTATTTTTTCGATGAGTTCAACCGTTATATGCTGCCCGTAAAGGTCGCCTTTAAAATTGATTAAATGGACTTCTATATTGCGCACTTGTTGGTTGTTTACCGTGGGTTTTACTCCAATGTTCATCATGGCCGGTCTTGATGTCCCGTTTAAATATGCTTTGCAGGCATAAACGCCGTTGCCCGGAATGAGTTTGTAGGCGCATGAAATTTTAAGATTGGCAGTCGGGAAGCCTATTTTCCGACCCAGTTGTTCGCCTTTTACTACTTCACCGGCAAGTTGGTATGGATATCCGAGCATTTTGTTGGCTTCGCCTACGTGGCCATATTGCAAAGCATGCCTTATTCGTGTTGAGCTTACAGCATGTCCGACTCTGACTTCGTCGAGTTTATGGAGTTTAAAATGGTATTTACCGGCGAGTGGCTGTAGTTTTTCAAAGGTGCCTTCTCCGTTTTTACCAAACCTGTGGTCGTATCCAAAAACAAGGTTCTCCAATTTCAGCTTATCAACCAATATTTTTTTTACAAAATCCTCATAAGTGAGTGCTGCCAGTTCTTCAGTAAAATCAAGAATTATCAGGTGGTCAATACCATTGCGTTCAAAAAGATCAATTTTTTCTTCAATGGTATTGAGTAATTTAATATCTCCTGAATTGAGCACCTTTCGGGGATGTGGCCAGAATGTCAGAATTACACTTTCTCCTTCGTACTTGCGTGTAAGCGACTTTAGCTGGCTTAAAACGTGCAAATGACCAATGTGCAAACCATCAAAAGTTCCCATGGTTACAACTGGCCTGTTAATTGCAATATCTTTTATATCTTTGTATGTTTTCAAAGGGTCTTAGAATTTGCGGGACAAATGTATAATTTTCGAATGAATTAAATTATATTCACACCACATAATCAACATAGATCAGTCAAATAAACCGGATTCCAAATATTATCATTGTAATGGTGCTTTATAACTGAACGATTTGATGTTGATTTTGTTAGAGGAATTAATTTGAAATAATTTAGATAAATCATAAAGAATTGAATATGAGGTTTACAGTTTTGTTTGCAATAGCTCTGCTTTTTTTAAGTGCTTGCAAAAAAGAATCGAAGGGTCCGGAAATTCAGGGGACCATTTACGGTGCTAATAACGAGGCAATTTATTTGATGAATTTGCTGGAAAAGAATGCCCAGCCAGATTCTGTTGCTATTAATGCCAATGGCGATTTTGTTTTTGATATTGAGGTAGACCAGCCTACGGATTATGTGTTGTATTTAGATCAGCAAAACTTTATCAGACTTATTCTACTTCCTGATCAACAGGTTCAGATTACTGCAGATGCCAGTGATTTGGCTACAAGCTACCGTATTGAGGGGTCAACCTCCAGTAAAGCAGTACGGGATGTCATTCAGCATAATTTGCACAGCAATAGTATTATCGACAGTCTTAATATGGTGTATAAAGCCAATGAAGGAAGCCCGGGCCTTGAAAAACTAATCCCTGAACTGCAACAGCAAAGTCAGGAAATTTTTCAAAAAGAGCGTGACTACCTTGTAAACTTTATAGAAGAGAACCGGAGCCCACTTGCTTCATACGTGGCTCTGTCGATGCGCCTTTCAAATGAACCGCTTTTCGATCCACAGGATGATATGAAGTATTTTGAAATGGTAGATACAGCGCTTGCAAGCCGTTACGAAAATTCAAGAATGAGCAGCCTCATAAGTAATTTCATACGGAAGGTTAAATCTCAGGAAGAGCGTCGTCAAACAGCAAATCAGAGGTTAAGTGTAGGGGCCATAGCACCCGATATTGCCTTGCCTAATCCGCAGGGAGATACGGTTAAACTTTCATCGCTCAGGGGCAAATATGTGCTGCTCGATTTCTGGGCATCATGGTGCAAGCCATGCCGTATTGAAAATCCGAACCTTGTCAAAACTTACTGGAAATATAAGTGGAAAGGGTTTGATATATACCAGGTATCATTGGACCGTAATCGTGACGATTGGGTACAGGCTATTTATAAAGACCGCCTTAAAAACTGGAATCATGTAAGTGATCTTAAGTTTTGGCAGTCTTCAGCAGCTCAACTGTACAATGTAAGGTCTATTCCGTCTAATTTCCTGATCGACCCCGAAGGAAAAATTGTAGCGCGAAATCTGCGTGGCCAAAGCCTGGGGAAAAAATTAGAGGAGATTTTTGCCAAGAAATAGTTTATGCCGAAGATTTATTTTGCTTCAGATATGCATTTGGGTTTTCCCCGTCAGGAGGAGAGTATTCACCGTGAGCGAAAAGTTGTACAGTGGCTCGACGATATTATAGATCAGGCCGATGAACTGTACCTTTTGGGCGATGTTTTTGATTTTTGGTTTGAGTATAAACATGTTGTTCCAAGAGGATTTACACGTTTCCTGGGTAAGCTTGCAGAGTTTACCGACCGCGGAAAGTCCGTGCATTTTTTTACAGGAAACCATGATGTGTGGGTTTTCGATTATTTACCGAAAGAAATTGGGGTTCATGTACACAGGAAACCGATCATTGCGGAAATTGACGGGAGAAAGTTCTTTATCGGGCATGGCGATGGTTTGGGATCAGGTGATGTGGGATATAAGTTGCTGAAAGGTATTTTTACAAATAAAGTACTACAATGGTTATTTGCCAGGCTTCACCCAAACGGAGCAGTAGGTTTTGCGCACCGATGGTCCAAACATAGCCGCTACAGCAAAGGCTTTGCTGCCGAAGATTATAATCCGGAAAAGGAGCACCTTGTTTCATTTATTAAAACCCATGAAGCTAAAGAACATTGCGATTACTACATTTTTGGTCACAGGCACTTTCCAGTGCATCATATGGTAGGCGAAGCCACTTATGTGAATCTGGGCGACTGGCTAAATCATTTCTCTTACGCTTACTGGGATGGCGAGCAAATGCATTTGGAAAAATACCAGGCAGATTAAAGCGCCACTTTTTGTGCAAAATGTAAGTTGCCTTGCCCTGAAACCTGAATGATGTAAATACCTTTTTCAAGTTCCGGTGATTGCCAGTTGTGGGCTCTGCCATTTATAATGTCGCTACTAACGGTTTTTCCCATTGTATTAATTACCCGAACCTGAATATCACCATATGAATAGGGCAGGTTCTCAAGCATAAAACTGTTGCGCAGTGTGTGGATTGCAATTTGGTAGGTGTTATTTTTTATGCCTGTTTGCTGAGCGCATTTTTCAACCTCCGATTCTACCATGTTTAATGCTACATTTTTGTATTTCCCATCGGGGCAAACTACAAAGTATTGAGGAGCGTATGGCACATCGAAACCGAAGTCCGGATTGATTATGCTATCATCCTCCACAACAGAAAAGGCCGGGAATGTACCTCCATATTCATTGAAAAATTCATCAATTTGAGTTTCGTTGTGGTAACCTATTTCCACGGCCCAAACCCATCCTTTTTCACCATTTAAGAGTACGTCGTTCCATATTTTCTCAACGGTTGGCACGCCTGTTTGACAGGTGCCGCAGGTTGTGCTGAAGAAATCCAAAACTATTGTTTTGCCTGAATCAAGCTGATCCTGTAAATTATAGGTTTCTCCAGACGTTGATGTCATTGTGAAGTCGGGTGCCTGGCTAAGTGTGACAACTGGAAATGCCAGTATTAAGAGTACGGATAGTAATTTTCTCATAGCGCTGTTTTTTATTTGGTGTGGCAAATTTAAGAAACTTTTCACGATATGTAAATGATTAAATATTTACCTACATTAATTAAATGTTAAACAAGTTTTTATGAAAAATGGTTTAATTTGTTTTAATAATTCTCTTAATAACTTGAAATTTATTAATTTCACACCCAAAGACAACAAATATGCGGTTTATCATTAGTATTGTAATTGTTTTGTTTGTTTTTTCTGCCTGCCATCGTGAAAATGGCGATAAAAAGGCTAAAGAAAAACTGGAGTTAACCAGAGATAATAGCGTAGGCGTAGACGTTAAAAATTCAAAAGTCGTTTACAGAGTGCCCACACCAATAGAATTTTTCATGTTTTATCGTGGAGCCGGCGGAGCATTTAATCCAGAAATATTATTAAGCCCGTCAACCGCATCGAATTATCTTAGTACTAAGAATAAAGCTGTAGCTTTTGGTATGTATGCTTCAGATTTGGCCTACAGTGCTGTTTTTGCGCAAAACCAGCAAACCATTTCATATTTTGAAGCCAGTAAAGTGCTGGCCGAAGATTTGGGTTTTACAGAAGGTTATGGCGAAGAGCTTATGCAGCGGTTTAAAAGTAACCTGGATAATGTAGATTCGCTTTATCATCTTTCTGCTGATTCATATTGGAATGTACTTAATTTTTTAGAAGACCAGGATAAAACCACACTTTTGTCATATATAACCGCGGCAGGTTGGGTAGAAAGTCTTTATCTAGCATTTAATGCCAAAGAAGTAAACACAAAGAGCGATTTGATGAGCTGCCTGGCCGATCAGCAATATGTGATTGAAAATCTGGATGCTTATTTACAAGAAATGCATAAAAATGAGACAGATAGAGATGATATATTTTTAATGGTCCGAAAGTTGAATGAATATTATGCTGAATTGTATAACAATCCTGATAATGTGATTATGACCAGGGTGCAATTTGATAGTATAAAATCTTTGGTTAACAGAAGCAGAGAGTCGTTGGTTAAAAGGTAATTGAATGAGAAGTTACATAATATTTTTATTTTTAATTCTGGGAGTTCTGACAGTAAGGGCCCAGCGATGCGATGATAAGGATTTTTGCGATAAAGACCTTTATGGTGAATACGATTATCGCAGCCAGTCGAATTATGCCCAGGTATACACCGGTGATACTGTGCGTGTCAAAGTAGTTGTATATAGCGGACAGAACTACCGGATTTTTACATGCGCCGAGCGAAGGCTCAAAGATGTATTTTTTCGGGTTATATACCCCGAAAAGCGCTTTAAGAGAGCTTTTAAAGAGATTAAGAAAAAGCAGGTGCCCATATATGAAAAAGATAAAGATGGTAATTTTCTGTATGACGAAAATGGGGATCGCATAAAAACCGGGACAATTTTTGCCAATGATACTGTATGGGGGCGTGATTTGGTTACCTCAGAAAGTGTGGTCTACGATTCTCGCGAAGCAGAAGAGGCTTATTGGGAAGCCAGCATACACAAAACCAGGTTAATTATTATTGAATCAATTATACCCCCTTTTCGGAAAAAAAGAAATGGATGTATACAAATCATGGTAGGACGCAAATACAAAAATGCAAGCCAGTTCAGAAGATGATAAAACTGCTGTTAAACTACATTTTGCTGCTATATTGTCAGTATTTTGTACTCCAATAGCAAATAAATACATTTGGGGCTTCTTGTTAGAGTGATTTTAGCTTTTGGCGTCAAAATTGTTATAGGTTGAATAGCAAAGAAACTGAAAAGAAGAATTAAAAATATATGCAAGGACAGAACAAACCAGATGACATTATAAATTGTATAATTGAGGGTATTAAAGAAAAGAAGGGCGAAGAGATTGTTAAACTAGACCTTAAAAACTTAGAACAGGCTGTAACAGATTATTTTATCATATGTCATGCAAATTCCAACAGGCAGGTAGATGCTATAGCAGACCATGTTGAGAAAAATTTGCGAAAACAATATCAGGAGCACGTTTTACATAAAGAAGGTACATCTCAGGCCGAATGGATTTTACTTGATTACGCCGATATTGTAGTGCATGTTTTTAAAAAAGATGTACGAAATACTTATAAACTTGAGGAGTTGTGGGGTGATGGTGAACTTACACGAATAAGCGATTTAAAAGAACAAGAATAGATATGGAGAAAGAGAATAATCAGCAGAGACAGCAGCAAAACGATAATTCCAATAAAACACCGAAAAGACCAAAATTTAATGTTTACTGGATTTACGGTGCAATTTTGTTGCTCTTTATTGGCATGCAGTTTTTTAGCAGCATGGGTAATGGTGCGCGTGAAATTACATGGAAGGATTTTAAAAACAACATGTTACAACAACATCATGTTGAGCGGCTGGTTGTCGTTAATAAACAAAAAGTTGAAGTATACATAAAACCGGGTGAGCTTGGTCGCGGAAGATATAAGGAGTTTAGCGAAGGCGGATTCTCTTCAGGTCCTCAATATTATTTTACAATTGGATCTGTAGAATATTTCGAAAAACAGATGGACGAAGCACAACAGGATTTTTCTGAAGAACAGCGCATAAGTCCACAATATGAAACACGTGAAGACCACATTGGAAATTTAATAGGCTGGCTCTTGCCCATCGCTATTATAGTAGCCATATGGATTTTTATTATGCGCCGCATGACCGGAGGTGGTGCTGGTGGTGGTGGTCAAATTTTTAATATAGGAAAATCAAAAGCAAAACTTTTTGACCGTGAAGGTTCAAAGGTTAAGGTCGATTTTTCAAATGTTGCCGGATTAAGTGAGGCCAAGGTTGAAGTCAAAGAAATTGTTGATTTTCTGAAAAAACCGGAACGGTATACAGAGCTCGGAGGTAAGATTCCGAAAGGTGCATTGCTGATTGGCCCTCCTGGAACCGGAAAAACATTGCTTGCAAAAGCAGTTGCAGGCGAGGCCGAGGTGCCGTTTTTCTCTATATCGGGTTCCGACTTTGTCGAAATGTTTGTAGGGGTTGGTGCCTCAAGAGTTAGAGACCTCTTTAAGCAAGCCAAAGAAAAATCGCCATGTATAATTTTTATTGATGAGATTGATGCCATTGGCCGGGCAAGAGGTAAAAATCCAAATATGGGTTCTAACGATGAGCGTGAAAATACCCTGAATCAATTATTGAGTGAAATGGACGGGTTTGATACCAACTCCGGTGTTATTATCCTGGCTGCAACAAACAGAGTGGATGTGTTGGATAAAGCATTAATGAGAGCCGGACGTTTCGATCGACAAATTCATGTAGAATTGCCTGATTTGAATGAGCGAAAAGAGATATTTAAAGTACATCTTTCACCTTTAAAAAAGGTAGACCCGGAACTTAACCCCGATTTTCTGGCCAAACAAACACCGGGCTTCAGTGGAGCAGATATTGCAAATGCTGTGAACGAAGCCGCATTGATTGCAGCACGAAAAGAGAAAACTAAAGTTGAAAAGCAGGATTTCCTCGATGCCATTGATCGAATTATTGGCGGACTGGAGAAACGAAATAAAATAATTTCCAGATCAGAAAAGAAAACCATTGCTTACCACGAATCGGGTCATGCTACTGTAAGTTGGCTGCTCGAGCATGCTAATCCTTTGGTAAAAGTCACCATAGTGCCACGTGGGCAAGCCCTTGGGGCTGCTTGGTATCTCCCGGAGGAACGTCAAATTACCACTAAAGAGCAAATGATTGATGAAATGGCTGCGCTTATGGGTGGGCGCGCTGCTGAGGAGATTGTATTCGGAAAAGTCTCGACCGGCGCACTTAACGACCTTGAAAGAGCTACGAAAAAAGCTTATGCAATGGTTACTTATTTCGGAATGAGTGCGGAGGTTGGTAATATAAGTTTTTACGATTCCACCGGTCAAAATGAATATAGTTTTACCAAACCTTACAGTGAAGAAACAGCCAAGCTAATTGATAAAGAGACACGCAAGTTGGTGGAGGCTTCCTATCAACGAGCACTAAAAATTCTGAGAGACAATCGTGAGGGGCACGAGCAGTTATCCAAACGACTCTTAGAGCGGGAGGTTATTTTTGCCGACGACCTTGAAGATATTTTTGGAAAGCGAAAAAATGATATCATTGAGGCGGGTGATAAAAATGAATACGATTCTTTTTCAAAAGAAAATAATAAAGACGAGCAAAATCAGGAGGTATAGATGGCAGCTAATGATTGGCAGATGGTTTTTTCTACTGGTCAGGCTTACCAGGCTTATATCATAAAAGACTTGCTGAAAGATCATGAAATAGAGGCTGTAGTAATAGATAAGCAAGATTCTTTCTACGTAACAGTGGGTGAGATTGAAGTTTACGTAGAAGCCCAAAATGTAATTAAAGCAAAACACCTAATAAAAAAAGCAGACTTTTGAAGAATTTTGTACAGCGTTCGCTCACAGGTTCCTTATTTGCACTTGTTACATTAATCTCTATTTTGTGGCATGAGGTTACCTTTACATTTTTTTACGGAGTTGTAATGTTGCTAATTCTCATTGAGTATCATCACATGCTACGTAAAGTCCATGGCCATCCATTGATGGCATGGCAAATTATATTATCTATATTAATCTATGTTGGTGGATGGTTGGTGGTCAATAAAATAATTCCTTTTTCGGCCCTGGCATTGACGATCCCTTTGTTTTTTCTGGTTTTTATAACCGAATTATACAGGCGAAAGCGGCGCATTGCGCAAAACCTATCCATGACATTTTTACCCGTAATTCATGTGGCCCTACCCATGGTATTATTGCTTGCAATAGGTTACCTGTCTGGCGAATATGATTACCGGATGATTCTCTCCATTGTTTTATTTACCTGGACATTTGACACTTTTGCATACATTGTAGGTGTGCTGATAGGAAAAAATAAAATTGCACCCAAAATTTCACCCAAAAAATCATGGGAAGGCTTTATTGGTGGTTTGGTAGCAACGGCCGCGCTGGCGCTAATTTTATCGCATTACTGGGCAGTTTTTGACCCTGTTAAGTGGATCGTAATTAGCGTGATAATCAGTATTGGAGCAACTTTCGGTGATTTGGTCGAGTCTGTATTGAAACGCGCTGCTGGTATGAAAGATTCAGGCAGGATTCTTCCAGGGCATGGAGGTGTTTTTGATCGTTTTGATGGCTTTCTCTTTGCCATACCTTTTGTTTTTAGCTATCTTTATTTATTGAATTAATAATTATCTGTTTCTGAATGTGAGAAAATTTAAGGTTTCTTCATTTTTAACAAACTCAAAACTCCAGGCAAATGAAAATTCACCGCGCAGGTTATAAAATAATCATAACCATAATATTAATACTGCTATTGCTCACAGCAGGTATGCATTTTATTTTTAATAGTTTATATGCCACATTAATCACAGGATTTGTAGCTCTTGGTATCGTGGTTTTTGTGTTGAGGTTTTTCAGGGTCCCCGGCCGATTAGTAAATACTGAAAAAGATGTGCTTGTTGCGCCAGCCGATGGAACAGTTGTGGCCATCGAAGAAGTTTTCGAAGATGAGTTTTTACATAAAAAAGCCCTTCAGATTTCTATATTTATGTCTGTTTGGAACGTGCATATCAATTGGTTTCCAGCCAAAGGTATTATGAAAGAGTTCAGATACCACCCCGGCAAATTTTTGGTTGCCAGACATCCAAAATCATCTACACTTAATGAACGCACAAGTATATTTATGGAGACATCTGAGAAAGTTCCGGTGGTTATAAGGCAAATTGCCGGAATTGTGGCGCGCAGAATTGAAAATTATGTAAAAGATGAGAATTCTCAGGTTGCAGCGGGGCAGGAGATGGGCTTTATTAAGTTTGGGTCCAGGGTGGATGTATTTGTTCCGCTTAATTCTGATTTGAAGATTAATATTGGACAAAGGGTTCGAGGAAAGGTAACCCGGATAGCTCAAATGCCTGACATAGCTCATGTTAGTTGATGTTGAAGAATAGTTTTATTTTTTTCTGTTTTTCTTCTTTTTTTTGGGAAAGGCTTATACTTTTGTAGTGAATTTTTGAACTTTAAATATAACAACAATGGCTTACAAAATTACTGAAGATTGCGTTGCATGCGGAAGCTGCATACCAGAATGCCCGGTAGATGCTATATCAGAAGGTGATATTTATGTAATTGATCCTGATACTTGCACTGATTGTGGTGCATGTGCTGACGTATGTCCTACAGAAGCAATTATTCCTGAATAGATATTATAATATCCTCAGGAAATGGAATATAAGCCGTTGCTCAATGAGCAGCGGCTTTTATTTTATATCTGCCCTTAATTTGTGGAATAACTTCAGTATTGTAAAACTTCCTGCAATGGTCATGAATAATAGTATTGAAGCCTGAATCCATTCACCATAAATCAAACTACCAATGCCAAACAGGGCCGCATAGACTGTGATAGAGCCTATAAACACATTTAGAATCTGTATAGGCATGGCCCATGCATGCGGCTTTGTTTCATCGGGGAATACTTTGCGGGCAATTTTTTTCCAACCGGGCCCGCCCGGGCGTGTTTTGCGGTAAAAGTTAGCCAGGGTTTCTTCGTCTTCAGGTTTTGATAGTAATGTTGTACTCACCCATACAATTGTGGTAACCCCCACAGCAATTAACAATCGTACTGTAAAAGCATCCAGGTATTGAGTGGTAAGTGTCTGATCGTCAATCGCAAAAATGAGTATGATTGCTGTGAGCGTGGCACTAACCATAGCCACAATTTCAGTAAGCGCATTAATTCTCCACCAGAACCATCTCAAAAGGTATATGGCACCCGATCCTGCTCCTGACAGTAAAAGTATGTTAAAGGCTTCCTGGGCATTTTCCATAATAGTGAGGGCAATTATGCCTGAAAACAACATGAGTAAGAGCGTAGACAATTGTCCGACGCGTACCAGCTCCTTTTCGGGCGCATCGGGTTTGATTACCCTTTTATAGAAATCATTTACGATGTAAGATGAGCCCCAATTTAAATGCGTGCCAATGGTTGACATATAGGCTGCAATTAATGAAGCTACCACAAGCCCGAGCCATCCGGGGCCAAGCTTCGACATCATGGCCGGGTAGGCAATATCGTGCTTTAAGTATTCAGAATCGATGTTCGGAAACTCATTATGAATAGAAACCAAATCAGGATATACTATCAGGGATGCCAATGCAACAATTATCCATGGCCAGGGACGAATTGCATAATGCATAAAATTAAAAAAGAGCGTGGCTCCGATGGCATTCTTTTCATTTTTTGCCGAAAGCATGCGTTGAGCAATGTACCCTCCGCCGCCAGGCTCAGCACCCGGATACCAAACACTCCACCACTGCACAGCAATGGGAATAATCAACAACGTAAGCAATGTTCCCGGGTCGCTAAAATCAGGAATAAAGCTTAGTTTATCCTGAATATCGGGGTGAGACAACAACCCATCTAAACCACCAACTTCCGGTTGCTGCAGGGCAATAACAGCCGCATAAATAGCTCCAAACATGGCAATGCTGTACTGGAAGAAATCTGCCCAGATTACACCTTTCAATCCGCCTATACCAGCATAAATAGCCACGGAAATGGATCCAATTACAATGGTTACCCATGGTGCAAGACCAAACATTACAGCACCAATTTTAATTGCTGCAAGACTTACACTGGCCATTATGAGCACATTAAAAAACAGTCCTAAATATACGGATCGGAACACGCGTAAGAATGAAGCGAGTTTTCCGGAGTACCTTAATTCGTAAAATTCAAGATCTGTAAGTACATCTGAACGGCGCCAGAGCTTTGCATAAATAAAGACCGTTACCATGCCTGTAATTAAAAATGCCCACCATGCCCAGTTTTTGGCTACTCCCGAGGTTCGAACAAAATCTGTGACCAGGTTCGGCGTATCGGCAGAAAATGTACAGGCCACCATTGATACCCCAAGCAACCACCAGGGCATACCACGGCCCCCCAGGAAAAATTGTGAAGTGTCTTTACGTGCAGTGCGCGATGCAACCCAGCCGATACTTATGACGATCAGAAAAAATATGGCCAGGATAATCCAGTCCAGGTTTGCTAATTGCATAATTTGAATTTTTATCCAATAAAAAAGCGGAAGTTATTTGGAGCCTCCGCTATATGTGAAAGAATTTATTGTTTATTCATCATCGCCTGATAGTTCTTTTATTTGCATCTTCAGGCTTTCGATTTGAACCCTCGATTCTTCTTCAATAACTTCTTTTTCTTTCTCTATCTCAATTAATCTTTTGTCATATTCTTCCTTAATATTACTGATTTGTTCCATGGTGTCGCGCATTATCTCACCCTGATCTTCAAGCTCGTGCTGATAGGCATGTATTGCGCTGTCTTTACTTCGCTTCTCGGTTACATCCATTACAAGGGTTACTATTTTTTCATATTCGCCCTCTATATTTTTTGCTGGTGTATATGATTCTTTGAGCCAAACATCGCCATCGGGGGTGGAGTATTTAATTTCCATTTCAGAGGGCATGCCGTTTTTCAGTCCTTCCCAAATTTCATTGTAATACTCCATGTCATTTATTTCAGGGTCGAATAATGTACGATGCTCCTTGCCTATGAGGTCTCCTGTTTTTTTGTAAATTAATTCAGCATATTTTTCATTGGCACTGATGATGTAACCGTTGATATCCATGTCGAAGTTACCTAATGTGTTATTGATGGCATCAATGGTATCCTGCATTTCGTTTTCGCGCCTTGCCGATTCCTCCTGTGTGGCCTGGAGTTCCTCCATGTTTTGTCGCATTTCCTCTTCCTGCGATGCCAGTTCTTCTCCTTTTTGTCTTGACTCTTCCAGTAGTTTGGCCGTGCGCTGATTGATACGTACTGTTGAAATAGTGGAAGCGATGTTTTCACCAACTTTTTCGACAAACTCAATTTGGTAGTCTGCAAATTCCTTAAATGAAACAATTTCCAGTACCCCGAATATCTCATTGTTCAGTTTCAAGGGCACCAGAAGCAATACAGTTGGGTTATCGTCGCCTAAGCCACTCGTGATGCGGACATAATCTTCGGGTATTTCTTTAAGGTAAACAGTTGCTTTCTCAAATGCGCACCTTCCTACCAGGCCTTCTTCCAGCTCTATTTTTCGATCGACCATTTTTTGCCGGCCGTAGGCTACCGCGGCTGTCATTTCAAAATACTGCTCGCCTTCATCCTCTTCGTTGGTGCTGAGTACATATATGGCTCCCTGTATGGCATCAATGTAGTTAATGAGGTTGTCGACAATGTTGTAAGAAAGTTTTTCAATATCGTCGTTGTTTTGTCTGAGTATATCGCTAAACTTGGCAATACCCTGAGCACTCCAGTTGCGTATTTCGTCCTCTTTTTTGCGGCGTTCTTCTTCTTCTGCAGCTTTTTTAAGGTCGTCGCGCATACCCAGTAAGGCGTTGCCCAGCGTGTCTTCTTCGCTTAACGGTTTAAAGTCAGTGGCGTACTCGCCTTTACCCATATCAATGGCAAAACTGGAGGTGCGACGCATGCCATCAATGTATTTGTTTAGGGCTTTGCTCATGTCGCCAATCTCATCATTGGTCTCCTTCATCTTCTCATCGGGTAGCACTCCTCTGGTCATGATCAGTAGAAAATCCTTGAGTCGTAATATTGGTCTGATGGTTGCCCGTGAAATGAATATGGCAATGGCCAGCGATATGAGCAACATGATGATACCTGAGAATATAATAAACAGCTGGAAGGAGTCCAGCGAATCGAACATGGCCTTGTTTTTTTGCTCACTTTTTTTCTCTAAACGGTTAGTTAGTTCTTTTACCTTGTCCAGCGCTTTGTTTGTGGTGTTGATAACTTCTCCCCCTTCTTCTACCATTGGGAAAATTTCAAAAACTACCATCGGGTCATCATAACTTTCAAAAGTATTTAGGCGACCCATAATTTGTTTGTGCTGTGCAAAGAGGGTGTCTTTTATGAGTACTTCCAACGAGTCGAATATCGCCTGTTCTTCGGGTGTCCAGTTATTGTAGATTCCTTTTATTTTTGATACAAGGGCCGGAAAATCTTCTGTATGTAGTTCTCGTAATCTTTTTTTATCGGGCGTTCCGCTTTTACGTTCGATATGTACCCAGTTTTTAATCAGCATTTTCGAATTGTTTACCAACTGTAACATATCGCCGAGGTGCGAAACCGATGGTGAATAAACATTGGCAACTTCTTCGTTAAGTTGTTTGTTTTGCTGTAGCGTTGTATAAGTAAGTATACTGCTAACTAGAAGGGTGATTATGATGAGACCAAAGCCTAAAAATAAGCGGTTTGCGATGGTAAATCTGTACTTCATACTTAATAGTTTAAAGATTAACGCCCGTGTCTCTTTTGTGTTTACGGTGTCATGTCAAATTGTATACTGTCGTCTTTTTCAGTGAGTTTAATGCTCTATAAAACTATAAAACACAATTTGATAAACCTAAAAATAGATAATTTTTTTCTATCATCATACAAATTTAAGACATTTTCTCGGGGGAAATGCAGGTATATCACTTTCTTTGGGAAGCTAAAATGAAATAATTTGTTTAAGTTCGTTTAAAATTTTAACGCTTATGTGTGGTATTGCAGGTTACTGGAACGCTGGTGTGGATTTTAACACGCAATCGCTGGAAATGATGGCTGCAGCCTTAAGGCACAGAGGACCGGATTATTCAGGGAGATTTGTGGAAGGAAAGGCTGGTCTTGTACACGAGCGCCTTAGTATAATAGATCTTAACGAAAGGTCTAATCAACCCATTCATTCCCATGATGGTAGGTTTGTTATGGTTTATAATGGCGAAGTTTATAACTTTAATGAGCTTGCAACCCAATTTCGCCTTGAAACTAAAACTACAAGCGATAGCGAAGTAGTGCTTGAGTTATTTGTCAAGAAGGGTGTGGAGTTTGTAAACTATATGAGTGGTATGTTTGCCATCGCCATTTACGACAGAGAAGAGGAGAGGTTATTCTTGTTTCGCGATCGCGTGGGTATTAAACCACTTTTTTATTATGAGCAGCCGGGAACCTTTATTTTTGCGTCAGAATTAAAAGCTTTACAACGTGCTTTACCAAAGAATAGGTTAAGGCTTAACCATCAGGCTGTAATTAATTATTTGCATTTAGGTTTTATACCTGCTCCCGACACAATTTATGAAAATGTGCATAAGCTTTTACCCGGAGAATTGGCTATAATAGACGCCAATGGAGTTGTGAAACGCAAGTGGTGGAGTGTGGAGCAACAAATTGAAAAAGAGAAGATTAAGGATGAAAAGGAGGCCCTGGTTCGCTTCGATAAGGTGTTGAACAGTGCTGTTCAAGGCAGGCTTATCAGCGATGTACCTGTGGGTACTTTTTTGAGCGGAGGCATTGATAGTAGTCTGGTTTCTGCTGTAGCTGCCCGCCATTATCCCGGTCGTATTAAAACATTCACAATAGGTTTTGAACATACCCGGCACGATGAAACAGGTTACGCCGCTAAAGTTGCCCAACATATTGGATCGGAACACCGAATGCTTTACGCTACAGAAAAAGAGGCTGAAGAGTTGCTGCCCGATATTATTTCGCAATACGATGAACCATTTGCAGATACAAGTGCCATCCCTACCATGCTTGTTTCGAGGTTGGCTAAAGAAGAAGTAACCGTAACACTTTCGGGCGACGGTGGCGATGAGTTGTTTATGGGTTACGGGGCCCATGTTTGGGCCGGGCGAATGGCAAAACCAGGTGTGCAGATGATGGCTCCGTTCTACAAAACGGCATTAGCAATGGGCGGTAGCCGTTATAAAAGAGTTGCCCGCCTGTTTGAAAAATCGCAGGTTACCGAACCTCACATTTTTTCGCAGGAACAGTACTTCTTTAGCCAAAAAGAGCTGCTTCAGCTTGTTAAACAACCCGGTGATGTTTTTAAACCAGAATTTGAACATATTCGCCGGCAGCTGACACCGGAGGAGCGTCAGGCTTTGTTTGATTTTAAATACTACCTGCCTGATGACCTGCTTACAAAAGTAGACCGTGCCAGTATGCGATACGCACTTGAAACCCGTGTGCCTTTGCTGGATTATCGTATGGTTGAAATGGCCTTTAATCTTGATCCGGCTCTTCGCTTAAAAGGGAAGACGGGTAAATATTTGTTGAAACAGCTTCTTTACAAATATGTCCCGAAGGAATTTTTCGATAGGCCAAAGCAAGGCTTTTCAGTGCCACTGGAGCAATGGATGAAAGGGCCACTTGAGGGTTGGTTTAATGCCTACCTCGATAAAGCAATGCTTGTGAAGCATGGGGTTGTAAACCCTGAATACGTGGCTGATTTACAAAAAAAATTTAGAGGCCCCAAATATGCGTTTTTGTACAACCGATTGTGGGCAGTAGCAGCACTGCATGCGTGGCTCGATTCTAATACTTGAAATTACATGGATTTACAATATCGCATTTTTTATTTGCAGGTAATCTAAATAATAAAGCACTCTGATTGAAATGCTGTTTTTTCCCAGATCTGAAAAAGTGTTTTCCAGGTTGCGTCCAAAATCATTTATCACCTCGTCTGTTTCAGAAAGAATTTGGTTTTTCCAAACCAGTGACATTTCACTTCCGGGAGCAAATTGCCATGTATAGGCCAAGTCGATATTGAAAGCATTGTAATTAATGTCTTCGTTTTCGTTATATGCCGGATAATCAGTTAAAGTACCATCCTTATTAAGCAGGTAGAACTGGTCGTAATTCACTTTGGTCCAATAATGTCGTAAGTAGAATGTTAAAGAAGCATTTGGTGTGAATATATAATCGAGGTTGATGTTATTTTCAAGTTTCTGGTAGTTCCGGCGTCCGAATACAACTGAATCTTCTGCTGAATTATTGTCAATATAGCCAATGGAGTTGAAACTGTTATCGCCATTGAAATCATATACAAGTTGGAATTTGTCACCCAGACGTAACCTTGGGCTAGCGCTGTACCATAGGCCAGATTGATCATATTCATTGGCAACCCAACCGCCAAATCTGAGGTCAAGCGCAAATGTTTTTCTATAATCTGATGATATCCAGAAGCTACCATTTTGCCATGAGGCTGTTTTAAACTTGTAGCCATCTACCCGTGGTTCATAATAATCATAACCCATTATGGGCTTGATCTGCGAGCTTAAACCAAATGAAAGGTGGTTTTTTGTTGTTGCACGAGTTGAGAAATTGATTCGGGTACTGATGAAATCATGGTAATCGAACATGGTGTTGTAATTAACACTTATTTCATTGTGCCAGTTCAATAGCCTCCAGAATGGTTCTCTGATGCTGTACGAAACTTCAGCCCTGTTGCTTCTTTCATCCGGGCTTTGCAGGTAACCAAGGTCATTCGGGTCGAACTTTGGACTTTCGGTATTGTGCCTTAATGAGAATCGGAATCTTCCGGTAATGCGTTCAACTTCGAACCAGTATTTGTAACCATAAGGATTGTCTAATGTGTAACGTTGACTTAAGGATGCTGCTCCTTTTACAGCAATGGATTCTTTTATTTCGTAACGCACCTCTGAACCGGTTACGTTGGCCGTGTAGTTGCTGGAAGGCCTGTGCACGTTTGTGTTGATTAAACTTATGAAAGAGTTCCCCGGCAGGCTCTGTTCAAGCACACTTACATTGTAGTTGGTGAATGGTTGTACCTGTACTTTTTCTTCTTTGCCGGTTATAGTATCTTTTACGGTAGCGTGCGTAGTCTGACTCATGGCATTCAGAACCCCAATGTTTAGGCCTTTCCTGGTTTTGCCTGTTATTTTTGTGGCATTGATTAACTGGGTGCTGTTGGGTATCTCTACAACTTCCACCCCGGCAGTGTCTTCCATGTCATATGCTTTATGGGCATTAACCGGTTTGCTACCAATGCGCCTGGAGTAAAAAATGCCGGCGCGGTTAAAGAGCTCCATGCCTTCTTTGAAAAATTCCCGGTTTTCGCCGTAATAGGTCTCAAATGGACTCAGATTTAAGCGTTCCTTGTCAGATTTTACCTGCCCGAAATCGGGTATGAGCATCATATCAAGCGTGAAGCTTTCGTTGATGCCATATTTTACATCCATTCCACCTTTAATTGAATAGCTGTTTTCATTGCTTTCGTTTTCTACATATGCCGACATGTAGGGAATGAATGCCAGCCTGACGGGAGGTTCTACATCGACAATACCTGTTAAAACGCCTGCTTGTTTATTGGTGCCTTCTGTATTGATATCAATGTAGTTCCAGGTGCTTACTTCCCTGTTGCGCTGAATCACGCGTTCTATGTTTAATCCCCATTCCTGGTTTTTAGCTTTAGAAAATCGCAGGGCTGAGTAAGGGATACGCATTTCAATGCTCCAGCCATTTGGAGTGTGTGTAACGGCTGACTCCCAAACAGCATCCCAGCGGTAATCTTTGTATGTGGTAGATTTTACATCGACCTGCACCCCTGTAGAGGTTACGAAAAAGCCATAGGCCTTACTTGCATCATTGTATGGATCGATATATACCCCGAAATAATCTGCCAGGTTGAAATTATCTCTTTTCCCCAGGTTTTTTGATATTTGGTCTGGATGGTCGTCTTCTAAAAAAGCACCTACGTACAAAGCATTGTCATCATAAAGAAATCTTACATGGGTAGCTTCGCTGGGTGCTTTCCCGTTGTACGGGCTGTATTGGGTGAAATTTGTGGCTTGCGGAGTTTCGTCCCATGCAGTTTCCTGGAGTTTTCCGTCAATTGTTATTATTTCTGATGTGCGGGTTGCTTCAACTTTTTTCTTTTCTTGTGCATATATAGAAATATAGGGAATAATTATAAGCGTAAGGCTCAATAAAATTCTGTTCATACAAATAGTTTTCCTAATTAGTTGCTGTTCGTTCCTTGTTTGAAAACTAATCAAAAAAGGAGCCAAAGTATTCTATGGGCTTGTAGTCAGCATAATAGGATTAAGAGAGCTCTTTTTCCAGTTCCGGGGTCATTTCGAGGTTGTGGTAAACGTTCTGAACGTCATCGTTTTCCTCGAATTCTTCCACCATCGCCAGTACTTTTTTTGCTGTTGCTAAATCAACTTCCTGTGTCGAGTTGGGTATTCTTTGCAAACCTGCATTTTCAGCTTCTATATTTAGTTCATCGAGTTTTTTCTGCATGTTGCCAAAGTCCTCCATCGATGTAGTTACGATGAGCATTTCTCCTTCGCTGTCAAATTCTTCTGCTCCTGCATCAATGAGTTCAAGCTCAAGCTCTTCAAGGTTTAAGTCAGCTTTTTTGGGTATGGCAAAAACGCCTTTTCGATCAAAAATAAAACTGAGTGAGCCATTTTTACCCAGACTGCCACCCCGCTTGTTAAATATCGAGCGTACATCGCTCACTGTGCGGTTGTTATTGTCTGTCATGCACTCCACGAAAATTCCAACTCCACCCGGGGCGTGTCCCTCAAAGGTCATTTCGGCCAACTGATCGGTTGATTTATCAGATGCTTTATCTATTGCCCGCTGAATATTGTCTTTGGGCATGTTTATTCCCCGCGCATTCTGTATGGCCAGCCGCAATCGGGGGTTGTTATTTGGATCCGGATCATTGCCCTCCTTTACAGCAATCATTATCTCTTTCGATATTCGGGTGAACATCTTTGCTCTTTTTGCATCCTGAGCGCCTTTCCTGTGTTTAATGTTTGCCCACTTACTATGTCCTGCCATATGAACTGGTTTTATTTTAGGTGTTATTTGCAAAATTATAAAAAAATGTGGTCCATATAAATAGATTAAAAGATACGAAAACCCTTTAATTGTAGGGTTTTTGCACTTGCTGTTATAAATGAGTTGATTATAAGTTCTATAATTCAGTTAAATAGTTTATAGATTCAATAGCGATAAGCATTATCTTTGCAGCGGCAAATCAAAATGATTTTTAAGAAATGGCGAAGAAGTTATACATCGAAACGTACGGATGCCAAATGAATGTGGCAGACAGTGAAGTTGTTGCATCTGTGCTGGGTGATGAGCATTATGAAATTACAAATGACGAATCAGAAGCTGATCTTGTATTAATCAACACCTGTTCCATTCGAGATAATGCGGAGAAGCGTATCTGGAACCGGTTAGATGCTTTAAAACACAATAAAAAAATAAATCCGGAGCTTAAAGTTGGAGTGATTGGTTGTATGGCCGAAAGGCTTGGTGGTAAGTTAACTGAAAATAAGCTGGTTAGCTTGGTGGCCGGACCGGACTCCTACCGGAAATTACCCGGTATGTTAACCATGGCCGATAAGGGTGCTCCGGCTATCGATACTGAGCTTTCGAAAGAAGAAACTTATGCCGGTATATTGCCGAAGAGGCTTGAGGAAAATGCATTTGGGGGATTTGTTTCCATTAGTCGTGGATGTAACAATTTTTGTACATATTGTATTGTGCCTTATACCAGGGGGCGTGAGCGCAGTCGGAACCCCGAAGATGTTGTGAGTGAGGTGGAGGAACTTATCAATACAGGCCATAAAGAGATTACCTTACTGGGACAGAATGTGAACTCTTATCATTACAAAACCGATGAGGCAGATATTGATTTTCCTGAGCTTTTAAAAAGTGTATCAAAACTGGACACTACTGTCCGAATTCGTTTCACTACTTCTCACCCAAAAGATATTTCTGACAAGCTTATTAAAACAATTGCCGAAAACGTAAATATTTGTAACCATATTCATTTGCCGGTGCAGTCTGGTAGTTCAAGAATGCTTAAGCTGATGAACCGGAAGTATGACCGCGACTGGTATATGGAGCGGATTCAGAAGATACGCGAGTTCATTCCGAATTGCGGCATTACTACGGATATTTTTTGTGGTTTTCATGATGAAACCGAAGAAGATCACCAGCAAACCCTGTCGTTGATGAAGGAAGTGGGATTCGATTGGGCATTTATGTTCAAATATAGTGAGCGGGAAGGCACCTACGCGGCCAAACATTTGAAAGATAATGTCCCGGAAGAGACAAAAACAAAGCGTTTGCAGGAGATTATTGCGCTGCAACAGGAGCTTTCATTAAAAAGTAAC
>Ga0102938_10000348_pt1 | contig 33449 bp, 28 predicted proteins | sample SalPonR2_B_D2_MG_FD_84516 | JGI IMG/M metagenome (GOLD analysis project Ga0102938, IMG submission 84516) | Salt pond soil microbial communities from South San Francisco under conditions of wetland restoration - Salt Pond MetaG R2_B_D2_MG | ecosystem: Environmental > Aquatic > Marine >...
GAAAGTTCTTCACTCATGTGCGGCTGAACTGGTCCCAAATGCTGGTGTGGGCGCGGATGGTGGGAACCCTCAGCAAAAACGACGGGGTCTTTTGGCCACAATATGTGTGGATGTGAGGGGCGGCAAATTCTCGCTGTAGGCGAGTGAGTTTTCGTCCCCACAGGGTTTGGACCAGTAGATAAAAGCCCCCGCCACACCGCCGGGGGCTTTTTCACGGCGCCCTTCCCGGCTAAGAGTTTTTAACCTTTATACGTTCCAGGGCCCATAGGGTGTATTTTCGAATTTTCGGGTCCGGGTCCTCTTTCAGTTGCTGAAGGATTTCATTGCCGCTTTTAGAATTGAGACGCTCCAGTGCCTTCGTAACTCTCACCCGAACCTGCTCATCCGGGTCCCGCGAGGCAAGTACTATTCCCCTAAAAGCTGCTGTGGTACCGATGAGTGAAAGCAACTCAGCCGCATCCCGCCGTATTTCTGGGTCCCGATGGGACAACTTCCGAATTGTATGGTCGATAAAACCGGTTTCTTCAAGGACACTGGTTATATAAGGCCTGAGTGAAGCAATATCCTCCCGCAAAAGTTCAACAAGGACCGCTTCCGACTCCCGGCCCATCTTAGAAAAAACATGGACCAGTTTCTCCCGTAATTCGTGGTCTGCATCTTTTAAATGCGAAACCAGGGCCATAATCTCTTTTGAAGAGCCCTTTCTCGCCAACGCCCCGTACACCTGCTCCTGAAGCTCCGATTCAATATCTGCTTTCAAATACCCTACAAGTATGTCAACAGATTTCTCCCGCGGCGAGAAGGAAAGCCCCCTGACTGCTGCCAGCTTTACCGCCTTTGTCTCATTTTCGTCCTTACACAGGTCCTCAAAATACGTGAGAGACGCATCATTTCCATATTCACCAAGCCCCCGGGCAACGCTACTACGCACCGCCTCAACCGGGTCTCGGAGCATTTCACGGACCTCCTTGACCGACCGTGTATCACCGTATTCTAAAAGGGCGTACGCGGCGGCGCTGCGCACGTCCGGGTCCGCATCATCAAGGGATTCTCGAATAGGTTTTATAAAGTCCTTGTTTTCAGTTTCCGGTACCGCCGCAATAAGGGCGGCCCGGACTTTGCCGTCTTCACCGGCAAAAATCTCTTGAGCCCGCTGAACAAATGTTTTGCCGCTGTATTTAGCAAGGTGCACCGCAAACTCCCGGGCTTGCTCCAAGGGTAGAATCGGCAGATGTTCGAGGATAGTCTGTAAACAATACGGAAGCTGCAAGCGCCCCAGCACCTGAAAGGCGGAAATCCGCACTTGATGGGCATATTCACCACGATCCGAGGTAATGATATCTAATAAATCATCCAGATAAAAGGAGCTTTCATAACGAATAAGTGCAGAGTAAAGGGCCTCAAGTTGTGTATAATCCTTATCCTTCAACAGCTTAAGTAAAGCCGGTACATAGACCTCCCCATGGCTGCCGTCAAGTTGTCCAAGGATGAAGGCGGATTTCTCTGTTTCCCCTCGATGATCAAGCAGAAAACCGGCTACATACTGGGCGGCATCCTTGTTTCCACTGTGGCACGCACAGGAAAAAGCGGCTTCAAACACTTCCCGATACTCCGGTGCCTGGCCGGTGTCGAGGGTTTCAGCTTTCTTAAGCAGGCTTACTATCAACTCCCGGGGACCCTTTTTCGATAAAAGCCCAGCCGCGACAAGCCAGCTCGCCGGAGAATCCGCCGAGTAAAGGGCCTCCAGAAATCCAATCTGGTTTACCCCAACTGCATGTTCAAGTAAAGTTTTATTCCGCTCCAGGGCCCTTCGATCAGAAAAATCAACACTGGTAAGAAGCTGCTTCAACACACCGGATTCTTCAAGGAACCGTGCCGCCTTCAGGGACAACTCATCATCTTTGCCCTCCAGTACCGATATGGCGAAATCACGGTCCTCATGAGACGACCGGTCCAACTGCTCCACCAGATGCAGCTTCTGTAGTTTTGTCAATTTGTTATACTGAATGTGGGGGCGATCGGGAAACTCCCTGGAAAGACGCTTTTTTGCGGCGGCCCGGACCTCATATACAAAATCATTAGTCAATAACCGTACTAACTCATCGTATAAACTATTCCACCCCTTCTCTTCCCGGGGCTTAAACTCCTGTACAACCGTGCGGCGAACCAGGCTGTGGGGGTCATGAAAAGCCTCCCATAACGCCCGGTATGAACGCTCATCATCGTCATATAACAGCACTTTCAGGGCCATATAACGGGACGGCCAGAGGGGGTCCCCAACCATCTCACGGACCTGGTCCAGCCGTTCATAAAGCAACTTTCGGGCCTGAGCACCGTCGAAGTTCTCCCCCCTCCCGGACAAAGCGACCTTCCGCAGGGCGAGCAAATCCGCATTATCCTTTAACCAGGTAGTAAAAACAGCAGCACATTTTCGACTCTTAAGGGAGACCAAAAAAACGGTAAACAAGCCCTTCTCGGGTGCACACTCCAATATTCTTTTTGTCCAGCGAGTATTCGGATGCCTGGATAGATGGGTTATCCACACCTTGTCGGCTCCCGTCACGCTGATGAGATCGGCATCGGGCCGCCGCTGGGCAGCATTCTCTAAAGTGGATGCAAATTTCACTAAATCCGAGGGGCCATAGTGACGGGTAAACACTTCATCACGTTTTTCAGGAGCCTCTGCTACTTGCAACAGGCGCCGCTTTAAAAGAGCCCGCCCAGCTATCATCCAAATAAAAAATGCTATAATAACCGCAGCCGCCACAAGTCCTATACCCCACAGGTAATCCGGAAGCAGGGTCAACTGTTCTACTATTTCCGTCATAAAAGCCTCCAATATGTAATTTAACCAATCTTTTTCACTACATTATAAATATGCAAAGGCTTGACCTTGCCCTTGACCTGAACCGGTTCCATCTCTTTTAACTTAAACTTGCCGTCAATCAAATCTTTTGTATCCTCGGTGATAATTACCTGTCCCGGGCCGGCAACCCCCTCAAGCCTCGCGGCAACATTAACTGTATCGCCGATAACCGAATAGTCCATCCTGCGCCTACTGCCCAAATTTCCGGCTATAAGAGGCCCTGTATGCATTCCTATTCCTACCTTCAAATGGGATGCATCTCCGGTAAAAAAATTACGCTCCTTTGCATTCACAAGACGCTGCAATTCCACAGCACACTCTACCGCAGATTGGGCGTCCTCCATTTCCGAATACATAGGAACCCCCCAGGCAGCCATAATCGCATCTCCAATAAACTTATCAATATACCCCTTGTACTTTATTACTATCTCAACCGCCTCACTGAAATATGCATTTAGTACGTCGATAATATACTCAGGATCTTTCGTCTCTGAAAATGAGGTGTACCCGCGAATATCGGCAAAGAGTATTGTGGCCGTCTTTTTATCACCCCCCGGCTTAACCAGGTCGGGCCTGTCTACCAATGTCTGAACTATATCGCTGGAAAGGTACCGGGCAAACATATCCTTTACAATGCGTCGCTCTTCCACAACGTTTTCCATTTTGCTTTGCAATTCCCGCTCCCTGGTTTGATCGGTAAACAACAATGTAAGGCCCTCTTTTTTACCTCGTTTGCCCCGGAGAGGAGAAATATTCAGGTTGAAATCCATGTCTTCATCCCCCCTTCGCTTCATGATACCCTGTACTCCCAACTTTTCTTTATCCTCCGCATCCGCCTGCTTAATAGCATTGAGTATCTTTTTTCCCAGGGACGACTTGAATACCTCTTGTACCGATTTTCCCAATAGTTCATCCCCCACTCCAATCCGCTCCACCGCAGCCCGGTTGAAATAGTGGATCCTGCCCCTTGAATCGGTTGTTATGAGGAGGTCGGACATAGAAGAAAATATATTCTCCTGATACCGTTCTAGAGCTTCAATCTCCTTGTACTGCTTTTCAAGATCGCGGTAAAGCTGCGCGCTCTGGACCATACCGCTGGAAAGCCGCACAAAGGAATCAAGGAAATAAAAGACCCCGCTTTGATAAAAATTCTCCCTCGTTGCGTTTATAAAGACGTACCCAAGCTGAGTAGTGGCGGTAAAAAGAGGTAAAACAACGGCGCTGTTCATGGCAGAATTCAAAAAGGCCGATTTGAAGAAGGGGGCGGAGCGGTGGGTCAGCACAAGAGTCTCTTCACACTCTTCAAGAAACCCAAAGAGCTCATCCTCCGCGGCCAGCTGGTCCGGGACATGGTAATCACCCCGCTTTTCCTGAAGTACTACTCTGCGTTCTTCATTCACACCGGTATACAAATAGAGACAGGACAGATCAGAATGAGAAAGATCGAAGATTTGATCAACTAAAATTGAAAGCTGGTTACTTTGTCGGTGTTCGTTTGCCACTAAAGCCCCGGCTCTTGCAAGTTCCTGGTACAACTGTTCATTTCCCATAGCTACTCCCTCTAGTATCATAGTCCGAAGGCACATGCAAAGCAAGATACCTAAAATTGCTGAAAGCATTTGCCTTTTTCTTTCAATCGTTATAGTATGCATCCATGCTGCATTCATTTATGTTCTATTTGAAATTCTGGATCTTTATGATCCTGAGCCTTGTTATGGTCCTGCCGCTGTATTTTTTCAAGCTTTTCCGACTGAAAAAACTGGAGGACTCCTTTGTCCTATGGGCCAGCACCGGATGGGCCCGGTTTGTTCTGCGAATAACTCCGGCGGAAGTAGTGGTACACGGCTTTGAAAACCTGCCGAATGATGGAAATCTCTGTTTTGTGGCAAACCATCAAAGCGCGTATGATATTCCCCTCATAATGGCGGTTATTCCCAAAAACATCGGTTTTATTGCCAAACAGGAGCTTACCTTTTTACCATTTATCAGCACTTGGATGCGCGAAATGCAGTGTGTGTTTATCGACCGAAAGAAGCCCCGCAGAGCGGTCAAACAGCTTGAAAAGGGTGTTAAAAACCTTAAGGAAGGCCACTCTATGGTAATATTTCCTGAAGGGACCAGAAGCCGTTCTTCCACTATGGGCAATTTTCATACCGGAAGCTTAAAAATTGCCTTCCGAGCTGAAAGTACCATTGTTCCAATCACCATCAAAGACACCTATACCTTACGGGAAGAACACAACCGCATTACCCCGGGAAAGGTTGAACTGTTTATTCATGAACCGATCCCCACAGCCGGCCTCTCTCCGGAAGAAAAACGAAACCTCGGTACAAGGTTGGAATCAATAATCGCCTCTACAGTGTGATATCAAAATTGTTATACGCTAATGAACTACATCGGATGTTCGTTCCACACAGTTTCATCTGGAAAAACTATTCTCCATTCGGTCCCTTCACTGTTAGAATATGAAAAATCACCCTTCAACTGCAGTATCAATAGGTGGATCAGTTTCATTCCAAGGGTAGGAGAATCGTCGATTTCAAAATTATCGGGTAATCCAATCCCGTTATCCCGTACCCGTAACACAATTTCCCTTACCCCTTTATCAAGCTCTAAAGTAATTTTAGGTACGGGAATATGTGTAAAAGCATGCTTATAGGCATTCATCACTAATTCATTCACAATTAGACCGTAGGGTACGCAGAAATCTATGCCTGAAAAAACCGGATCAAGCCTAAACTCAACATCAGGTCTAAAGTCCTCCGACACAACGTCCAATATCTGCATACAAAGGTCTCTGGTATACTCGGACAAATCAATAAGTTCAATTTTATCTGACCTGTATAACTTTTCGTGGACCAAGGCCATAGACTGAATCCTGTTCTGGACCACATTTAAGAGTTCCCTGCTCCGGCTGTTTTTTTTATTCATAGCTTCAAGATTCAGCATGCTGGAAATTATCTGCATATTGTTTTTTACCCGATGATGCACTTCCTGCAGCAGCACATCCTTTTCTCTCAAGGAGGTGTGCAGGTCCTTTTCAGTATGTTTAAGCTCAGTCATATCACTTATAAAACCGTCGATTACGAAGTTTTCCTCGGACACCCAGTAGGATATCCTGGCATTGAGACTGAGCCATACCACACTACCGTCCTTTCCTCGGGCCTCAATCTCAAAATTCTTAACCTCCCCCTGAGTTATTAAGAGGCTTATCAATTCTGACCTTCGCTCCGGTGAGTAATACAGTTGATGTGATAAATCCTGATAATAGGAGATCAGCGACTGCGGATCGTCAAAACCAAGAATGTCCGCAATAGTTTTATTGACCGTGAGAAAGTTACCCTCCGAAGAGGATTGAAAAATACCTATCGGTGCATTCTCAAAGAGCTCACGGTATTTATGCTCGCTTAAGGAGAGTTCCCGTTCTACCTTTTTTCTACGGGAAATGTCGCGGTAGATTCCAAATATACCGACGATCTCTCCCTCAACCTCTATAGGGGCCCCTAAAATCGATACTTCAACAGGCGCTCCATCTTTGCAACGTCGAATCGACTCGGTATTTAGGTGCTCCCCCTTTTCCGCCCTTTGAGAGTTAAGAGCTGCTTCCTGATATTCCTTTTCTCCTGCTATAAGTGTATCTATATGTAATCCCCGAATTTCATCTTCGGTATAGCCGAATAACCGGTAAAACTCAGGATTGGTACGTATCACACGGTTATGACTGTCCAACAGCACGATAGCCTCAGGGCTGTTCTCAAAGAGACTGTTAAGATACGCGAGAGTATTAGCTATTTCCATACCCATTAATAACGAGCTTATGCTAGGGAAACTACATGTGCAAGTCATTTTCCGTAGTTTATTTTACTTACAGACCCGAGAGAATAATATGTACTGCAGCCCCGGACCTCGCATACACTTCTTTGTATTCATAGGAAAAAATCTGTTTAGCAGATTCCATACCGGCCTGTTCCTCAGAATACCCCTGTCCCATTAAGCCGTGCACACGGTCCGCCCATTTTTCAGCCTTATGTCGGGAGGGTACATGGGCAAGGCCGTATTTCTTTTTTAGTAAAATGAGCGTACTTTCCATTAGTTCATATTTAAAACATTCAGTGGACATTGTAAATGACTATTCTTATGTTAAAGCTATACTAGAATAAGGAGAACAGCATTATGAAAAAGAAAAGTGTGATTTTCATACTTATTTTTATCCTAATGGTCCTGGGCAGCATTACCGCTGCCGAGAAGAATTTAGGACTTGGAGTAAGTCTAGGAGAGCCGACCGGTATCACCGGAAAATTATTTATATCCGACAACAGTGCGGTGGATGCAACCCTCTCATGGTCATTTATTAAAGATAAGTTGTATGTCCATTCCGACTACCTTCACCATTTTTACGGTATTTTCGGTGCTGACTTTCCCTCACTGATAGCCTATACCGGCATCGGAGGCATGATTGAGCTTAAGGAGAACCCGGAAATAGGGGTGAGGGTCCCCTTTGGCCTCAGTTATACTTTCCCGAACACCCCTATAGAAGTGTTCTTTGAGCTGGGACCTGTAGTACTCCTTGCACCTGAAACCTCCGGAGATCTTACCGGCGGTGTAGGGGCTCGCTACTACTTCTATTAACTATTGAGGCGCTTTCAAAAACTAAAGATTTTTAAAACGCCAAAACCTCTACTTTTTTTAATTTGCATTTGAGGTCTCTGTATAGCATACTAGTTAAGACAAGTTACTTATTTTACGGGAGTACTATATGGCTAAGTCCGCCTTAGTAGTCGGGGCCGGTTTCTCAGGTCTTACTACCGCAGCATTGCTGGCAAAACAGGGAATACAGGTTACAGTGCTTGAAAAAAACTCGAGCGTTGGAGGACGGGCGCGCCTCTGGAAGCATGATGGTTTTACCTTTGACATGGGCCCTTCCTGGTACCTCATGCCGGAGGTCTTTGAGCGGTTTTTCGGCCTTTTCGGACGGAGGGTCTCCGACTTTTATCAACTTTCGGAACTCGATCCATATTATCGGGTCTTTTTTAATCCCGGCGAGTTTGTGGATATTGATTCGGATTTTCAAAACACGAAGAGGGTATTCGACTCATTCGAACCGGGGGGAGGGGCAAAACTTGACACTTATATGGACCTTGCCCGTTACAAGTATAAGGTAGCGATGGAACAGTTTCTCTACCGTGAGTATACAAGTATCTTCCAGTTTTTTAACAGAAAAATGATGCAGGAGGGGCTCAGACTCAATGTTCTGGATCGAATGGACCGTTTTGTAAGTCGCTATTTTGAAGACCGACGGGCTAAACAACTTCTGGAATATGCAATGGTGTTTCTAGGAACAAGTCCGGAAAAGGCCCCGGCCCTTTACTCAATTATGTCCCATGTTGATATTGATTTAGGGGTCCACTATCCTCTTGGCGGGCTTGGTACGGTAGCTCAGGCCTTTGCAAAACTCGCAGAAGAGCAGGGGGTCACAATTCGCACCGACGCGGATGTCACCTCGATACGCACAAAAAACGGCAAAGTTGAAGGGGTTGAGGTGGGAAATGAATTTTATTCCGCCGATACGGTAGTATTTACCGGAGACTATCCCTACGCGGAGATGGAACTCCTGGACGCTTCCAGCAGATCATTTACATCACGCTATTGGAACTCCCGGACCCTCTCTCCATCGATGTTTTTAATGTATCTAGGATTAAATAGAAAACTGCACAATTTCAAACACCACACTCTTTATTTTGAGGAAGACTGGACCCGGCATTTTACTACTATTTTTAATACCCCCGAATGGCCTCTGGACCCCTGCTTTTATGTGAGCGTTATCTCTAAAACCGACCCGTACACCGCTCCCGAGGGTGGTGAAAATGTGTTTGTGCTGGTACCCGTTGCACCGGGGATGAGGGACACCGATGAACAGAGGGAAGAATACGCCGAACATGTGCTGGACCATATCACCAGGATCACCGGTGAAGACCTTAGGGTAGAACAGAGGGTACAGCGTATTTTTAGTCATAGAGATTTCTCATCCGACTATCATGCATATAAGGGGACCGCTCTAAGCTTGGCCCATACCCTTTTTCAAACCGCAGTATTCCGGCCACCCCACAGCAGTAAAAAGGTGGAGGGCCTCTATTACACCGGTCATTATACACATCCGGGGGTTGGGGTCCCGATGACCCTCATCTCTTCAGAAATAGTGGCTGATGTAATTAAAAACAAAACAGCCTCTTCCTCCGCCTGAGGTTACCCTAGGTCCGCCTCTCGCCCCCTGTTGCTCTCTATTGATCCCTGTTGATAGAAGTTTTTGTTTGACTTTCTTGCTAAATAGTAACACCATTTATTTAGGGAGAGCCCAGGCAGCGATGAAGAGATTTATTCTAATACTGTTTATTCTATTGATATCGGTTCCTCTTCTGAGTTCACAGGAACCCGAATACGATGCCGCCCTTATTCCTATTGAGGGAGAGATCGATCCATTTCAAGTAGTGTTCCTGCGCCGTTCAATTGAAAAAGCCCAGGATTCCGGGGTATCCCACATCATTTTCAGTATCAATACCTTCGGTGGACGTGTAGATTCGGCACTTCAAATCGCTACCCTAATCGGTTCTCTCGATGAACTTCACACAGTTGCCTATATACCGGCGGAACCTGAAAGTGTCGGGGTGAGCTGGTCCGCCGGCGCCCTCATCAGTTTCGCCAGTAATTCCATTTATATGGCACCGGGCACCTCTGTCGGGGCGGCCGCTCCTGTCTATCAGACATCTGAAGGAATGCAGCCGGCGGGTGAAAAGACCGTAAGCGCGGTAAGAACCCAGTTAGCTTCCCTGGCTGAAAAAAACGGGTACCCACCGGAGGTAGCCCTTGCAATGGTTGACCAGGATATTGAGCTTACCGTCACTACTACTCCGGAGGGATACAAATTTCTCAGCACTACTCCCTCCTCTTCCTCTACTTCTGAAGATGAGAAAACTGAAAGCAAAGAAGACACCACCATCCTGAGCCCTGCGGGCAAACTCCTCACCCTCACCTCCGGTCAAATGGACCTCTACGGTATTTCTAAGGGAAGCCCAGCTTCAGTAGAAGCACTTCAGGAACTCCTGGAAATCAATTCACCCTTGCGGATCAAGCCTTCCTCCGCCGATCAGATAGTTCATTTTCTCACAAGCGCGGCTGTGGCGAGTTTATTATTAACAATCGGACTCTTAGCGCTGTATCTGGAAATATCCAGCCCGGGTTTTGGCATCCCCGGAACAATTGCTATTACCGCCTTTGCCCTGATGTTTGTCTCCAGCGGACTTCTTGGAACACTTAGTTCTATAGAATTACTTTTATTTTTGGCCGGTATTATATTGCTGATAGTAGAGGTGTTTCTGATCCCCGGCTTTGGAGTGGCTGGTATCAGCGGTTTGATTTGTATGACCGCCGGTTTGGTCCTCTCGCGACAAGAGTTTATCCTTCCGGACAATCAATGGCAAATGGAAATATTTACCCGAAACTTACTCCTGGTATTCGGCACCCTGGCTGCATCGTTTGTGCTGTTGGGAATCCTTATGATGTTCTTTCCAAAGATCAGGTTCTTTCAGCGGCTGATTCTTACCAACCCCTCGCCTTCTCCGGCTCACGCTTCTAGTACAGGGGCCGGCACTGAGGGAGTGAATAATGAAGCGGCGGATTCTGCTTCAGAGCTGTACCCCGGCGCGGAGGGAAAAGTCTTAACAAAGCTGAGGCCCGCCGGAAAAATTGCGATAGGTGATTCGACATACTCCGTAGTAACAGAGGGACGCTGGATTGAGGCTGGATCAAAGGTAAGGGTTGTCGAAATTGAGGGAAACCGTATTGTAGTGGAGGAAACAACGGCATGATTGCAATAATTGCTCTGGCGGTGGTCGGTATAGCAGCAATGATTATTGAACTTTTTGTACCCGCCGGGGGAATTATCGGTTTAGTCGGGCTCGGCAGTATTATAGCATCTATAGTTCGTACTTTTCAGACCCAGGGAAACCTTGTGGGATCCCTCTTTTTACTCGGCGCTTTTATTGCACTACCCACAATATTTATCCTCTATTTTAAGTTTTTTCCACGAACCTTCATGGGCCGCCGTCTTATTCTTTCACAAAATCAGTCCCCCGAGACGGGATACTCCAGCCATACTGATCATCACTACAAAAGTCTGATGGGAGAAACAGGAACCACAGAAACAGCCCTTCGGCCGGCAGGCTCAATTATTGTAAAGGGAAAACGCTTTAGTGCCGTCACCGACGGCGAGTTTATAGAACAGGGAGTATCCGTTCGGATAGTTCATATTGAGGGAAACCGCATTGTGGTGCGGAAAGGAGAATCGTAATGGCAATGATTGTTTTATATGTCATCATCGGCATTGTACTGCTGGTTTTTATCGCCTTCTTTTTCAAGTTTTTTAGTTTATGGTTCCGGGCATTGCTCTCCGGCGCTCATATTTCTATGGGCCGATTAGTAGGCATGTGGATTCGAAGGGTCAGGCTCAAAGTCATTGTCGACAGCCGGATTATGCTCACCAAGGCCGGAATCGGCATCGATAGCGATCTCCTTGAAACCCACTATTTGGCCGGCGGTGATGTTTTGAGAGTGGCAAAAGCACTGATAGCCGCAAACAAGGCCAGTATACCGCTCAACTTCCAGAAGGCCGCAGCCATAGACCTTGCAGGAAGGGACGTACTGGATGCGGTCAAGACAAGTGTAAACCCAAAGGTCATTGACTGTCCGAATCCTGAAATGGGGCGAAGCACCATTGACGCCGTAGCTAAAGACGGTATCCAGCTGAGGGCAAAAGCCCGCGTTACGGTAAGGGCCAATATTGAAAGACTGGTCGGCGGTGCCAAGGAAGAAACAATTATTGCCCGTGTAGGCGAAGGGATTGTTACAACGATCGGATCTTCGGAGAGCTATAAGGATGTGCTGGAAAACCCCGATCAGATTTCCCGCACGGTCCTCCAGAAAGGCCTTGATGCCGGAACGGCCTTTGAAATTCTCTCAATCGATATTGCCGATATCGATGTAGGCGAGAACGTCGGCGCAAAACTTCAGGCTGATCAAGCTGAAGCCGATAAACGCAGGTTTCAGGCAGTTGCAGAGCAGCGGCGTGCCGCAGCGCAGGCCCGTGAACAGGAGATGATAGCTCAAGTACAGGAAAATCGGGCTAAGGTTGTGCTGCAGGAAGCCGAAATTCCAAAGGCTATCTCCGAGGCCTTCCGCAAGGGCAATTTAGGTATTATGGATTACTACCGCATGAAGAATGTGCAAGCCGATACCAGCATGCGCCAGAGCATCAGCGGTGAAGGCACCGGCGGTACAGGCGAAACCGGTAAAGACAGCAACACCTAGAACAAGGACGATAAGGGATATCAAAATGAATGCATACGGTGACGCAATTGCAACCTTGTTCACAGTTTTTACCTTTATCCTGATTATTGTACTGCCTGTGGTTATGTCTTTTATCCAGGCTAAGAAAGACCGCAGAACAGATGCCCCACAGGCACGCACATCCGCTTCTGGAAAGAGAGGGTCCTCCGCAAGAGACGGCGGGGGACTTTTCTCCTCTATAGCATTACTGCGAAAACAGGACCGTGAAAGTGATCCCAAAGTAAGTTTTAGCGAAGGCGCAACCCAGGTAAAAGCTTACGAACAGAGGACCACTCAACAACTGGGAGCAAAATTCGACCCGATCAAAGAAATGAAGCATTCTTATGGAAAATCACTTTCACAAGTAAGCGAAACCGCAGGCTACTCGGCCGATCGAGGGAAGCACGCCGCCCTTCCCAATTCCCTCCCTGTTTCAAGGCTTAGGGAATTAAATGAATTACAAAGGGCAATTCTGCTTTCAGAAATCCTCGGCCCGCCAAAGGGTTTATAAGAAGAGAATACTTAGTAATATTTATTTTAGCTTGACGCCGATAATTATAATGCTATACTCACATCTAAAGTGTGACACTAAAATCTATTTAACTATTTTAAAGAAAGAGGGGCGGTTGCATGAGCGAAAACCGGCACTATTGCGTAAAGGCCACTGTAGGTGCTTTGATTGAGAGCGACGGAAGACTTCTTCTGGAACAGCGAAATCACGATCCCTTTGAGGGGCATTGGTGCATCCCGGGGGGACACATTGAGTACGGAGAGCCGGTGGAAAAGGCAATGGTGCGGGAAGTACATGAAGAAACAGGGCTCCAGGTAATTAACTACAGTTTTTTTAACTTTTATACCGAACACTATTCTGAATTTAACTGGCATGCAGTGGCGCTCATATTTGTTGCCTACACCACCGGAACGCTGAAACGACAAGAGTCGGAGGTAAAAGAGCTACGCTGGTTCACCCGTGAGGAGATGCATTCCCTGCCCTTCGCATTTGAACACCGTCGGATCGTAGAAGATTTTTACGGTGATTAAGAATTAGAAGGGACCGAAATTTATACGTACCGCAATCATCAAAAAGCACAGGGTCACCGCCATGACCATTCCCTGTATGGGAAGGGTCCATCTCAGCCATTTAGGATAACTTACCACGGTAAAACCTAATGCAATCAACAACAACGCGTTTGAAGGATAAATCATATTACTGAATCCGTCCCCAAAATCAAAAGCCAGCACAACCGTCTGACGGGTAAGCCCTACCAGGTCCGCGAGGGGAGTGAGAATCGGCATCATCAAAAACGCCTTCGCGGAAGCTGAGGCCACAAAAAAATTGAGCACCATGGTGAGGCCATAAATAAGTAAGGCCGCACCATACGGTCCGGTTCCCCGGATAAGCTCGGAGGCATGATACAGAATGGTATCCATAATTCCTCCGAGCGAAATAATATGTTTCACACTCATAGCCATCATTATCAGTAAGACCGCGGGGAGTATTGAAAGAGTTCCTTTTAAAAATACTATTACAATTTCACGCCCGGATAAGCCGGCCAAAAACCCTCCGCCGACTCCGGCTATAAAAAACAATACTCCCATTACAGGAAACGCAAGAAAAGTGATGGATGCTATCTGGGAAGAAACCAATACAAATCCTATTGCAGTTCCAATCCATCCTAATACCCACCACAAGGAACGCCTCAGCCGAGGACCATGCAAATAGGTCGAATCATCACCATCGACGGGGGTATAGTTATCCCGCACTTCCAGATCATCCCTATACACAAGGGAGGATTGGGGGTCCCGTTCTACCTTTTTTGCATGGCTGCGTACGAAGATAAATACGAGAACATATACCGTGATAAAAAAGAGAATCCGCAGCCAGGCACCAGAGAAAAGGGGCAGCCCCGCAATTCCCTGGGCTACTCCTATTGTAAAGGGATTTGTGACGGCAGCGGAAAAACCAAAGGCCATGGCCAACAAACTCATACCTAAACCGGTAAGGGAGTCCCATCCCAGTGCATATGCCAGGGGAACTACAATTACCACCATCGGTACCATACCCTCATATATACCCAAAACTGCAGCGGAAAACATAAAAAAGAAAATAATAATCGCCATCAACAGGTATTTTTTGTGGGTAAAACGCTCCACCAGAGCCCGGAGGATCGACTTCATAATCCCGCCGGTTTCAAGGATATGAAAGGCCCCGCTAATAAGTACCAACAGCAGGATAATAGTATTTATTGTAAGGCTGTCCGTACCCCAGAGCACCTCAAAAGGAGCGGTAAACCACCGCCACACCGCCGGGGGACTGACCTCGACCGGAGTGTAGGACCCCGGCACCACCATCTCCCGACCATCAATGAGCTTTCTTTCATATTCACCGGAAGGTACCATCCGTGTCAGTACTCCGGCGAATATCATCAGCACAAGCAGGATAATTATCGCCGAGAGAAAAGCCTTTTTCCCTATTTGAAGGCTGCTCTGTTCTTGATGCTGTACATTGGACATTGTGTTACTCCTCCCCCCGTGTTAAAAATTTTCAAGCAGCCCCCTATACACCTGAACGGCCTTCACAAGAACATCAACCGGTGTCCGCTCGTCCGTAGAATGCAGTGAACCAAGTAATGCCCTGTCCAAGATAAAAGGAATAAAGCGATATATGTTATCACTGATTTCTCTAAAGTGCCGGGAATCCGTTGTAACCAAAACTAGTGAAGGGGAAACTACAATATCAGGATACACCGCCGTAATCGCCTCTTTAAGCCGCCGGTACCCTTCGTGTTCCGTGCAGGAAACCGGCAGCGGGTCATTACCTCCCGTGGGAGGGACAGTCGCCACTTTGACCGGTAAACCCTTCACCGCCTTTTGCATATGCCTCACCACATCCCCAACAGTTTCCCCCGGAAGTATACGGCAGTTTATTACCGCTGAGGCCCGTGCCGGCAGGACATTTTCTTTTGAACTTCCCTGGAGCATCGTTACGGCCTGGGTAGTTCGGATAAGTGCGTTCGTGGTAGGAGTCCGCTGTAAAATCGGTTTAAGTAGAGGGGCAAAAACCCCGGTATTACGCAGCATTAGTGTAATAATCCCCCGAGTGTAGGGAGCAACATACGCAAAGAGCTCCGCCACCGGACCGATAATGCGTGGAGGGAAGGGGTTTTCCTCGACCAGAGCAACTGCCTTTGAGAGAGTCCCCGCAGCTGTTGACGGGAGCGGCATCGAGGCATGGGCACTTTTTCCTTCAACACTTAATTCAATATCAACAAGCCCCTTCTCACTGGTACCGATGAAAGCTACATTCCGATCAACCACACTAAAGACTTCAGGGGTCACCATGGTCATGCCTTCGTCATATACGGCGTAAAATTGAACTCCCTGTTCCTTAAAATAACGGACTATGCTTTTAGCACCCCTGTCTCCTCCAAGTTCCTCATCATGGCCCGAGGCAAAATATACCGTGCGGGTGGGAGACCACCCGTTGGAAAGTGCTTCCTCAGCAGCTTGTAAAATGCTGATGAGGGGCCCCTTATTATCAAGGGCCCCCCGCCCCCATACCTCGTTTTCCTCAACCCGTCCATCAAAGGGAGGGTATTTCCACTCGGTTAAATTTTCAGCAGGTACTACATCGTAGTGTGCAAGCATCAAAATCGGTTTTGCCTTTGTATCGCTTCCCGAGATTTTCAACACCAGACTATAATCTGCTATTGTTACCTTCTCGGCCCTTTTAAAAAGGTGTGGAAATGCTTCAGGTAAAAACTCTAAAAATTTTTCAAATTGGTCGTACTCTATACTTGAGCCTTCAGTATAGGAGACCGTCTTAAAGCGAATCGCCGAAGACAGTTTATCGACAATCTCCATGGTGTTATCCTCTTTTTCTTTTATGATACCGGCTTTTATTTACATACATTTTTTTATCGGCCTGATTTAATAACTCATGCACATCACTATGACGGGCAGAGTTATATTCCAGTATCCCCCGACTTACACTTACCTCATAAGGTTTATCGGAAGAAGAGTTTAATTCCCTAAAGTTTTCTTCTATTCTCTCCCAAATTTTAACTGCATTTGAGTAGTTGCAGTTTCTATACATCATTAAAAACTCATCTCCTCCGAGACGACAGAGTAAATCTCCTTTACGAAGCTCCTCTCTCATCATTGCAGCTACCGACTGGATGAGCTGGTCCCCCTCATCGTGCCCCCACGTGTCGTTTACCTTTTTCAAACCGTTCACATCCACAAAACAGATACTCAGGGGTTTCGCCTCTCGTTTGGATTGATAGAGCTCATGTTGCAGCATTGTAAGCCCGACCCTGCGGTTGTATACACCGGTCAGTTCATCGTAAGTAGCATACTCCTTTAGACGAGACTCAGCATCTTTACGGGCGGTTATATCAACCACTGAAAGTAAAAAGGTCGAGTCCTGTGCATTCAGACGGCTAATTCGTATTTCAACCCAACGAATTTGGCCGGCTTTTCCCAAAATTCTAAACACATACTCTTCTTCAATCTTGCCCTTCCGAACCACATTGTGTATTACATGCATGATGTCCTTGTACTCATCGGGATGTACAAGCTCGGTAAGCTTCAACGTATACAACTCATCCTCGGAATACCCGGTTATCCTCACCGCCCCTGGATTAACATAGGAAAAACTATATTTTTGTACGATAAATATTCCTACCGGAGAATTTTCGGTATAGGCTTTAAACCTCGACTCACTTTCGATCAGTTTCTGATGCTGGTTTCTATTGTTTTGAATATCCTGATGAATACCGTGCATAATTAATGGGCGGTTATCAGGGGTCCATGTGGTAATTTGGCCCTCCGCATAAATCCATTTCCACTGTCCATCGGCAGTATGCATTCGAAAAAACTGCGTATACCCATCACTGTCGCCGGCCAGATACTCCTGTATGTTCTCCGCCAATTGAGTACGATCCTCCGGATGTATCAACGCAAAAAAATCAGCAAAGGAGAGACTGGTTTTTTGTTGGGTATATCCAAGCATACTGTACCATCGTTCATCTACTTCAATACGCTCATTTTTTATATCCCAGTTCCAATACCCAAGGTTCCCCCCTGCTAGGGCAAGCTCCGCTTTATGCTCCTTTTGTTGCAACTTATCCCGCATTAAAAAGATTTCAATAGTAGTAAGGTAGTGGAGAAAGGCGATTCCCCATGCCAAAATTATTAAAATAAAAAGAAGTAGGTTCAGCTGCACACTAAAGTGCGCCTCCGCGTGTTGGACTATATGAAACGGAGAAAATACAACTACAAGACTTACTAGACTTAATAAAAGCGCATGCAGGGGGCCAAGCGAAAAAACTGCGGGGACGGCGATGATAACAGCAGTGTAAGTGGTGAAACCGATAATGCTGCTTCCGGCGACATGAAGAAAATTACCCGCCCATACTATATAAAAAAGTACTACCCCGTGAAATAGTACTGTTTTAAATCGGGTAAAAAACTTCCTAGAGGAAATACGATCCAGACTTAGTGAAAGAAGTATCAATAACAAAGAGCCCGCGGATAGTACATAATACATAGCCCTTATAATTGCATCCTGCGGCCTGAGAAATAAAAGAGAAAGGATTCCTAGCAGCACCACAATTGCAGCTGCAATTGTAAGGCGTGAATAATTCAGTTGACTCTGAAATAAATACACACGATTCCCATATTTACGCTTTATTTGGGGAACACTTTTCAGTAAAGAGAAAAAACCGTATATTTCCATCTATATAAACATAGGCAATGGAACACCGCTTGTCAAAAAATAAGAGACTGTCCCGAAGCTTAGCGCATTTTTTTATACACTGGAAAAAATCTTGATTACCTGAAGCAGAACATAAAAATTTCGGCCGGCATTCATATCCTGCTGCACGTTGTCTTGAGATGATAAGTAAAAGGCTCTACAATGCAGTTATGCAGTTACTATTTTATCCGAACCTGCCCGGTCTGCAGCATTTCGGCATGCAAATTCCGGTACTTGATACCCGTGCTACATCTACAATTGAGATGCTCCAACAGGATCCCGAAATTGGTCCTCATATGCCGGAACTCCTCTTCACTTCCCAAACCGAGGATATTCGCAGAGAGGATATCGCCCGGGTTCACTCCGAAAAATACGTACAGGCCCTTTATTCCGAGGACCTTAAAGCCCTTCTTTTACAGGCCTACGAGCTTATAGATAAAAATGGGGAATATAACCGTTACAATCCGGACCTCGCAAAAAGCCCCCTCACAGACATTTTTAAGGTAATATGTACCCGAACCGCAGGCAGCCTTCAGTGTATGCGCAGTGCATTGGATCAACAGTTTTGCTTCTATTTCGGCGGGGGCTTTCATCACGCCCACGCAGATTTTGGGCACGGGTTTTGTATAATGAACGATATTGTCATCGGAATCCGCAGGCTCCAGGCTGAGGGTAGAATAAAAACGGCATGGGTTATCGACGGCGATGCCCACAAGGGAGACGGGACCGCCGCTCTAACCGCCAATGACCCCTCAATTGCTACATTGAGTGTTCATATGAAAAGCGGCTGGCCCCTTGATGTACAACGCTATGACGAAAATGGAAAGGAACACCCCTCCTTTATTCCGAGTACGGTAGATATTCCTATTGAATCGGGGCAGGAAGCCGACTACGCCGCTGCGCTTAACTTTGGAATTGCAGAACTCGAAGCCGCACTGCCCCAGCCGGACCTTGCAGTTGTAGTATTCGGCGCCGACCCCTATGAGTATGACGGCCTTGATTCCACCTCACAATTAAAACTAAGCCTGGAACAGCTGAAAGAACGGGATTCAATTATTTTCGACTTTTTAGACTCCCGCAAAATACCCGCCGCGTATTTAATGGCAGGCGGATACGGCCCCCATGCGTGGGAGGTAAACTATCAGTTTCTAAAATGGGTCATGCTTGAACGGGGGCTTTTACCGACAACACTGCACGAAAACTCACATCAAAAAGACCAAGACAAAAATCAGAAAGAGAACCACGAAGAGGCTCCCGGGTAAGTATGCTTCATCTGAAACGCATTTCAGTTGAAAATATGCAAAATAGACAAAACCTCATGCAATCCCGCTTCTGGGCAAAGGTAAAAGACCGGATGGGGTGGCATCCCCTCGCCTTTCAAATCACATGGCAGGACCGGAGGGATACCCTCCTGCTGTTTATTCAAAACCCCGCCAATCAGTACTCCTGGGCGTATGTCCCCTGGGCCCCTACTTTTTCTGTTCCCGAGGAGTATCGCGGCCTTTTTCTTGAACAGCTCTCCCAGCACTTGCTTGGTTTTCTTCCCGAAGAATGCATATTTATCCGGTATGACCTTCCTTGGAAATCCCCCTATCAGGAAGAGCTGCCCCCCTCCGAACACCTTCGCGAACTGCGCATGAACTTCGGCACCCGACAGAAAAATCTGCGAAAAGCACCGACGGACGTACAACCGCCGGATACTCAAGTGCTCGATATTTCTAAAGATTCAGACCAACTTCTACGGGAGATGCGCTCGAAAACCCGATATAACATCCGCCTCGCCCGGAAGAAGGGTGTGAGGGTTACGGATGCCCGGTTTGACCGCCTCGATGAATGGTACCGTATGTATACAGAAACCGCACGGAGAAACGGAATTTCTCTCCACTCCTATGAGAATTTCAAAAAGCTGCTTGAGGTCGAGGCGAAGGAAGACCTTCCCAACACCGATATTCATCTGCTTATCGCCGAGAAAGACCATACCCCCCTGGCGGGGATGCTTTTAGCGCTCCACGGGAAAACTGCAACCTACTTATACGGTGCCTCCCACAGTGAACAACGTAATCTTATGCCTACCTACCGCTTACAGTGGGAGGCTATCCGCCTGGCCCAGCACAATCGGTGTACCTATTATGATCTATTCGGTATTCCCCCGGCGGACCAGCCGGGGCATCCCATGTATGGTCTGTATAGATTTAAGACGGGCTTCGGAGGATATTCTTTTCACCGTCAGGGATGCTGGGACTATCCGATTGATCGAAAGGCCTACCTTCAGTATGCCGGACAGGAACCCGTCGGGACAGCATACCATCGCCGGTAACACAGCCGTTAAAACAGCGCTTAAAACAGCGCGGAAAATTGCTTGAACAGCTGGGGGATTCCCTCTTTTTGTGTGCCGATTCCCTGCCATACAGGGGGTCTGCCGCCCCCTTTTCCGCCGATAAGGGACATGAGCTCCTTACGCTGGGCATTAAAATCAAAATCCACCTGTTCGGAAACTGCAACCATCCACTGAAAGCTCTCACCTTGATGGTTAATTAGACATGCCGCCCATTCAGTATCATTCGGCAGCTCCTGGATGATCTTTTTTAAGAAATCCTTTCCTTCATCCTCAAATTCGGAGAGCATCACCGGTAGTGTGCCTTGGGCACCTTTCAACAGCTGCTCTGCGGTAAGCCGAGCTACCCGGCTTTCAAGTTCGTTGGCACGCTTTCTCTGTTCGGTAAGCTCCCGAAGGGTACTTTCAACCCGTGGAATCAGATCCTGCATAGGGGCGGAAAACCAATCGACCAAGGTGGCTACCGTTTGGTTCTTCAACTCGTAATCTTGAATTGCCCTGTCCCCTATTTTCCAATACAGCCGCACTCTTCCTCTGATCTTCTCAGTGTATACATGTTTTACCAGCTTTACTTCACCGGTACTATCGGTATGGATTCCCCCGCATGCAACCGCATCGTAGGTATCGAGCTTCACCAGGCGGATATCACCGCCCACTTTCGGCTCCCTTCGCAAATCATAATCGCCTAACTCCGATTCTTTAACCCAAGAGCTCCGGATTGGAAGGTTGCGGTTAATCATCTCAACGGCAACAGTCTCTATCTCCGAAATTTCTTCCTGTGTAATTGAATCGGTATCTATTTCAATAGTTGTATACTCATCACCCTGATGAATAGCCACTGTATTGTATCCCAGACGCCGGTACATTACCGCTGAAAGTATATGCTGTCCGGTGTGCTGCTGCATATAGTCGAAACGATGACTCCATTTGATCAGCCCGCGGACCTCGATAGTGGTATCCTCCGGCTTCTCCGCCAGATAATGCCATACTTTCCCCTCACGCTTCTCCACGCGATTTACCGCGATGTTATTTATCCACCCTATATCCGAAGGCTGACCGCCCCCCTCAGGGTAAAACAAGGTCCGATCAAGTTGGACTGCCCACTCTTTTTTCACCTGCTCTACCGCTGTGATTTTTGCGGTAAAACTTGACTCATAAGGCGACTCATAATACAGAAGCTCACTCATACACGATCTCCCTGTTTCAGGTTACGAATTGTTCAACCTGCTTCGAAATCCCGTCGATTGTTTCGGAAATAAACTGGATTGCCTCGTTTAAATCGGATACCGCGGAATTAATTTCCTGGATACCGGTATTTATCTCCGATACTGCATGGTACACATTCTGTGATACCTCTTCAACATTGTTGGTGGACTCGCGAATCGATTCGGAACCGCTGGTCATATCAGCCGAACCACTCTTTACCTCGGCGGTTATCTCTCGCAGCGACTCAACCGCGTTGTTTATTTCTGTAGCCCCTGTTGAAAGCTCGTCCATTGTAGAAGAAACCTCGGTAAAAGCCTCGGTTGCTTCGTGCGCCCGCCCTTCGATATCTTGATACAGCTGTACAGTATGCTCGGTGAAAGACTTCAGCTCGGAAATACTCTCAACGGTACTCTCCAGGGTATCCGATATCTGGCTTGCATTGCTGGAGGAGGATTCAGCAAGCTTACGTATTTCTCCCGCAACTACCGCGAACCCGCGCCCCGATTCTCCGGCATGGGCGGCTTCAATAGAGGCGTTCATCGCCAGCAGGTTTGTTTGATCGGCAATATCATTGATCATATTTACAATATTCATTACCTCGGATACCCGGGCGTTTAGGTCGTCCACCTTCTTTTCAGTCCGTGATATCTCTTCCCGTCCGCCCTTTGTAAACTGCAGCAATTCCTCTATGCGGCTGCGCTTCTCAGAGGTTGTAGTGGCTACATTCTGAATCGAGGCGACCATTTCATTTATCGATGCCGCCGACTCCTCTACCGCCGAAGCCTGGTTGCTGATGTGGCCCTCAAGCTTGCCTACCACCGAGGTTATTTTCTCCATGGACTCCGAAGTGTCCGTTACCTGCTGATTGAGCCTTTCCACCTGCGAATATATTGAACTGCTGGTAGCGGAGATTTCCTCAACTGAAGAAGCCGTTTCGGTTGAACCTGCCACAATGGCATCCCTCTGTTCATGGGCACGACTCACCTCTCCCTTCACCGAGTCTACTATCGAACGGAGGGTTTCTACAAACCGATTAAAATTGGCGGTAAGATCACCGATCTCGTCACGACTCGACACTTGAAGTTCCCGGGTCAGGTCTCCGCCTCCCTCGGCAATTTCTCTTAAAAGCTTGTCGGCTTTCTTTACCGGTTGTACAATCCGGCGACTAAAGAAGTACGCAAAAAGAAGGCCCGCTGCTAGTACAGTGGCGATAATTATAAGCATGCGGCTTATTGCCTCCCGGGCCTGCCGGGTATAGCTCTCTCTTTGGTCCGCTACTATTGCATCAATGTCGTCTGTATAGTTACCCGTACCCACTACCCAGTCGTAGGGTTCAAAATAGAGGGAATACCCGCGTTTAGGAAGGGCTTCGCCCCCCTCTTTTTTAGGAAACCAGTAATCGGTAAAACCGCCTCCCTCCTGCAATCCATGGGCAATGATATCTTTAATTATGTAGTTTCCCTTTACATCCTGCAATTCAAGCCGGTTGGTCCCCTCTACGTCCTGCCCGAGGAGCACTACATTCTTTCCTTCACTTGTATCTATCCAGAAATACCCATCCTCACCGTATCTGAGTTCACGGGCAATATCGGCGGCCAACTCCTTTGCCTCTTCTTCATCGAACCGGCCGCTATTCTGCATTTCTTTAATGGTATCAAGCATGCTGTGAACGGTCTGTACCTCGTACTTTATCAATCTATCGAATCCCTGGCGGAGAGATTTCTCATACATCTCAAGACCTTCACGACTCTGCTGCAATAATAATGAGGACATAAAAAAACCGGTAACAAACCCGATAAGCAAGGCTACACCTATCGTCATGAGCACAATTTTTGATGTGAGACTCTTCATCAACTCCCCCTCTAATTCAATTTCTCTTTAAAACGGCCCCTATTCTAAGAGCCCTATTCTAAGAGGCTTATTCTAACACAACTTTTCAACTGATGCGAACACTGTGGGTATAAATATTCATTTTGGGAGGGCGGGCAAATCCAACTAGAGTGAGCCGATACTTATGTGCGGTCTCAACAGCACGATCGCTCGGAGGGGCCACCGATACTATGAGGGGAACTCCAATTCGGACAGCCCGTACAGCAATATCGTTGGATATTCTGCCGGAGGTTATTAAAAAACAATTCTCCAGGGCCTCTCCCCTTTTTTTGTTTTTCCCGCTGTTCGATTTCTCGGATAATAAACACCCACCGACGACTTTATCAATAGCCGTTCTTCGACTCAGGTCCTCTTTCCAATCTAATATCTCATCTCCCCTGCAGAGGGCGGCAACATGTACGGCACCGGTCTCCTTAAAGAGAGTAGAAAGCTTCTGAAACCTCCGCACCGATGTATTCACCTCCGCCGCAGAAAAACAGGGTTCCATGGGGGTTCGCACAAGTGCGAGCGTCGAATCGGCGGGGGAACAATCCTCATGGAGATATACAAATGCGGTAAGCCCCTTCCATTCTATACGTGCCACATCTTCAGGAAAGATTCCCTTCTGAATATAAAGCGCCCCGTATACAAATGATTCACGATCCCTATCTAAACAAGGGGCAGACAATACCTGTGTCTCTTCAATGTACACTGCAACATGGGCTTCACGAATAACAATATCGTCTACTCGTTTTTTCTCATCACCCTTTACACATATAATTGGAGTTTTCTTCGTCACCTCACTCATTGCACCCTCACCCTTTTTTCCAGCTGGAAAAGCCGCTCTACATCGGCGGCTTGATTGATGTTTAGAAAGGAAGGCCCCCCGTGCTCTGGTTTTGGAAGTTCCCCTGGGGCTACTTCTACCCGCGGCATTTGTGTAATTACCGGCTGCAGCTTATAATTACCGCTCCGATACGCCTTCTCCCAATAGGAGAGGTGCCCGGCAGGGTATAAGCCGAGCAGCGGTTGGAGCCCTTCCTTCGAATGCACCACGACCGCTTTTCCGGATTCCCGTTTATTCCATAGAAAAGGGAGCAGCCCATCGGTCAGGAGTACAATATCACAGGCAAGTAACAGAAGCCACTCTTTCACAAAGGGCCCTAGGGTGAGTATTCCGCTTAGGGGAGAGGAAGTGCTGTACAAATCCGGAAGCACCGGGCAGTCGAAGCGATTATACAAAGCCTGTTCCTTCGCCAAAATATACACATCGGAGGAGATCTTCTTTGCCCCCAGAACGGACCATTCCACCAGGGGCCGCCCCCTCCACTCAATAAAGGCCTTATTTCGCCCCAATCTGCGGCTTGTGCCTCCCGCTAGGACCCCCGCAACTAGATGTTCTTTCCTTGTTTTTTTTTCTTCTTCAGCCACGGCTTACTCCATTTTTTCAATCCGGCATGCAGCCACTTTTAGTTCCGGAATTTTTGAGACCGGATCAAGCACGTCGTTGGTAAGTCGATTAGCCGGAGATTCATGAAAGTGAAAAGGAATAAATACCACCCCCGGTGCTACCCTTTCACTCCTTCGGGCGAATATTTCAATATCCCCCCTACGGGTAATAACCCTCACACGACACCCGTCACAGGCACCTATTTGCTCTAGATCCTTCACATTTATTTCTACATACGCATCCTTTGCAAAACTGTTCAGAGGCTTTGAACGGCGGCTCATAGTTGCGGTGTGATAATGATACAGCATCCGTCCGGTAGATAGTATCAAGGGATAAGTGCGGTCCGGCCGCTCAGCCGGGGGAAGATAATCAACAGGATGAAATTTCCCCTTCCCCCTTTTAAACTCGTCCTTGTGGAGGTACAAAGTACCCGGATGGTCGGCGTTTGGGCAGGGCCAATGCAGCTCCTCCTTCTCAAGGCGCCTATAATTGATACCACCGTAAATCGGAGCTACTTTCGCAATCTCATCCATTATTTCCGAGGCTGAGTTATAGGACATGGAATAGCCCATCCGCTGGGATAAATCCGTAACAATTTGCCAATCCGGTTTCGCCGCTCCCGGAGGAGTAACCGCCTTCCGCACCCTCAGCACACTACGGCCGCTGTTGGTAAAGGTCCCCTCCTTTTCGGCAAAGGAGGCGGCCGGAAGAACTACATCCGCATAACGGGCGGTTTCACTCAGGAAAATATCCTGCACCACCAGAAAATCAAAGGCCTCTAGGGCTTTCTCGACATGCTTGAGGTTCGGGTCCGAGAGCATGGGATTTTCTCCCATGATATATAATCCCCGGACCCGTTTCTCTATGCCCGCCTTCATTATCTCGGTCACGGTTAATCCAGGTTCCCCCGACAGAGACTCAACCTTCCACTCACGCTCAAACTTCTTCCTGCTTTCAGGGTCGGTGACTTTCTGATATCCGGGAAAAATATTCGGCAGGGCCGCCATATCTCCGGCCCCCTGTACATTGTTCTGCCCACGCAGGGGATTTACACCAGTTGATTTCCGACCTATTTGCCCAGCCACCATTGCAAGGTTCGCCAGGGAAAGCACATTATCGGTTCCGGTGGTGTGCTGGGTAATTCCCATCGCATACACAATTGAAGAGGCGGCGGCCCCCGCATAAAAGCGGGCAATTTTCCGTATCGTATCGGCGGCTATCCCCGAAATCTCCTCAACCTTCTCGGGGCTGTACTGCTTAAGGGTCTTGCTCATTTCTTCGAAGCCCTCTGTTCGCCCATTGATAAAGTCCTCGTCAAGCAGCCCCTCTTCTATGATCACATGCATCACCCCGTTTATCCACGCCACATCACTTCCCGGGTTCTGCCGGACCCATATATCGGCATATTCGACCAAATCGATCCTCCTCGGATCAACAACAATAAGCTTAGCACCCTTACGTACCGCGTTCTTGATATAAGTGGCAGTAACAGGATGGGTTTCGGTTACATTTGAGCCGGTTACCAAAATACAGTCGGCATCCGCAAGTTCAGGTATAGAGTTGGTCATTGCCCCCGAGCCGAAGGCGGTACCCAACCCTGCAACGGTCGGGGCGTGACAGAGCCGGGCACAGTGGTCCACATTATTCGTACCAAAGGCCGCCCGCACAAATTTCTGAAATACGTAGTTTTCCTCGTTTGTACATTTTGCCGAAGAAAGCCCGGCTAATGCATCTCCGCCGTACTCCCGCTGGATCTTTTTAAAACGGGAGGCCACAATATCCAGTGCCTCATCCCAGTCCACTTCAAAGAACTCTCCCTTCCGCTTTACCAGGGGTCGTGTAAGCCGTTCAGGGCTATGGACAAACTCATAGCCGAACCGCCCCTTTACACATAAGCGGCCGTTATTCGGCCGTCTTTCCGATCCCCTCACCCTCACGATTTTGTCGTTCTTAATCCAAAGGTCAAGTTGGCATCCGACTCCGCAGTACACACAGGTGGTGGTCACCCTTTTCTCTATGTCAAAGGGCCGAAAGCGTTCGACAATCGGCTTTTCTAAAAGAGCGGCAGTTGGACATACCTGCACACACTCTCCACAGCCGTCACAGGAAGAACCCTTCCAGGCGCCGAACTCCGGAGAAATAAAAGCAGCATATCCTCGGTGAACAAAATCCAATACCCTTTTTTCCTGCAGCTCATCACACGCACGTATGCAGCGCCCGCAGCGGATACATTTTTTTGCGTCGTATATCAGTACCGGGGAGGTCTTGTCATGGGGCAGAGGGATACTACCCTCTGTATCTCCCATGGGCAAATCGGAAATTTTTCGGCCCTTTTCTACCCCTACATCGTAGCGGTACGCCAGGTCCTGAAGCTCACATTCACCGTTGGCATCACACACAGAACAGTCGTACTCGTGCTCCACAAGATGGAGCTCCAAAGTAGTCCTCCGTAACTCTTCAATCTCTTCGTCAAAAGCTGTAACCTGCAACCCCTCTTCTACCTGGGTTGAACAGGCGGTAACCAGCCCACGCCGCCCCTCAATTTTCACAATGCACATCCTGCAGGCGGCGGTTGGAGAGAGTTTTTCAAGGAAACAAAGACTCGGGATATCAATTCCATTTTCCCGGGCAGTAACCAGCAGATTTGCCCCTTTTTCAGCAACAATCTCTTTTCCATCGATAGTGATTTGAACATGTTCCGCCATGCAGTGTGTACCTCCCCTTAAAATGCAACAACTTACAACTATAGTATAGAAGAATTGTTATACAGGGTAAAGTAATAATGGACCTGTTATCAAGATGTTGAACTCTAGGGCGGTATAGCGTTATATTCAAAAAGACGGAACTTGTAAGGAGGAGAATGATATGGGTGAAATAAAATCATCCTGGGAACTTGCTATGGAGCGCACCGCTGGTATTCAAAGCGATAAATCTGCTGTTCGCAAAAACGAATTAAAAAAGGTCGGCCAGAAAATTGCCTCCGACTATATGGATTCAGGCAGCCCGGAACCGAAGGAACTGCAAAAAGCAATTAAAGAGTACAAGGGTGAAGAAAAGAAAGCGGTAGAAAAATCAGCGGTGGAAATACTCCTCTCTCACATAAGTTTACCACGGGATGAAAATTTTCAAGAACGGCTTAGGTATGTAGAAAAGGGGCTCAAAGCTCTTGTTGGTAAAGACAGTCAGCTATCATCGATGTTGGAACAGGTTTCACAGTTTTTTACTCAATACCTTCAGCATCGCCAACAGCTTACCGAACAGGTAAAACAGCAATACGAACCCCAACTTAAACAAAAACAGCAGAATTTGACTCGACAGTACGGCTACGAAATTGAGTTAAAACCTGAACAGGACCCCGAATACAATCAGCTTCTGCAACGACATATGCAGCAGCTTGAACAGCAGTATCAGGACGCTCTTAATCAGGTGAAAGATCAAATTAGAAATTTCTACGGCGGGTAATTCTCTGCTGCCATGCAGGTGGAATCTCGCTCACGGGCCTGATAAAACCCATGGGCGAGTTTTTTTCTCCCACAGTAAAAGAAGGAATACCTACCAGTTCGTAAAAGGCGTTTATAGCCGCTCCTCCGGAATTACCAGGAGTAATAACCCCATCGGTTTTTATAAGCACACTATCTGCCTCACGTTCAAAGCCGCTTATGATGCCGCGGGTAATAGAGACGGATACCCGGGAGCTGCTGCCTCCACTCTCAGGATAGCCGATAAAAGAGAGGGGCTGGCCGATTTGTACCCTTTGCGTGTCGGCAAACCTGAAATAGGGAAACTTGTAATCCGAGGGCAAGGACTGCCCGTATAATCCGGATTCAATTTGGAGCAGCGCAAGATCAGTTTCATTATCATAATCAAGAAGCTCTGCTTTAAATAATTCCTGCGGCGGGCTCTGCTGTGATAAACCCGCGGCCACATAAATATTCTCCGAAACATCCCCGTCGAATCCGCGCACGACATGCCAGTTTGTAAGTAAGAGTCCATCCTCCGAGACTAAACAGCCGGCCCCTCGCCCGGCTTCACCTACCACCTCTACAGTCGAAAGAAAAGCTTGCTGGAGTTCGTCGTCGCTGCGGGGAAACCGGGGAATAGACAGGAGCTTCTCCGGAGGTTCGGACTGAAAACTCACTTGCACACCGAATTGCTCGGGCCGTACATTGGAAACAGCATCAAACACAGTAATATAATATGTCCCCGGAGGTAGTTCAGGCTCATCTTTAGAGCCGTCGAGTACTATACTTTCCTGCCCGATAAACCCTTCCCGCAGATAGTCGGCATTTTTGCGCGTAAGGACCGGCTTTTCGTACCCAACAAGCAGGTCCACATCTGCCTTTGTATCGAACACATCGATACGACAATGGGTCTGCCCCTCCGGAATTTCTATGGAATAGGTTGCTGCCATGCCTTCCTCCGGCTTTAGCTCTCCGTAGGTCGGTCGTCCTGGTTTGAGCCTTGTATGCTGCATAGCAGTAATAGTTTCCAGCTCTATTTTGAAGGGAATTTCCTTTAGACGTTTCCACTTATCAAAGGGCAGCGAAACCCTGTGATACGCTACATCTACAAAATACCGGCCCTCTTCCAACGGAGGATCGGATAAGCGAGAGAGAAACAGCACCTCGTTATAATCCTGGGAATCACTGTAGGCATCAACATACTCGTAACTCTGTATTTCCTGTTCATGCTTTACATAAATATCTAAATCCGCAGGGGCGTCGGAAAGGGACAACCTTACCGCAAAATCATCCGGCCCTACCTCAAAGGTAAAGGTCTCATACCCGCTTCCATCGGTGGAAACCGGAACTGATGATGTATGCTGTGTATTTAGGCGCAGACGGGTGTAAGGCTCCTGCGCCCCTATTGATGATATACACACAAAAAGCAGAAAGCCGAAAACAGCATTTCGACCGATCATTGTAACATTTGATATGCCCACGGGAACCCCTCTATTCCAGTTATTATTCCTTCACGCTGTAGGTAGATACTACCATAAAATTACTATAACGCATAGCGCCGCAGTATTCATCCCGGCTACTCTCATTTAAAGGTTTTTCATTTTAAGGTCCTTCTTTTCAGCCGTTCCAGCTCTTCCCGGGTAAATCCCTCCCATTCCATCGGAAAAAATGTATTATTATGATACAGTGGTTCTTCCTCAATTGGAAAACGCGCTGCGGCTACACTCTCCTTCCACAATGCAGTGCGGGGAACCGGAGAGTACTCTGCTAATGATACTTTTACTCCGAAAGGGGCAACCGCAGACAGGGTCTTTTCGACCTCCGAAGCCCTCTGCCCCGGGAGCCCCGCCAAAACGTACAGGATAATCGTTTGGGGAGAAAAACCGGCAGCTTTCAAGGCCTGTATCGCACCGGGGACTTCTTCCGAAGTATACTTTCCATCCTGTTGCCGGTGAAACGCTTCATCCGCCGACTCATACCCGATACGGACCTCCTGAAAACCGGCCCTTTTCATTAACAGGGCGGTTTCCTTATCAATATAATGCATATGCACCGCGTTGGGTGTATAGAAATGAAGCGGAAGTTCAGAACGAATTATATTTTCCAGCAGGGGTAAAAGGTTCTCTTCCTTGTTCACCAGAAGGGCGTCATCATAAAAGGCAAAATTTACCGTACCGAACCGGCGGTGCATTTCAAGCAGTTCTTCCCATACCCGCCGGTAGTCCCCGGGAAAAAACCGAGGCTCAATAATCCCGGAGGCGCAATAGGTACAGCGATAGGGACACCCGGTATTGAGCCTGATTACACCAGCATCGCCCCAGGTTTCCTGTCCTCCGAATATCGCCCCCCTTCGTTCCCCGGCATGGGAAGAACGAGGCCTCTCCAGGTGATACGTGCCAAGTATCTCGGGGAGCTGCCGGAGGCCGTCTCCCACTATCACCTCATCCGCCCCCGTTACAGCCCGGCAGTGCTCCGGCAATAGAGTCGCGTACACACCACCTATCACTACCGGCACCTGCGGATGCACATCCCTCACCGTCTGCACCGCCTCAACAACCCCTTGGTACCAATAGGTCATTTGTGAAGTTATCAGAACCAAATCAGGATGGGAACGGGCAACGCGCCGGGAAAACTCCTCTTGTAATATTCCGTACCTGCTATAGTTACGGGGGATCGGTTTTACTCCCCTTGGAAGAGCGGCATTTCGACGGTGAAACTTGCCGGTGCCCTTTGCCTTCCGTCGGGGCGTTCCGCATACAGCCGAAGTCGCCGGGTCCTTATAATCCAGAGCGTTCACAAACTCTACATCAAAACCCTGCCCCTCCAGATGAGCGGCAATCCTGAGCAGCCCATAGGGTTTAAAAAAGAGATCGTAAAGAGCAAAATCGTATACCGGTGGCTGAATACATAGAATTTTCGGCGGCATCTTCTTCTCCTGCTTCTCCTACTCTTTTTCTACCGGTACTGGACAATGCTTCCCAATTTTGTTATCTTTACATCTAAACAACGGCGCCGTACCCAAGTGGTAAGGGAGAGGTCTGCAAAACCTTTATGCACCGGTTCGAATCCGGTCGGCGCCTTATTTTTTGTTCTACCCTCGGCCTTATCCATTGGCTTACCTACTAGGCTGCCCGCAATAACGGTGAAAAAACTCCAGCGCTATAACCATCACCCCGTTATCATATGCACCGGAACCCATTCGCCCCACAACTTTGTCGGCGGGTTCTATATGATACCGAATCTGCTCATGCTCATCCAATTCCTGTTCCCTCTGCCATATCAAATCTTCGGCCAAATAAATATGTACTCGGTTATTCATAAAAGCCGGATTCGGCGACACATCACCGAGGGGAGTAATTGATCCGGCTTTATAACCGGTCTCCTCCAACAACTCCCGTTCAGCTGCCTTGAGGGGGTCTTCTCCAGGGTCGATGGTTCCTGCAGGGAACTCGAAGGTAACTTTACCGCTCCCGTGGCGAAACTGCTCCACCATTATAAACCGCTTTTCCCGGTCTTCCCCTTCCAAGAGGGGTACCACCGTAACCCAATCGGGGGCATTTAGGCAGATAAAATCCCCCTCCCGCCCGTCAGAGGCATGTCTGTGTATGGAATCTACATTAAAAATAGAACTTTCAAGCAGAGTCTTTCTACTGGATTCCCGCCACACAAGGTGGGTGGATTGTGTATCCTGTTTATGTGTATTTTTCTCGTTCATAACACAAGAGTTTAAAGGATATACAAATTTTCTTCCAGAGAAAGCTTGACCTACGGCGTTCGCAATTTATAATTCAAGGGAGAACTAATCTGGAAAATGAGGTGCAAATGTGAGACCGCCAAAAAAATCGGGGAAAAATGTAGGCTTTATTTCTTTTCGTATATCCGGCACCGATGGTGTCTCCTTGGAGACAAAAAAATGGGCCGAGATTTTCGAGCGCCATGATTATAGGTGCTACTATATGGCAGGAGAACTTGATACTCCGCCGGAAAAGTCCTTTATTGTTGACGAGGCCCATTTCAAACATCCCGAAATTCAGAAGCTGTATAATATGAGTTTCGATCAGTCGGTCCGCCCCAAGGAGCTTACCAAGGGAATTCACCATTACAGGGAAATTCTAAAAACAAAGATATACAACTTTATAGAGCACTTCAACATTGATCTTCTTATCCCGCAAAATACACTGACGATTCCCCTTAATGTGCCCCTCGGATTAGCACTTACCGAAGTAATAGCAGAAACAGGAATTCCGATTATCGCCCATCACCACGATTTCTTTTGGGAACGAAAACGGTTTTTATCGAACTGTGTGTGGGACTACTTTAACGCCTGTTATCCACCCCACCTCAAATCAATACAGCATGTGGTCATCAATAGCTCCGCTCAAAACCAGCTGGCTTTACGCACGGGCATAGCCTCCACCCTTATTCCGAATGTAATGGACTTTGAAAACCCTCCTGATGGAAAGGACCCCTATAATAACGATGTTCGAGAAGCCCTCGAAATCGACGAAGATGAGCTTCTGATACTCCAACCGACCCGGGTTGTCCAGCGGAAGGGGATTGAACATGCGATTGAACTTGTTGCCCGCTTAAATATGAAGGCTACCCTTGTTATTAGCCACGCCTCGGGGGATGAGGGCTATGAATATCAAACCCGGGTAAAGGAGTACGCCGAACTGCTGGGCATTCATGCCCGTTTTGTAGATGATATTATCGGAGATCATCGTGCGAACACCCCCGACGGCCGCAAGATATATACCCTGGACGACATTTATCCCCACGCCGATTTGATAACCTACCCCTCCATCGTTGAGGGCTTCGGGAATGCCTTTCTCGAAGGGATTTATCACCGTAAACCTATTTTAGTAAACAACTATTCTATTTACTCCCACGATATTAAGCCGAAGGGCTTTGATGTAATCGAGATGGACAATTTTATTAGTAACAGCACGGTAGAATACACTAGAAAAGTGTTGAAAGACCCCGACAAGAGAGCTCGGATGGCGGAGACAAACTACAATCTCGGATTAAAATATTACTCCTACAGCGTACTTGAGACAAAACTGCGCCACCTTACCACTTCAATTTGGGGCAGCAAGCAGTTTCGGGATATCTAACTGGCTATCTAA
>Ga0102938_10000349_pt1 | contig 33438 bp, 31 predicted proteins | sample SalPonR2_B_D2_MG_FD_84516 | JGI IMG/M metagenome (GOLD analysis project Ga0102938, IMG submission 84516) | Salt pond soil microbial communities from South San Francisco under conditions of wetland restoration - Salt Pond MetaG R2_B_D2_MG | ecosystem: Environmental > Aquatic > Marine >...
CCGGCAACCTGAACGCGGTATCGAACGCAGGCGCGGCACAACCGGCACCGGTGCCACAGGCGTGCTCACTGGATGATCCGGACTGCGAAGCCTGCCAATAGTCGACAATAAATGTGCAACAGGCGGCGGATGCCGCCCAGACAAGCCAGGGGAAGAAGTAGATGTTAAGTTGGGATGACTATCATAAAGAAGAGGCCGCACCGGTTAGCAGCACGGGGATGGCCGCAGCCAGCGCGGTACAGCCAGAGCCTGTTGCCGCCGCACCCGTGGCGGAAGTCGCCGAGCCTCCTGTCGCCCGGCAGGAGGCGGAGGGTATTGCCACCGCCAGTGAAAATATCGCCAGGGCCGTCGAGAGCCTGGACAATCTCGATGTCGCACCCGGTCTCGAAGAGCTTGAGATGGGTGCAGCCAGGGTTTCCGTGGATGAAAAGGCCATGATCAACTGCAGAGCTGACCTCAATCAGCTCGTGCCTTTCAAGTACGACTGGGCCTGGCAGAAATATATCGACGGCTGCGCCAATCACTGGATGCCGCAGGAAGTAAACATGACCGCCGATGTAGCCACGTGGAAAAACCCCGAGGGGCTCACCGATGACGAGCGACGCATCGTGATGCGCAACCTCGGCTATTTCTCCACGGCCGACTCACTGGTAGCGAACAATCTGGTGCTGGCGATTTATCGCCTGATCACGAACCCGGAATGCCGACAGTACATCCTGCGCCAGGCGTTTGAAGAAGCGATTCACACACATGCCTACCAGTACTGCATCGAGTCACTGGGCATGGACGAGGGCGAAGTGTTCAATATGTACCGGGAAATACCCTCGGTAGCCAAGAAGGCTGCGTGGAGCATTGGCCACACGCACGCGCTGTCCGACCCCCAGTTCAAAACCGGCACCCCGGAAACGGATCAGACCCTGTTGCGCAACCTGATCGGCTTTTATGCGGTTACCGAAGGCATTTTCTTCTACTGCGGTTTTACCCAGATACTGTCCATGGGCCGGCGCAACAAAATGACAGGTGTGGCCGAACAGTTTCAGTACATCCTGCGTGACGAGTCGATGCACCTGAATTTTGGTATCGATGTCATCAACCAGATCAAACTGGAAAATCCTGCGCTGTGGACAGAGGAATTCCAGAAGGAAGTCATCCAGATGATACTGGAGGGGACCCAACTGGAAATCGAGTATGCCCGCGACACCATGCCGCGCGGCGTACTTGGCATGAACGCGGCCATGATGGAGGAATACCTGCACTTCATTGCCAATCGGCGTTTATCGCAGCTGGGCCTGCCCGAGCAGTACCCGGGAGCGCAGAACCCGTTCCCCTGGATGTCTGAAATCATGGACCTGCGAAAGGAGAAAAACTTCTTCGAAACACGGGTCATTGAATACCAGACCGGCGGGGCACTCAGTTGGGATTGATACAAACAGAATCGACACGGGACATAGCCCCCCGCGATAGAACTGCTTACACACAAGGCTCGCGACGAGGACTCTGACATGGCTGAAGGCGACAAGAAACCCTCAGAGAACGAAACTGTTTTGATGGCCCTGGATCAGGTAAGCCAGACTATCGGTGTGATGAACGGTGTATTGGGCCGGCTGCGCAATTATCTGCAGCAACAACAGGAAGCCGCGGCAAAGCAAAACACCGAGGCACCTGTCAAAGTGCGACAGGATCGGGTATTGCACTGAGTAGCACCGACATATGGCGCTACCGGGAATCAGCTCGTCACAACCGGCAACACGTGAGTAACAGGCGAGCGCTCACTCCACCCAGCGAAGGTAGGAGTTCATGATGAAAAAACCTCAGCCACGACCCGCTCTCCGGCAGCGTCGGCACAATCATGGCGTAGTCCACAGAACTGTCCTGTCTATCATTCGTTTTACGGACCGTTTCCGCACCAGCAGGTGGGAGCACGAGTACCAGGCTACGCTGCTACTGAGCGACGAGCAGGTCCTGTCCGAATAGGACCGGCGCATTATCGGAGCTGGCCCCGGGAGAGAGGCCAGCCCGAAGGCCGCTTTCGCGGAGGTTCTTCAGTGTCTACATCACGCGGCCCCGCATTGTTTCGCCGGATACTGATACTGCTTTTTTTGACGCCAATAGCTGCCCTGGCAAGAGAACCGGCAGTCTGGCAGGTTGGACCCGACCGGCCGCTCAAGTTACCCAGCGAGGCGGCGCAACTTGCCCAGCATGGCGATACCGTGACCATAGACGCGGGCCTGTATTTGAACGACTACGCGGTCTGGCACCAGGATAATCTCTCGATACGCGGCACCGGCGGATTTGCACACCTTCACTCGAATACCCTGATACCCAACGGCAAAGGCATCTGGGTTATCAACGGCCAGAACACCCTGATCGAAAACCTGGAGTTCTCGGGCGCAAAAGTGCGCAGCACCAACGGCGCGGGCATCCGACACCAGGGCGGTGATCTCACACTGCGCAATACCTTCTTCCACGACAATGAGTTCTCTATTCTCAGCGGCGTCAACAGGGCGGCCCGGATTGATGTGCGCAATTCCCGCTTCTGGTTCCAACGACGAGCAACACGCTTCAGTCACGGGATCTACATTGGCGAAGCCGGGCGCCTGACGCTGATCGGCAATCATTTCACCGGCACAGACCAGGGTCACCAGCTGAAAAGCCGCGCGCTGGAAAACTACATCCTGTACAACCGCATTGAAGAGTCTCCCGGGGGCAACTCAAGCAGGTTGATCGACTTACCCAATTGCGGGTTCAGCGTGGTGCTGGGCAATGACCTTCACCAGGGTGCCGGCACGAATAACCGGAATGCTATCGGCTACGGCATGGAGGGCTGCGCAAACAGAACACCCCTTCAGACGCAACTGTATGTACTCAACAATACATTTCTGAACGATGCCCTGACGGCAACCGTGGTGAGCAATCGGGCCAACGGTTGGGCGCTGGTCGCCAATAACATCCTGCGCGGCAACGGCAACTGGCTGTACGGCAAGGGCGAGGCCAGCAATAATCTGCGCGAGGCGCGAACACCGCTGGAGGCCAGGCGCTGGGACCTGGAACCCGGCTCAGCAGCCATCGACAGCGCGGCGTCGACCCCGGAGATGCCCGCGGCAATGCCCTTCCCTCTGGTGCCCGAACACCAGTTCAGCCCGCCGGCAGGCACCGTGCCTCGACCACGGCAGGGCAGGCTGGATATCGGGGCTCGCGAATGGACTGCGCCATCCGTGCAGTAGCGCCAAAAATCACGCTACAACGCTTAACCGCTGCGCCAGGTGGCTTGCACCCGACAGCCGACGCTGCTCAATCAGCAGACAACAGCGCATCGACTTCCACCAGCAACGCTATCAACTCACCACTGGCGAGCCCGACGCCGCGAAAATACTCCTCCGCCATCGGAGCGATGCCGCAGCGATCGGGCAATGGCTCCCCACTGTCCAGCATGCCGTATATCGTGGGCAGGAAAACGAACTGCAGCCACTGGGGCAAGGTCATCGTATCGACGCAGAATGGCTGATCAGACGACATCGCCTGTGGCGAGGGTGGCACCCTGTCCCACTGTCCGAGCGACCGTAGCTGTGCCTCAATATCGATCAGTAGCGCTGCAATCTCGGTCTCTCTACCCACATGAACTCCCTACCGGTGCATCGTCACACGACCCGCCGCCAGTGCGGCGACACGCTCAGTTCAATTGTCGCCGGAAAGGCGGCAGCGAATCGAGAATCGCGCGGCCATAGCGCTTGCTGATAATCCGTCGATCCATCAACGTCACGCGCCCGCTGTCCTGCTCGGTGCGCAGCAGCCGCCCACTCGCCTGTACCAGCCGCAGCGCCGCATCCGGCACGCTGATTTCCATGAACGCGTTGCGTCCCTGGGCCTCGACCCATTCTGCAAGTGCCGCCTCCAGGGGGCTGTCCGGGACTGCGAAGGGTATCTTGGCAATCACCACATGCCGGCAGTAGTCTCCGGGCAGATCGACACCCTCGGCAAAACTGGCGAGACCAAAAATGATGCTGCCTTGCCCGGCATCAATACGCTCGCGGTGCCTGCGCAGCATCTCCTGCTTGCTGTAATCACCCTGCAGGAGAATTTCATCTCCCAATATTTCCCGCAACCCCTGATACACATCCAGCATTTGCCGGCGAGAGGAAAACAACACGAGGCTGCCCTCCGCGATATCCAGCACCTGCGGCAGTTGCGCGATGAGCGCGCCTGTATGCGCTTGCGCATCGCCAGGCTCGCAATCCATCTCGGGCACTACAAAGGTCGCATTCTCGTAGTGAAAAGGGCTTGCAACCACCCGGTAATTCGCGTCCCTGGGCGCGCCGGAGCGGAGCACAAAGCGCTCAAAAGAGCCCAGCGCGGTAAGCGTGGCAGAGGTGACTATCACGCCGGCGGCTCTCGACCAGAGGCAGTCGGCGAGGATGTCGGATGCCAGCACCGGGCTCGAGCGCAGGTCAAACCCGAACTGGCCATTGCTATTGCGCAGATTGATCCAGCGTGCCTGGGGCGGCGACTGCATTTCACCGCCCCGGGCATATTCGCGCCAGAGCGCCAGCGCGCCCTCCGCGCGGCCAAGCATGCCGCCGATAGTGATATGCAGGGTCTCGATCACTGTTTTGTCCATACCGGCAAACTCATCATCGAGGGCCTCCTCCAGCTGCGATTCAATGCGCGACAGCCCGGAAGTCACCCGTTCGAACAGCCCGGAAAGGGTCACCGCAATTTCCCGCAGCGCCTCTGGCACAATGCCGTGCGGAAAGCGCAGTAGCTGGTCATCGCGTCGCGGGTCGGGCTCGACCTCGCCGAACAGGCCTGCAACCACCTGTTCCGCCACCTGGAGCGAGGCAATCGTGTCGTCCATCTGCCCGGGAAGCGCGACCAGGGTGCGTTCTACGCCAGCAATCGCGCTCAATTCAGCGGCGGACTGTGCCAGGGATTTCTTACTGTCCTGTAGCCAGCTCACGGTGGTATGCAGGCGGCAGAAACTGGAAAAGTGGGACAGCGCCTTATCGGACAAATGATGCCCTTCGTCAAAAATATAGATGCTGTCTTCAGGCGGAGGCAGAATCGCCCCGCCCCCAAGCGCGAGATCAGCCAGCGCCAGGTCGTGGTTGGTGACGATAACATCGGCCGTCTGCAGGGCATCGCGAGCCCGAAAGAAACTGCACTGGCTGATATTCGGACAGCGGCGACCAGTGCATTGGCTGTGATCGGTCGTGACGCTGAACCATACAGGGTCGGCAATTGTATCGGGCCAGTTGTCCCGGTCCCCATCCCACTGGCCGCGACCCAATGCATCGAGCATCGCATCGTAAACGGGCAAAGCCTCGGCAGCGACGGGTGCGCTCATATCGTCCGGGAAAGCGCCAAACAGTTCGGCATTACCACCGCCATCGGCCATCAAGCGGTCAATTTTGGACAGACAGAGATAGCGTCGGCGCCCCTTCGCCAGCGCATAGGAAAATTTCAGGCCACTGCTTGCGCCGATATCGGGCAAATCCTTGTTGACGAACTGCTCCTGCAAAGCCACGGTGGCCGTCGCCACTACCAGCCGCTTGCCCAATGCCTGGGCAACAGGAATAGCCGCTACCGCATAGGCAATCGTCTTGCCGGTGCCAGTACCTGCTTCAATCACACACACAGGAGGCTCGCCGCTTGCAGGTTCTCCCTGGGGAGGTATCCGCGCGAGGGTATTGGCAATTTCCGCAATCATCTGGCGCTGACCCCAGCGCGGCGCCAGCGCCTTTACCTCCACGATCGCGTTGTATGCGTCGCGAATTCTGCTTTTCAGTTCCTCGGTCAGCAAGGGGGCGGTACAACCTGCCCCGCAGCGCTTAACTTACTGACTACCGCGTTGGCGTAGATCCCCAGGGCGAAGGGCCGGTGCGCCTCCGGCAGCGCATCGATACGTGCGTTGAACTCATCTTCACCGCAATCGCCGGCCTCCACTGAGGCGTTCGCAGGCAACGGCGCCGAGGCTCCATACAGGCGACGGTAGGCGCACAGGTTGGTGGGGTGCAGGCAGAACCCGGCGATGATCTGGCGATCGATCTCTGCCGCTACCGCCCCGGGGGTTTCGAAATCCGGACCAAGGGGCGTGCCGAAAGACACGTGCACCCGCCCCTTGCGACCGGATATACCCAGGGCGATGGCGGCCACGTCCTCTTGCTCTCCCTTGTGGTAGACGCCGTGCGTATCGATTGCGTGCAGTTCCCGGGCTTTCATCGCATCACAGGGATCCAGTTCATAGGAAATGGCCACCGGAACGATTCGCAGGCTGGCGACATGCTGCGCAAAGGAGGTGGTTTGCTTGTCGCGGCTCATCCCCAACATTTTTACTACCACGGGCTCCGTGCGGTCGACACCGTTCTTGGCCCGCCCCTCGCGCTGGGCTATCCAGACCGCGGCATTTTCCGCCACCACGGAATGGTGTATGTAACTTGAAAGGGTTTTTGTCGCCGCCAGCAGTTCGCGCGGCCCGCTGAGCGAACGTTTGACAATAAAGCTCTTGTTAAGCCGCATTAAATCCGCAACCCACGGCTTGCCAAGCAGGTTGTCGCCGATCGCTATGCGCACGGTATCCCGGCCACTACGGTGCAGCGCATAGTTGGTAAATGCCGGGTCCATGGCGATATCCCGGTGGTTACTCATGAACAGGTAACCCGTCGCCGGATCCAGTTCCGGCAGCCCGGATACGCTGAAGCCGCCGGTGGAGCGTTCGATCATGCGCTCCATATAACCCTCGATCACTGCCTGCATGCTGCGCACATCAGTGACCTTGCGCACCTCCCGGCGCAGCACGCGGGCGACCGCCACGCGGCTCAGCGCAGGTGCCCACTTCGACAGCCGGCCAAGTCGGTAGCTGGCAATTGCGTTGAGAAATTCCGGGGTTTCAAGCAACCGCGTAATAACGGCCCGCACCTCGTGGTCGGCGTAGGGGCGGATGTCGATGAAGGGATCGGTCAAGCGGGTTTACCCTGCGACGAAAAGCGACCCACGATACCCAAATTCACCATCCGAGTCATCCGGCAGATCAGGGCAGACACCTGTCGGCGCTGACTTGCCCGATCCTTTCTGATAATCTGCGCCAGCTTTTTTGTGCATCGAATTCCGGAGGAAAAATGGAAGCCATCACTGCCGCCTTGACCACGTTCGGCCTCGCCTCTCTGCTGGTCAGCTGGATTCTGCTGCTGATCGTTGCGTGGCAGGAAGATTACACCTGGGGGCTATGTACACTGTTCCTGCCGCCGCTTTCCTACCTGTACAGCCTGGCTCACCTCGAGAAAACGGGCGGTGCGCTGGCGCTGGCCGTGGCAGGCTGGGCCATGATACTGCTGGGTTGACGCAGCACACGTAATTCGTTACCCGCGGAAACATTAATAAAATGTAATGCTTCCGCCGGTAAACCCACTATAGTTTTTTTATTATATAATTCAGTTAGTTGTGAAGTTTCCGCAACCCATCTGGCACAATTGTTACGAAACTTCCCAAAAATTACCAAATCGTCACTGACCCGTGCGCAGGCGGCCGCCGTATACTTGCCCACACTGATCGGAACGGCTGGGGACAAGCATTCCGGAAAGTATCCATAGCGAGTGAATTGAGAGGAACAAGTGATGACAACATCCAGACTGGTGGCCGCCGCCGCCCTGTTGACCCTGTCCGCGGGCAGCTTTGCCGCCAAACCCACCAGCATCGTTTTTGAGCGCAATGGCGAAACCGCAGAGGGCACCGCCTACTCGACCTACACGGTCAAGTGCTCAAACGGTCAGTCTGCAGAGTTGACGGCCTGGGATAACCGGCGCAAATGGTGTGTGGGCGATGCCCAGAGCCAAACCTGCGAGAAAAAACAGATCAAAGCAGCCAAAGCCGCCTGCAAGTAGGCCGCAGTCGCTGTGCAGCAAAACCGCGGTAACTATCGCGGTTTTGTTTTACTCCAGATATCGCGCCCGCAGTTCCTCGCGCTCCAGCGGACCAACGCCCAGCGCTTCCTCCAGATACGCATCAATTGACGGGTAGTTGGCGTCAATGCTCTCCAGCGCGCGCTGCAGGTAGGCCTCGCGCACCTCCAGCATCGGCAATACCGCGGACGTGTCCATGTGTTCCATCGCGTACTTGCGCTTCAGCCGATCTGCCTCTCGAGCAGGGTCGAAGAACCGTGCCGTCAGCATGTAGTCGCGCATTACCACGTCGCGTTCGACACCCAGCGCCAACAGGACAACCGCGGCGGCAAATCCGGTGCGGTCTTTGCCAGCCGCGCAATGCACCAGGAAACGCGTATCCTCCTGCGCGAGAATTTCCCTGAACATCCGCGCATAGGTCTCGGTTTGCGACTCGGCGAAATCACGGTTTATCTCCAGCATAAACTCGAACATCGCCTCCGGATTGCCGACATTGCCCTGCACCTCTTCAAAAAACCCGGCATTGCTGCCGGGCACAATCGGCAGGCTTGCCGTTTTGGGCGGCCTGGCAGCCGGCAAGCGGCTGGGGTCACCCTGCTGTTCTTCCGCTCGACGAAAATCGCACACCAGGTCGAGTTCAAGGCTCTCGAGCAATTGCATGTCCTGATCGCTCAACCCCGATAGCTGCCCGGAACGGTACAGGTAACCCCACTTCACAAGCCGTCCTTCGGCCGTGCGATAGCCGCCAAAATCGCGAAAATTCGGCGTGCCCTGCATTCCCAGCTTGCGTTCAGAGGCAAGCACCTCGTTGCCATGCTGGTCCCGCAGGCGAAAGAAGTGGCGGCTGGCGGGCCGCAAACCCGACAGGCTGGCCCTGCCCGGTGTTTCGCTGTAGCGCGCCTGCACACCGCCGGGGCCCGCCAGCGGCTCGACGGTAACCCGGGTATCCGGGTGACTGGCTTCCCACTCGAAATGGTAATCGCCGTCGGCCTCGCGCCAGATATGCACGGCATCTTTGATGAGCATGGATGTGGTACCTCGTATTGCACTCCTGCAGCGCGCCGGAGACTAGCAGGAGTTATGTCCCTTTATACTCAAAAACGGCCCGCAGCAGCGTCCTGATCAGGCTCAGCTGTTTTTCCAGGGCGGCCTCGCTGAACGGGTCCAGGCCGAGCAGGTCACTGTACATGGGCGCCATCGTGACATAGGACATGACCAGGTTGTTAAACGCCATCACGGCCCAGGGCTGCAGGCCGGTGTTCTCAAACAGCGAAATGGAAGCGCCCTGTATTTCCGTCCGCGGTTCAAACATTGGGCGAAACAGGCGGTCAATCAACTCGCCGGTATGGGGCCCGCCAGACAGCGCCGCGTGCTGCAACAGGCGCGCCAGATTCGGGTTGGCGTGATGCTGGCGTACGATCGTTTCGAGCCAGAAAAACACGCGCTCGTTGGTCACCGGGCCACTTTCCAGTTCGGCAAGCGGCGCGGAAAAATCCGTCAGCAGGCGCTCCAGCACCGCCAGGTAGAGCGCTTCCTTGTTCTTGAAATGGTTGTAAAGACTGGGAGAGCGTATGCCGACCCGGTCGGCGACATCGCCGAGGGATGTCGCGCTATAGCCCTTCTCTGCAAACAAATCCTCTGCCGCATCCAGAATGCGATCCGCCGTGGTCAATTGTCGTTTCTTGGAAATAGCCTGATCTGCCATGGGCGAGGCGCCTGCCCGGTCGGGGCTCAAGTGATTAACTAATAGCCATTAGTATAACGCAGCCGGAGGAGCGGCGAACAGCGGTGGATGGTTGACAACGACCGGGCCAGTGTGAATAATCGCCCATCCTGATTTTTGACCCCTTTTGAGGTATCCGAGACGTGGCTAATTCACCACAAGCGAGAAAACGCGCCAGACAGACCGAGAAGCGCCGCAACCACAACGCCAGCCTGCGCTCCGTGGTGCGAACTGTCATCAAGAAGGTCAACGCTGCCATCGGCAGTGGCGACGCGACCGCGGCAAAAGCGGCTTATGACAGCGCCGTGCCCGTCATTGACAGGATGGCCGACAAAGGCATCATCCACAAAAATAAAGCCGCTCGCCACAAGAGCCGCCTGAATACCCAGGTCAAGGCACTGTCTGCCTGATCTTCGTGCACACACAAAAAAGCCGGCTTTCATAGCCGGCTTTTTTTATGCCCGTAAATCCATTGATGCACGCTTGATCACGCAAACCGGGCACACACTACCCTGCCGATGATCGGGCGGCCGCTGGCCGCCCGCTGCCCGCTCAGGCCGCGTCGCTGGCCTTGGAGGCCTCTGTCTCCTGGTGCTTCTTGGAGAACTCGGCGAGCATGCTCTGCTCATAGGATTGTGCTTCGTCCTTGTCCAACGGGCGTTCCAGGGCTGACCAGTCGATGTCGCCGTCCGTCGCGAGGTTCTCGTGCTCCAGCAGGCCCAACTCCTCAAAGCGTGGGCGCACTGCATCGGTGAGCAGACCGATGCGCTTGAGATTGGGCACCACGCGCTGGAACAGCAGGTTGCGGAAAGTCGACATCACGAAACCGTCCAGCACCTTCTTGCGCGCCTCTTCGACATCCCAGCCGAAGTGACGGAAAACATCGGTGGCGACTAGCCGCTCGCGGCTGATCGCACAGGCTTCGAAGGCAAACATCGCGCGCTCTTCGCGCTCCTCGTCAGTCAGGGTTTTTACAAACTCCTCAAGGTAATTGACGCCGAAGGTCACATGTCGCGCCTCGTCGCGGGTCACCAGGTAGACCACATCCTTGAGTACCGGGTCGGGCGTGGTCTCACGCGTGGTGGAGAAAGCCGACAGCGCCAGGCCTTCAATCACAATCTGCATGCCGATGAATTTCATGTCCCAGCGCGCATCGGTGAGAATTTTATCGATGATGCTTTTGAGGTGAACGTTGATCGGGTACATCATGCCGATACGCTGCTGCAGGTATTTGTTGAACACCTCCACGTGCCGCGCCTCGTCGAAGGTTTGCGAACCCGCGTACAGTTTCGCGTTCAGCGTGGGGGCGCAGGAGCAGAGCTGTGAGGCCACCAGCAGCGCGCCCTGCTCACCGTGCAGGAACTGCGACAGGCTCCAGGCATTCATATGCAGCCAGAACTCGTCCTTGGTTTTTTCATCCATGGCGAGATAGGGCTCGTAATCGTGCAGGTTCATCATCTCGGGCGAACGCATTTCCTCCGGCCAGGGGCGATCCCAGTCGATATCCATCTCCGGGTCCCAGTTGAGCTGTTTGCCGAGATCGTAAAGCTTCTTGATACGGTCATCCTGGATGGTGTAATCCCAGTTGTAGGAGCCGGTGAGCGGCGTCTGGAAAATTTCCGCGATGTGATCCACATCGGCGCTGGTCAGCCGATCATCAAGGTCAGGGCCGTCCTTGGGATAATCGGCCCCGGCAAAGGTCTGGATCTTGCGAGGTGTGCTGTCAGTCCATTCGAGTTTCATTGTTGTGTCTCCAGGTTGAAGCGATGTAACCGACTATGGTGGATGACCGCAAGAGCGGCAAGGTAAAGTCTTGTCAAATTACGGTCATTTGTGGCCAAATACGGTATGTCCATCACCAGCACACCTGCTCAGTATGTTCTGATCCTCATCGACCTGGCGGAGAGCCTGGGCGCCGATCGGACTGCATTGCTGGCCGGTACCAGCCTGAGCACCGCGAACGTGGCCAATATCGGCGCGCGAGTCAGCGACAATGATTTCCGCCAGCTGGTGAGCAATGCGCAGGTTCTGACCGGTGATGCGGCGCTCGGGCTAAAGCTCGGCCTGCGCCTGAACCTGAGCGCGCACGCAGTGGTCGGGCAGGCCTTCATGACCTGCCAGGATCTCGGTCAGGGGATGGACTTACTGCTCAGGTATTACCACCTGCTGGCCTCGGGGTTACACCTGGAGCTCGAAGAGGTCGGCGACCAGTGCGTGCTGACGGTGGTCACCAACCCCATCGACCACGTTGTGGAGTTCGGCTATGAGCTGCTGTACGGCGCACTGATCAATACCGTGCGCGGCATGCTGAATTCACCCGACATGGCAGTGCGCATGGAGTTTCCCTATCCGGAACCCGCGCATTCGGCAGTCTACTATCAGGTGTTGGGCGCAGATGTGCATTTCAACTTTCCGCGCGGCCGCATCCTGTTTCACCGCGATTTGCTGAACACCGTACTGCCCTCGTCGAACCCCGTGTTGCGTCAACTGTACGAAGCGGAGTGCGCACGCCTGCTGGCCGATCTTGAAGGCGAGGATTCCGTGGTGGAGCAAACGCTGCGCCTGCTACGGAAGCTGGAGGGGCAATATCCGCAAATGCCACAAATCGCCAACATGCTGAATTTGAGTCCGAGAACCTACCGGCGCCGCCTGGACGAAGAAGGCAGGGCATTCCAGACCCTGCTCGACCAGGTGCGCAGCGAGCACGCCACCCGCTACTTGCAGAACACGCGCTTACCACTGTCCACGATTGCCTACATGATCGGCTTCAGCGATGCCTCCAACTTCCGGCGTGCCTACATCAAATGGACCGGTAAGTCGCCGAGGTCGGTGCGCGGTGCCTAAAGCCCTCGCGGTATTTCTCGGCGCCGAGGCGGCCCGGCGTATCGCCAGGGATGGGTGGCAGCCGGAGCAGTTTGAACTTTTGGTCGGCGCGTCGGGTGGCGCCAAATGGTTGATACTGGGACACCTGGACAGGGTCCTGTTCGGCGACTACCTGTCGCGCTCAGACCGGCCCCTCGACATACTGGGCTCGTCCATCGGCTCCTGGCGGCACGCCTGCCTGGCTCAGCCAGACCCCGTGGCGGCAATACAGCGCCTGGAGGATGCCTACCTGCGCCAGCGCTACAGCAGCACACCCGATACAGCGGAAATCAGCGAGTCCAGCCGCGGCATGCTGGCACAGATGCTGGGCGAGGGCGGCGGCGAACACATCGTCACTCACCCGCGCATTCGCAGCCATATTGTCACGGCGCGCGGTCGCGGCCCGGCAGGCGCGTCTTCCACCGCTATACTGGCAACCGCGCTGGCCAGCGCAGCCCTCGGCAACGGCCTGAGTCGCCGCCTGCTGCGGCTGCATTTCCAACGGGTGATTTTTCAGAGTGGCCTGCGGGCGGAGGCCGGCCTCCAGCTGCAAGACTTTCAGACGCAGCGCGTCGCCCTGAGCGATGCCAACGTCCGGGAGGCGCTGCATGCCAGCGGCTCAATACCGTTTGTACTGACGGGCGAGCGCGATATCCCGGGAGCGCCGCCCGGACAATACTGGGACGGCGGCATTATCGATTACCATTTCGACCTGAGACCGTACAGCGGCGAGGGGCTCCTCCTCTACCCGCACTTCAGCGAGAGAATCGTGCCGGGCTGGTTCGACAAATTCCTGCCATGGCGCGCCACTTCCCCTGCCCGCTTTGAAAAACTGGTGCTGTTGTGCCCGACCCGCGAGTTTATTGCCGACCTGCCGCGAGGCAAGATTCCGGACCGCTCGGACTTCAAGACAATGCCGCACGATGAGCGGGTGAGATACTGGGAGACCTGCATCGAACGCAGTCGCGCACTGGCGGAAGAATTCTCCGCACTGCTGGCCCAGCGTGACCCTCTGGCAGGCGCGCTGGTGTTCAGCTGAAGCGCCCGTCATGCAGCTGGAACCTCGTGCCACAGCACTCTTCTCCCAGCATCCGTTCAACAACTAAGGGATCCTCACTGTAGGCCACGCTGCGCCGGCCATCCGGCAAGTCGAACACGGCAATGGCCCGGGATGCCTGCATACCGTTGTAGAGCACCGTATAGCCCGCCACCGTCGCCTCGCCCGCATAAGTGGCGACCAGTTCCCTGACCGCGGTGGCCTCGCGCACAGCGTTCGTCACATCCTCAAACACCCAGCCACCCTGCGGCGGGTGCGAAGACCACAGGCAGCAAGCCTGCTTGGTCATCAGGCCGCTGACCGTGGTAACCAGGCCCATTTCTGCGCGCTGCTCGCGCAGTAGCTGCGCCATTTTTACTGTTGCCTGGAAAACAAAATTGTTGAGTGGCCCCCCGGCGAAGGTCATCCCGCCTGTCACGCTGACATCCGCAGCGGGCGCCAGGCCAAACTCTTCCTGCTGCACACGTATCGCGTAGGGAAAGCAGGAGTACAATTCGCGCAGGGGCACCTCGTTGAAATCCACGCCAGCCAGCTCCATGGCCCTGCGCCCCGCAATGCGAAAGCCTTCACTGGCGCCCAGCTCGGCGCGGCTCGAGATCACCGCCATGAAATTTGATTCGGTGGACGCCACGGGAAACACCCATTGCTCACGTGGTATGCCGAGGGACGTCGCCATCTCCGCCGAGCAGAAAATCAGCCCGGCGGCCTGGTCGACGTTCCACTGGCTGTTGTGCAGTTTGGTATAGGGGAAGGCCAGCATTCGATTGCCCGCCGAATGCTCGCGGACAAACTCGGGGCTCACAACTTCTGTCGACCAGGCATCGGGGTTCGCAGCGGCCAGCTCGCTCAACCCGGCATACATCTGCGCCATCTGATCGCGGTGCTCCTGCACGCTCAGGCCCTGTCGGTAGCGCAACGCGCTATCCATGATCGCGTAGTAACCCACCGGCATGCCAAGACCCGCGGCCGACTCCACATCGGACATCATCTCCGCCTCGGGGCGCAACACCACATCGGGCACCGCATCCGGCTGTGCCACCTCAGTTGCCTCTTCCCCGGCTCGTGCGGCGCACTGACTGCGAAAGCGTGCCTCACCTCCGGTAACCAGCACCACCCTGGCCGTGTTGTCGCGGATGCGCTGGCAGGCGCGATCCAGCAGGCTCTGTTGCAGAATGCCGAACTCCGCCAGCAGGGTGGTCGCTGCATCTGACCGCAACCTTTGCGCCAGTAAACGCGCCGGATCGCTATAGCCCCAGAGACTGTTCGGCACCAGGATTTCATCCGCAAGCGCCAGCAGTTCCACGCTCCCGGCATCTGCGGCGGCGTTGCGCAACGCCTGCTCCATCAAGTCCAGAGGTTCCAGTGCCGCACGATGATCCGCCAGCTTCTGTTGAACCGCCGCCACACCAACCAGAACCGGCGTATTACCAGGGCAATTATCCATTGATGAACTCACCGGCATACCAGTTCAGTAGCTGGATTTTTTCGTCCAGCGATTTGTCGGGCTCCATTTCGTAGACGTTGCGAAACCCGATCACCACGCTGGTGACGCCTATGTTTTCCAACTCTTCAATGCCTTCGCGGGTAAACGCATTCTGCCCGGTCGTGAAAATCTGGAAGGGCCTGTTATCCGTTCCGTACTCTTTCCGGAGCTGCTGGATTCGGCCGATATAGCTTTCCAGCTGCTGCATATCTGCGCCGGCGCACATCCAGCCATCGCCGACGCGTGCGGCACGTTTCAGCGCCGGCTCGGTGTGACCGCCGATCAACAGCGGCGTGGGCTCGCCAGGGACAGGGTTCATCTTGTTCGGGGGCATGCTCAGCAACTCGCCCTCAAAGCCGAAGAAGTCGCCGCTACCGAGACCGCGGAGAATCTCGATCTGCTCATCGAAACGCTTGCCGCGCTTTTCCCAGGGTACCTCGCAGACTGCAAAGTCCTCTTCCCAGGGGCTGATGCCGATACCGAAGTCGAAGCGATTACCCGAGAGCACCTGGATGCCCTGCACCTGCTTGGCAACCACCGGCGCCTGACGCACGGCAAGTTTGTAAACAAACGTGGCGAAGCGGATCTTGTCGGTGACCGCAGCCATCGCCGCAACCGCAATCAGGCTCTCCACGAATGGCACGCTCTCGAGGAACTCGCGGCTGCCGTCCTTGTTGTAGGGGTATTTGGAACTCGCCTCCTGCGGGTAGCAGATGCTGTCGGGTATGGCGATACCGTGGTAGCCCGCCGCCTCCGCGGCTTGCGCCAGCGGCAGGTAGTGGCCTGGGTCACACATGCCAATCTGGTAACTGAATTTCATGCCTCTTCTCCTCACCTGCATCACCCCGCGGACAGGTCCCCGGCCGCGTTCGACGCAAAACCACTACTGTAGTCGCTCCCCGAAGCCAGCGCGCCCGCTGCCGTAAAAATCTGCCCACTGGCCTCAAATAGTGAACTGGAAGGCGATGCCGGGGCCATCCGCGAGGGCGCAAACGATGGGAGCTGGCGGCCCGCCAGGCAAATACCCCGCCAGCGCCCCGGGATGGCGGGCACGCAAAACGTTATACTGATCACAGCTTCGGGTAGATTCGCCGCAATTATGCTCGATATAATTCGCATCAGGGCGCGATTCTGACATAATAGCCGCCCCTTGAAATGCCACGATCGGCGCAGTTTGCATCACTGACGCAGCGTCGGATAATCACAGGACTCAGCATGACCGCAAACATCCAAAGCGCAAAGGTGTACACCGATCTGACGCCGCCCAGACTGATCGAGGAAGCCCTGCAGCGCAATGAAGGCAACCTGTCCGATACTGGCGCTCTACTGGTAACAACTGGCCATCGCACGGGTCGCTCACCCGCCGATCGCTTCGTGGTAAAGGAACCCGGCTCGGAAAACAGCATCGACTGGGGCAGCGTGAATCGCCCCTTCGACGCCGCCAGGTTTGACGCGCTCTGGGAGCGGGTAGAGGACTACCTCGCGAGCCGCGACCGATTTGTCACGCACCTGCATGTCGGCCAGCACAGTGAGCACTACATCCCCGTCACCGTCACCACAGAGACCGCCTGGCAGGCGCTCTTCGGTCGCAACATGTTCATCCGCCCGCCCACTTACAACGCCGGCGACAAGGCGGAGTGGAACATTCTCAACGTGGCCAGTTTTGTCTGCGAGCCGGAGCGCGACGGCACTAACTCGGATGGCGTCGTCATCATCAATTTCGCGCAACGCAAGGTCCTTCTCGCGGGTATGCGCTACGCCGGTGAAATGAAAAAAGCCATGTTCTCGGTGCAGAATTTCCTGCTCCCCGAGAAGGGCGTCATGCCGATGCACTGCAGCGCCAACGTGGGAGAAGAAGGTGATACCACGCTCTTTTTCGGACTCTCAGGTACCGGCAAGACCACCCTCTCCGCTGACCAGGATCGCTACCTGATAGGCGATGATGAGCACGGCTGGGCCAAAGGCTCGGTGTTCAATCTGGAAGGCGGTTGCTACGCCAAGACCATTGATCTCAGCCAGAAAAATGAACCGGTGATCTGGGATGCCATCCGCTTTGGCGCGATTATCGAGAACGTTGTACTGGATGCAAACCGGCATGCGGATTACACCGACACCAGCCTGACCGAAAACGGCCGTTGCTGCTACCCGCTGGAGCATGTGGAAAAGCGCACGGCCAGTAACGCCGGCGGCGAGCCCAAGTGCGTGATTTTTCTGACCTGCGATGTTTCCGGCGTGTTGCCCCCGGTTTCAATTCTGTCCAAGGAAGCGGCCGCCTATCACTTCCTGAGCGGCTACACAGCGCGGGTGGGCTCCACCGAGCTGGGTGCGGAGGCGGGCATCAACCCCACTTTCTCAACCTGCTTCGGCGCACCTTTCATGCCGCGCCCCGCGGGAGATTACGCGGAACTGCTGATGCAGCGCATCGCGGAATTTGACAGCCAGGTCTACCTGGTGAATACCGGCTGGGCCGGCGGCTCGGGCGCGCCCGGCGGCACTGGCTCCCGTTTTCCCATTCCGGTTACCCGCGCCGTGGTGCACGCCTGCCAGAGCGGGGCACTGCTGAATGCCAAAACGGAGCACCTGGATATCCTCAATCTCGATTTTCCCGTTGCGGTACCCGGCGTGGACGACAAGTATGTCAACCCGCGCAAGGGCTGGGGCGATACCGCGGCCTATGATGAACAGGCCGCAAAACTGGCGTCACTGTTTGCCGACAATATCGAGAACTTCGATGTGTCAGATGCCATCCTTTCCGCCGGACCCAGGGCGAGCTGAACACCGCTCTTGAGGGGCGCGGTTCACCGCGCCCCGTTCAGGCGACACCGACCTCTTCGTTATACCCCACTGATGACATCCTGCAGCGGCTGGCGCCGGTGCAGCATGTGCGCTGATATCTGCTCGCCCAGCAAGTAAAGCGAGGGCACCAGCAACAGCGTGACGCCGGTTGCGAACAGCACCCCGAAGGCCAGCGATATGACCATGGGAATCATGAACTGAGCCTGAATACTCGTTTCAAACATGATCGGCAGCAAACCGACAAAGGTCGTGAGCGACGTCAGGATAATTGGACGAAAGCGGTCTTCACCGCCCTGCAGCAGGGCTTCCACGAGCGAGTGCCCCCGCGCGCGAAACTGGTTGATTCTATCGATCAGCACGAGATTGTCGTTGACCACCACACCCGCTGCCGCGATTACACCCAACAGCGAAAACATGCTCACCTGCCAGTCAAATATGGCATGCCCGAAAATGGCGCCCATGATGCCGAAGGGCACTGCCGTCAGCACCAGCAGCGGCTGAAAGTAGGACCTGAAGGGGATGGCCATCAGCGCATAGACAATCAGCATGGCGAGCGCCATGAAAGTCAGCATGGCACTGAGGAACTCGTCTTCCTCCTGCAATTCGCCATCCAGGCTCATGGCCAGGTCCGGGTAGCGCTCCTGCAGTGCGGGCAAGTGTTTGCGCATGACGTCCTCGACTACCGCTCGCGGGTCAGCCACACCACGAGCGACATCGGCGGTTACTTTCAAAGTGCGCTTGCGGTCCAGCCGCTCGATGGTGAGATAGCCCGGTTGATAACTGACCTCTGCCACGGTATCGAAAGGTATTTCATCCCCGGCCGGCGTGCGCACACGCATGTCGCTGAGATTCTCCACCGACAAGCGCTCTTCTTCCGGATAGCGCACCATGACCCGCACATCCTCCTTGGTGCGGGGAATACGTTGCGCTTCGGCGCCGTAAAAAGCTTCACGGGCCTGCCTTGCCAGGCTCGAGAGGCTGATGGATAAATTCTCCGCGGTGGGTTTCAAACCCAGCTCGATTTCATCCCGCGGGGCCTGCAGCGTATCGTTGACGTTGAATACCCCGGGATAGGCCTCGAGCACACGACGCAATTCATCCGACGCCGCACGCAAATCCTCAATTGATTCCGAGGCCAACACGAGGGTAATCGGACTACCCATTTCATTAATCGTGTAGTCGAGTTGAAAATCCTCCACCGGGCCAATGTCGCCGATCACCTCGCGCCAGCGTTCCGCGAGTTCTTTCACGTCCAGGTCCTCGGACCTGAGCTGCAGCCACGCCCTGATTTCATTTTCCTGGCCGTAGGAAAACATATGCCCGACCACCGGCCCCCCGGCGGCGAATCGCGGATCGGCATTGAACTCGCTGCGAACCTCGATCGCGGCAGCTTCGACCGTATCCAGCACCCTGACAGTTTCACTATAGGGCCCGCCCTTGGGCAGGGTAATTTCTACCTCGGCGTGGTCAGAATTCACGGCTGGAAAAAACGCCGAGCGCAACCAGCCGCCTGCATACAAGGCCAGGCTGAAACACAAAGCCACCACAAAGAAGGCAATAACTATCAGGTTGGCGCGCAGACAGCGCTGTAGAAACGGGCGATAGATATCCCGCGCCACGTCCGTCATGCCCTGCGCCATTCGCGCCCGGATGGCCTCCAGCCGGGTGAGAACACGATAGCGACTGGGACGCTGGGGACGCATGTGCGCGAGATGCGACGGCAGGATCCACATGCATTCGACCAGCGAGAATGTCAGCGCAAGGATTACGACGACCGGCAGGGGTATTGCGGCTGTCGCCATCTCTCCCGGCAGGAATAGCATGGGAGCTACAAAAATCATGGTCGATACAACGGCAAACATCACCGGCTTGACGACACCACGAGCGCCGTTGACAGCTCCTTTGGCGCCGGTCTCGCCCGCCGCCTGGTGCGAGTGAATGGACTCGCCAACGATGATGGCATCGTCCACGACAATCCCCAGAACGAGCAGGAAAGCCATCAGGGACACCATGTTCAGGCTGACACCGGTCAGCGGCAATACAAAAAAGGTGCCCATGAAAGCCACGGCGATACCCACGCACACCCACAGTGCCAACAGAGGCCGCAGGAATACCATCAGCACGAGGAAAACCAGCAACAGGCCTCCGAAGCCGTTCTCTATCAGCATCCGGGTGCGTTCACGAAAGGGGTCAGCGGAGTCGCGCCAGAACTCAAGCACAACACCGTCGGGCAGGCGGGCACGCGTCGCTTCAACCCAGCGCCCCACGGACTCACTGGTGGCGAGCGTATCCGGGTTGGACGCGACATACACGTGCAAATTCAACGCCGGCAGACCGTCCAGGCGCGTGCGAACATTTACATCCTCAAACCCGTCCCGCACGCTGGCTATATCGCCAAGTAGCACCTGTGTGCCATCGCGCGTGCTCAACAGCGGGATCTGCTCAAAATCCAGCCGGTCATAGGCCTGCCCGCGAGTCTGCAACTGGATATCGCCCTCACGGGTCTTCAACGTGCCGGCGGGCAGGTTCAGCGACGAGGAGCGGATAGCGGCGACTACCTCATCAAACGTCAGGCCATACTGCCGCAGCGTGTACTCGGAAACCTCCACCGCGACCTCGTACGGCCGGGGGCTACTCAGTTCGACCAGGGAGACATGCGGTTGCGTGGCCAGATCGTCACGTAATTGCTCCCCCAGCGCCTTCAGTTCACGCTCGCCGATATCGCCGGCGAGACTCACCATCGCCATGTGATTGCGGTGGGCCAGCTCGGTCACGATGGGGCGCTCGGCGTCCACCGGAAACGTGGATATGGCATCCACACGGGATTTTACCTCGGCGGTGAGCCGCTGCATGTCATAGCCGGATTGCGCCTCGATCAGCACGGTACCTGAACCCTGACGCGCGGTAGAACGGATCTCCTTCACGCCGTTGAGGTCGTGCACGGCCTCTTCGATACGTTTGCAGATCTGCTGCTCGACTTCACTCGGCCCCGCGCCGGGATACGGCATTGAGACGCTCACGATATTGAGCTCGAATTCGGGAAAGAACTGTTTATCGAGAGAGGGAATCGCGAGCAATCCGCCGATAACCAGAAATACCATCAACAGGTTGGCTGCGATCGGGTTGTCAACGAACCAGCGAATCGGGCCGCCCATGGCTAGCCTCCCGCCTGCGCGCGCGGCGCCGGAGACTCCGCCTTGCCCGCCATCTGCGCGACACTGGCGACACGCACTTCAACGCCGGCGATCACCCGCGGCACCTCACGCACCATTACCCGCTCGCCATCCTGCAGACCCTGCACCCAGACGGTGCCTGAATCGCTGTGCAGCCTGCGTACCGGGCGAGTGCGCGCAACTCCGCCCTCATCCACAATCATGACCGAATCATCGCTGAGCAGGGCCGAACGCGGCAGACCGACCACATCCGGGAGCGGTTTGCCGCTGATTGTGGCGTGCACAAACAGCCCGGGTGAAAGGGGTGGACGCTCACTACCGGGCTCGCGCGCGAATGGCTTTGCAACCTCTGCCACGGCATACACCATTCGACTGTCCTCGTCGATGCTGGCGTCGGTGCGCACGATGCGCCCCTGCCAATGCCATTCCCGATTGGCAAAAACAGCGCGCAGGTCTACCCTTGCACCCGTTTCGCGCCCGCTTTCCCTGTCTTCCTCGTAGGTCAGGGGCAGGTCGAGCAGCGCGACCTGTCTGCCGGACAGCGGCAACCGCACCTCCACGGCATCGGTGGCGAAAACGGTCGCCAGAGGCGAGCCGGCGCTCACGAATTGCCCCACATCGACCAGCTTTTCACTGACCCGACCATTGAATGGCACCGAGATTTCCGTACGCGCCAGATCGAGTTGTGCCGCCTGCAGGTCCGCCTCAGAGGCTTTGAGCGCCGCTTCGGCCGCGGCAATTTGCGGCTTGCGCAAAAACAGCGCGTTGGCCTCCGCTGTGCCGAGGTCACGCCACTCCCGCTCCGCCTGCCGCGAGCGTCCGCGCTCCTCGGCAAGCTGCTGCTGCGCGGCAGCTACCTGTGATTCCGCGCGCGCAATCGCAAGCCGGTAATCGATATCTTCAATCTTCACCAGCAGCTCATTGGCAGTGAAGAATCCACCCACGGCAAACCCGGGCGAGACATTCTCGACACGGCCGCTGACCCGGCTCACGACCCGGACCTCACGAGTCGGGCGCACCGTACCCTGTGTCTGCACCGCAAGCGACTCCTGACCCGGCTGGGCGATCACCACCTCCACCGTGGGAGGACCCGCCTCCGGTGGCACCTCCGGCGTCGGATCCGGCTTGCCTACCAGCACGGCATAGGCTGCCAGCCCACCCAGGAGCAGGATCAGCGCGGCCCAGAGGCTGTTGCGCGCTACCGTAAATGCCATGTCCGCTCCCATTTCCGCACGTCTATCAACGCGCCAGTCTACCGTGCCCGGCCATTTCGCGTCCAAATCATTCATCAGCGAGCGCCGTACCCGCTCAGGTAGACACGCGCCACTACCCGAGGTTCTACATTTCAGGCATCCGCCCAAGAAAATACGCAGAAAATCGACATCAGATCGGGAGGGTGGGGCCGGAATCTGCGGCTACCCCCTTGTGGACCAGCCCCGGGGAACCCCCCTTCTAGTATGTTTACTCTAATTTTTTTGCCTAAGATCGACGCATCTGGTGAAGAAACCAGCGAATAGCAGAACAGGAGATGAAACATGGCTGCACAAGCAACCAGCAAAAAAGCTACCGCCAGGAAGCCGGCGACGAAGCGCAAAACCGCTCCCGGGCGTACCACTACGACGGCGAAAAAACCCGCTGCCAAGCGCAGGCCCGCCTCGCAGAAAGCCGCTTCCAGCAAGACTACGACCGATTTCAGTGCAAGAGCCCAGGAAGCAGGCCGCAAAGCGTTTCTGGCTGGCCTCGGCTTTTATGGCAAGGCTTTCGATCAGGCACAGGAACAGTTTGACAGCCTGCAGGGGCGTCTTGAAGAGCGCCGTAAAAAAGCCGACAAGCTGTATCGGGAGCTGGTCAAGCGTGGTGAGAAGGTTGAGAAAAAGGCCAAAAGCCGAATCGACGATATCGAGCTGCCGAAGCTTGAACTTGAGAGCCTGACCGATCGCAAGAAGCTGGAAGCCCAGCTTGACAGGGCACGCACTCGTTTTGACGAGCTGAAAAATTCTGTCGGCTTCAGGGGTGCCGCGTAAGCAACACCCATCCAGGACCTCTTGCCCCTCATCAGTAGGGGCCACGTGGGGCCACTTCGTGGCCCCTTTTTTTCGCGCACGACAATCTCTACCGGCCTGAACCCGCACCCCCGGGTCGCTAGCGTTGGCTAACCTTCCCGCCTGTACACACAGTCACTTTTTTATGTACTAATCTGTTCTAATAGCCGACTGGACACAGTGTCCGGTCACCACCGCGGCAGACAACCGAGGGCAGACGGCATGAGCGACGAAAAGAGCACCGTATCCGACAAGGCAGGTGAAATTGCAAAGAATATCTGGCTCGCCGGAGTGGGGGCCTACGGAAAGGCCGTTGAAGACGCACATGGCAGGCTGGAGAAGGCGATGGAGCCACCCAAACTATTCAAGGAACTGGTCAAAGCCGGCAGCGCACTGGAGGAGGACGCCCGCGAGGCGCTGGGAAGTGCCTCGTCCGCGCGACAATCGGTGGAAGAACGCATCGCCCGCGTGCGCGATAACTTCCAGATGCAGCGCCCCGCCCGCATCGAAGACCTCATTGCACTGACCAAACAAGTGGAGCGGCTCAGCCGCAAGGTCGACTCACTGACAAAAGCACTGGACGAACAGGGCCTGAAGGTTCCGGGTCGTCCGCAAGCGGGCACTCGCACCATGGCAAAGAACACAGCAAAGAACACGCCAAAGAAGAAGCCTGCGCCAAAGAAAAAATCTGCAGCAAAAAAATCAGCCAGGACAAAAGCGGGCTCCGGCAAATCCGCCACGGGCAAGCGGCGCGCGAGCCCCGCAAGCGAGCCTCGCAGCTAACGACCCACCAGGATGAAGACCCGGGACAGGATTCTGCACACCAGCCTGGCGCTGTTCAACGAAGAGGGCGAAGCGGAGACGACCACACTGGATATCGCCACCGAACTGGATATCAGTCCGGGCAACCTCTACTACCACTTCAAGGGCAAGGACCAGATCATTGCCGAGCTGTTCCATCAGTATGAACGGGCGCTGACCAACACGCTGACCGCACCGATAGAAAACCCCCTGAGCACCGACCGCGCGGGCGTGGAGGCCAACTGGTACTACCTGTACGTTCTCATGGAAGAGATGTACCAGTATCGCTTCCTCTACCACAATCTCGACAACATCCTGCACCGCTACCCGCGCGTGCAAACCGGATTTCGCCAACTGATACAGCTGAAACGCGCGGCCATGTACGCCATTTGCAGAACGCTTGTGCAGCAGGAGGTCATCGCCGCACGTGACCAGCAACTGCTCGGCCTGGCAGACAACATGACGCTGGCCATGACCTTCTGGTTCAGCTACGAGGCCTTGTTGCACGACGGGCGCTCGCCCGAAATCACCATTCACCAGGGCGTACTGCAGCTACTCACCATGGTAGCGCCCTACCTCGGTGACGAGCAGCTCAGATTCTATCGGGACTGCGAGGCGATTTACGCCAGCATGCTCGCTGCAGCGGAATGACCTTCCCGGGGCCGACACGCGTCAGTGCTGGCGTTGCAGCAGTACGACATCCGCGGCGGGAAATTCGGGCTCTATGTCGTGGCGCGCAGCCCACCATTGCCAGGTGGCAATACTGAAAAAACAGACATGCGTCGGGTCGTTGCGGTAGTGCCACCTGTCAAAAGCCGCCCGATTGAGCACCCGCTTGGTCATCACACCGAGCCACCCGCCCGGCTCAAGTAGCGACCATAGTCGCTCCAGCTCCCAACCCGGGCGGTGAAGGTGCTCCACGACTTCTGTTGCAGTGACAAAATCGTAGGATCGCGCCAACACGTGCTCACCCGGCGCATAGTACGGGTCGTAGACCGCGACACTGTAGCCTGCCTCCTCCAGCATGTGCGCGAGCGCCGGCCCCGGACCACAACCAAAATCCAGGCCGCGGGCGGGCGGCGGCAACCGCGCCATAAGGGGTGTCGAGAGGCGGGAGAGAAAGCCGCGGTAGCCCGGGTCGTCAACCCGATTGTTATGCAAATCGTATACAGCACGCTCGGCTGACAGGCTCAACCGCGATTCCGCCGGTACGAATACCAGCTCGCAGTCGCCACATTGCAGGTACTCGCGATAGCGGTCGCGGCTGTAGGCAGCCAGCTGTTCGCCATCACACAGGGGACAGTGTGTTTCAACAGCCATCTGCTATCATCCCTGTTCACTTTCTCGCTAACCCCACCATCAAGGAGCGTAACATGAGCATTAAAACTGGCGATACCATCCCCCCTTGCACACTGAAAACCATGGGCGAAAAAGGTCCGCAGGACATCAGCACGGACGACATTTTCTCCGGCAAGAAGGTCGTCCTGTTCGCTGTACCCGGTGCATTCACGCCAGGCTGCAGCTTGACGCATCTGCCTGGTTACGTGGTCAATGCCGATAAAATCAAGGCGAAAGGCGTGGACACCATTGCCTGCATGGCGGTAAACGACGCCTTCGTGATGGATGCGTGGGGCGAGGCGCAGAATGCTCAGGAGTTGCTCATGCTCGCCGATGGCAACGGGGATTTCACCGCCGCACTGGGGCTAGAACTCGACGGCAGCGGCTTCGGCCTCGGCACCCGTAGCCAGCGCTTCGCAATGATCGTGGAGAACGGCACGGTTACCGCACTCAACGTGGAAGAAGGTCCAGGCGTCGACGTGAGCTCTGCGGAAACCATCATGGCGCAGTTATAGCAGTTACAGCAGCTCGCAACTGCCAGTGCGCGTCAGTTGACCAATGTATAGCAGACCAGGCTGATCACGACCGCGCCGACCAGGTTCAGCGTCACCCCCTCGCGCGCCATGCGCGCGGTGGTGAGCATGCCGCTGCCGAAAACCACCGAGTTGGGAGCAGTAGCCACTGGCAACATAAAGGCGCAACTGGCGCTGATCGCGGCGGGCACCATTATCTGCTCGGGCGCGATACCCGCGGCCAACGCCGCGGCAGCCAGAACGGGCATCAGCAAAGTGGTGCTGGCAGTGTTGGAGGTGGTCTCTGTCATAAAGGTGACGGTGAGGCAGATCAGCAGGATCAGCAGGTAGGTCGGCAGGCTCGCCATGTCTGCCAGCCACAACCCCAACAGATCGCTCAGCCCGGAGTTGACAAACCCCTGTGCGAGACAGATTCCCCCGGAAAATAGCAGCAGTACGCCCCAGGGGATGCTGCTCGCCCGCTCCCAGTTGAGCAGGCGCTGGCCTTTACCGTCGGGGATGACGAACAACAGCACAACAGCCAATAGCGCCACCGATGCGTCGTTTGCACCCGGAAGATTGAACCAGGTTTTCCAGCCACCGAAGGGCTCGCTGCGCGTTATCCAGGCCAGCGCTGTCAAGCCAAACACCAGCATCACCCGACGCTCCTCAGTGCGCCAGGCGCCAACCTCCGGCAGATTGATTTGCAAACCGCCCTTCAGGTTGCGCGTCAGGTAAAGCGCCATAATCGGTACCAGCAGGATCACAACGGGGAGCGCCCAACTCATCCACTGGCTGAAGCTGATTGACCGCCCGGTGGTCTGCTCGTAGACCTGCATAAAAATCAGATTCGGCGGTGTACCGATTGGCGTACCCACACCTCCCACACTGGCCGCATAGGCAAGGCCCAGCAGCAGCGGAGGCGCCAGGCGCGCCTTGTCTTCAACCGCGTCCAATAAGGCCAGTGCCACAGGCAACAGCATCAGCGTGGTCGCCGTATTGGATATCCACATACTCAATACGGCCGCCGCCGCCATGAATCCCATGACCAGCCGGCGACCACTGCTGGCGCCGAACAGGTGGATCATCGACAGTGCAATACGCCGATGCGCCCCGCTGTGCTCCATGCCCTTGGACAGCAGGAAGCCCCCCAGCAGCAGCAGAATGAGCGGCGAACCATAAGCCTGCCCCACTTCCGCCGGTGTCAGCACTCCCAACAGGGGCAGCACCGCCAGCGGTACCAGGGAAGTCACCGGGATCGGTACCGGCTCAAAGACCCACCAGAGCACGCACAGAACCGCCACTGCCGCCACCACCGCCATATCCTCGGTATAACCGGCCCACTGGCAGGCCAGTGCGGCGCAGGCCGCCGCCAGCGGACCCAGCCAAAGGGCCACAGAACGCGTCACGGTCAAGAATCTCTCTCCTGTCAGGCTTGTATAGGGGCTGCTGTCACACTCATCCCCGGTTTGCATCCTGTCTGAGCACACCGGGCGTGTAAAGTCCGGGACGCGTAGTCCGGGACGCGCAGCCCGCTGGCACCCACCGCTGGCAGGCGCTAGACTCCACGCATGAACCAGGCTCTCTCGCAACCACTCATTGATCGTTTTGGCCGGCGCGTCGACTACGTCCGTCTCTCTGTCACCGACCGCTGCGATTTTCGCTGTGTCTATTGCATGGCGGAAGACATGCACTTTGCGCCCAAAGCCGAAGTACTGACCCTGGAGGAGTTGCGGGAAGTGGCGGAGGTATTCGTCGGTCTCGGCGCTCGCAAGATCCGGCTGACCGGTGGTGAACCCCTGGTACGCAACAATGTGCTGTCACTCATACGCGACCTGGGCGCCATGCCGGGTCTCGAGCAACTGGTGCTGACCACCAACGGCTCGCAACTGCAAAGACTGGCCGCGGAACTTCGCGAAGCCGGTGTCCAGCGCATCAATATCAGCCTCGATAGCCTGCAACCGCGTAAATTTCGTCACTTAACCCGTTTTGGCAATCTCGAGCAGGTGCTCGCGGGCATTGACGCAGCCGTCGCTGCGGGCTTCGCGGGCATCCGCCTCAACGCGGTCATACTCCGGGTCGCAATGAAGACGAAGTTATCGACCTGGTAGCGTTTGCACGCGCGCGCGCTATCGATATCGCTTTCATCGAGGAGATGCCGCTGGGTATGATCGATGAGCACAATCGCGCCGCGACCTTTCTCAGCAGCGATGAGTTGCGCGACCTCCTGAGCAAACACTACACGCTGCACGCCCAGGACAGCCCGACCCAGGCCGCGGGCCCCGCTCGCTTTTATCGCATGCCCGACAGCCCGTCTCGCGTGGGCTTTATTTCGCCGCACAGCCACAACTTCTGCCACCTGTGCAACCGTGTGCGCGTTACGGCACAGGGCAGGCTGCTACTCTGCCTGGGAAACGAGCACTCCTGTGACCTGCGCGCGGTCTTGCGCGCGCCGGGCTACTCCCGTGAAAGGCTGCGCTCAGCCATCATCGACGCCATGGCGCTGAAACCGGAGCGTCACCACTTCGACCTTGAAGCGGAGCCCGATATCGTGCGCTTCATGAGCACCACCGGCGGCTGATTGCAGCCCGCGACAGATCGCGCCCGGTGCCGGACGATATTCAATCGCGTACAATGCAAAGCCCCCGGATTGAGGCACGCACGTGAAGCCAGAAGATTTCCCACAGCTCGCATCGGTGCAGCAGATAGAACAGGGTTTTGAGTCGCACGGCTATATTTGCAGCCGCAAAATTGCCACAGCCGTCTTTCTCGCCTTCCAGTTGCGTAAACCGATACTGGTTGAAGGCCCCCCTGGTGTGGGCAAGACCGAGCTGGCCAAAACCACCGCCCTGTTGCTGGGTACCCCGCTCATTCGCCTGCAGTGTTACGAGGGCCTGGATGAGGCCAAGGCACTGTACGAATGGAAGTACGGCAAACAGCTCCTGTACACGCAGGTACTCAAGGAAAAGCTCGGCGACCTCCTGCAGGGCGCCAAGGGACTGGCGGAGTCCGTCCAGCGCCTGCACCAGTTCGGCGATATTTTCTACTCCGAGGATTTTCTGGAGCCGCGACCGCTGCTGAAAGCAATGCAGCAGGAAAAAGGCGCCATTCTGCTGATCGACGAGATAGACAAATCCGATTACGAGTTCGAGTCCCTGCTGCTCGAAATACTCTCAGACTACCAGATCTCCATACCCGAGATCGGAACAGTAAAGGCGCGCACGACGCCGATGGTGTTTCTCACCAGCAACAATACGCGTGACATTTCAGACGCACTCAAACGCCGCTGCTTGCACCTGTACATTCCGTTTCCGACGGTTGGCCTGGAGGAGCGGATTATTCGTAGCCGGGTACCCAACGTGGACGAGAGACTTCGTCACCAGCTGGTCGAATTCGTGCACTCACTGCGACAGCTCGATCTGAAAAAGGCGCCCGCCATTTCCGAAACCATAGACTGGGCCCGCAGCCTTCTGCTGCTGCACGCGGATCAACTCGAAACAGAGCTTGTGCGCAGCACACTGAACGTGCTGCTGAAGTTCGAGGAGGACATCCAGAGTACGGAGGCCAACCTGGGCAACATGGTTCGCGAGTGCAGAAAAGAAAGCGCCAGCGGTGAAACAGGCTGAACACGCGAACGCCAGTTGAAATCCGCACGCCGGGCGGCATGCAGTCCAGCCTGGTCAGTTTTATCCAGGTACTGCGCAGCCACGAGGTGCGCGTGTCTCCGGCGGAAACCCTGGATGCGGTAGACGTCGCCTCGACGCTTGGCTACACAGACCGCGCCCTGCTGCGTGACGGCCTGGCAATGACACTGGCGAAGACTCCGGAGGAAGAAGCTATCTTCCTGCAATGCTTCGACGATTTTTTCGGGCTGGACCTGGCGAACTACGCGCTACCATCGGACACCACCAGCCCCGGGCAAGCGAGTGACGCCAACACGGAGTATCCCACGGAAGGAACGGACGCAGCAGCGGCCACTGCGACGGGCAACGATCCGGAGCCGCATTTCGAGACCCTCAGCAAGGCCGCGGAAGAAAGCCCCGCCCTGAGCGCGCTGATGCAATCCAGCCTGATGCACAACCTGCTGCACAATGATCGCAACGCGATGGCGATGGCAATGGGCCAGGCAGCCCGGGAGGCGGGGCTTGCCGATATGCAGATGTTCACGCAAAAAGGCCAGTTCACCAGGCGTATGCTGGATGCACTGGGCGAGCAGCATATTCGCGACGCGGTGGTTGAGCTGGAGCAGTCCGGGAACCCGGCGCTTCCACTGGTGCAGCGCTATCGCGATGTGCTCCGCGAGCAGGTGAGAGACTATGTGGAACGCGAGTACCTCCTGCACGCCGAGGGTCGCTCCCGCCAGTTCATGGACGATATCCTGAGCGGGGTTCGCCTCAACAATATCGAGCATGTCTACCTGCACAAGGTGCAGGAACTCATCCGAAAAATGGCCCGAAAGCTGGCGAGCCGCCATTCCCCCAGGCGGCGGCGACAAAAACGGGGCCAACTGAACATGCCCCGGACACTGCGCAGGGGAATCGCCAACGACGGTGTGATGTTCGACCTCCACTGGCGGCGCGCCAGGAAAGAGAAGCCGCAGATACTCGCCGTCTGTGATGTGAGCGGCTCGGTTGCAGCCTATGCCAAATTTCTGCTGCTTTTTCTCTACAGCCTCCAGGACGTCCTGCCCAAGGTGCGAAGTTTCGCTTTTTCCAGTCACCTGGGCGAAGTTAGCAACTACTTTGAGGACTACTCAGTCGAAGAGGCTATAGAACTCATCAACCGGAAGTATGGCGGCGCAACCGATTACGGCAGCAGCCTGCTGGATTTTGCCTCACTCGCCATGGATGACATTAACAGCAACACCACCGTTATTGTCCTCGGTGATGCGCGCAACAACCATGGCGAACCGCGCCTCGATCTACTGCAGAGCATCTACCAGCGGAGCAAACAGCTTATCTGGCTGAACCCGGAGTCACGCAGGTCCTGGGGCAGCGGCGACTCGGAAATGCTGCGCTACCAAAGCGCCTGTCATTTTAGCGCCGAATGCAATAACCTTAAGCAGTTGGAGCGCATCATCGACCAACTGCTGAAGAGTACTCGATAACGCCCATGGCCTACTTGTGTAAAGACTGCAGCTACCGCGGCAAGACGAGTGGTCAGGTGGGCGAGTGCCCCGCCTGTGGCTCATTTAACATGGTGAGACGGCCAACAGATCAACAGGCCGCGGCAACGCCCGCTCCGAAGTGGCGCATTGCCCTTATGCTGCTGTTGTGGAGTTGCCTGATCGCTTTGGTTGGCGCAAAACTGATCCAGTGAAACTTACGGCCGAACATTTCCCTGTCTCCTGCTCGCTGCAAACGCTGTGCAGGAAAACTTTGCCGGTGCCGCTGGCGAAGAGGGGCATCATCACATGTCACTGGACGAGTTGCTGGGCTATCTCCGCAACCCCGGAGACCTTGACCTTACGCCTTTCGCAGACCTTCTCAGCCAGACAGAAGAGATGGGCGACCCGGCGCTGCCATCGCCGGAACACACCGCCATCCTGCGCTGGATCGGCGAAGCCATGCACCAGTTTGAGCAGCGTTTCCCGCTGGAAGAGCCACTGGCATCGCAGGTTCGACGACTGAAGCCGCTGGCCGCGGCCATAGCCCTCACCGACCCGGACTTCATGCAACCGGACGTACATCCCTTGCACCAGCTCCTCGACACCATCCACGAGCGAGCGGTGGGCTGGCAGGCAAGGCTCGGACGCGCCGGCGTAGTGCTGGAGAAGCAGGTGGCGACTGCCGTAGAGGGTGCACTCTCCTGGTTCGGTAATCGCACCGTCGATATGGAAGCAGTCTGCGCGGATTTCATTGCCGCTGCTGAGCGCGACCAGGCTCGCGCACAGCGCATGTCTCGCCGCGTGGTGGAGGCGGAACTGGGCCGCGTGAAAACCGCCGCCGCAAAACGCGAGGCATCCGGAATGATCAACGGCCTGCTGGAACGATACGCCGCGCCACCGGAGATTGGCGAATTCCTCAAAGGTCCATGGTACGACAGCGCACAACTCCTGTTACTCAAGTTCGGAGCGGATTCCGAGCAGTGGCAGAAGATGCGCGAAACTACAGAAACCCTGCTGGATTCACTCCAGAGCCTGGAGAATGCGCCGGAGGACAGGCGCCAGCATATCTTTGCCCTGGTCACGCAGCTCCCCAAGGAGATGCGTCGCTGGCTCTTGAGCCTGCATCACGACACGGACGCGGTGAACGATGCAATGGCTCTGGTCGAGTTCGCGCACTTGCGAATATTGAGGCAGCAGCCGGTAAATCTTGAGTGGATTCTGCCTCTCACCGTCGCCGCGGCAAACGACGAGAACTACCGCAGCGAGCTGGTCAAAGCACTCGGGCCAATACAGGAAGGGCACTGGTTCGGTGTAGAAACACGCAAGGAAGGCATGCTGCGCGTAAAACTCGTGCTGAAAGAAGAGCGCGAGCAAAGATTGCTTTTCACCAACCTGGCCGGCATGAAAGTGCTGGACCAGAGCTTTGAGCAGTTCGACGAGTTACTGGAAAAAAAACGCGTCATGGCGCTGCCCACCGGCAGCGGCTTCAGTTTGTGTCTGGCTATCGCCGCGGGTATCAGCACTACCGAGAAACTGAATGCACTGTACACGCGCGTATCCCGGGAATCACCCGGCACGTCCATCGCGCCGGTGGAGAGCACCAGCGACGAATCTGCCGGGGAATCGCAACCTGCACCGACAGAGGTCGCAGCTCCGGAACCGGCGCCACCAGAACATCCTCCCGAAGCTGAGCCTGCGGCCGGGCCAGACCAGCAACCCGAGCCCATACCCGAAGCCGAGCTCGAGCTCGATCTCAATCCGGATCCCGACCCCGATCCCGACCCCGAATCCGGGCCCCGGCGCGAACCCGGGCCGGAATTGGAGCACACGCCCACCGGAGAGTCCGCGGATGATCCGCAGGACCTGGACACTGCGTTCGCGGAATTGCAGGCGCTGCTCGACGAAGACCCGCTCTCCTCCGAGTATGGACTGGACGACCTGGACTCTTTCAACACTCCCCCGGAGGAGCGCGAAGACGAAGCGCCCCCGGCAGAGACGACCGCCAGGGACAAAGCCGGGGAGCCAACTGACTCCGGAGACGACCCCAGCCAATGGCTGCAGCCCCCGGAGCCGTCCGATCCTGAGCCACGCCGGGCCGAAGACTCACCGAAACAACCGGGTTCAGTGGATGGCATGGATGAAATCTTTACCGAGCAAGTCCCGGAAACACCTGATCCGAAGGCGGCAATCAGTGAAAGGCTGACCACTGAAGAGTCAGCAAGTTCTCCCGATAGCACAGACAGCGAGTCGCAATCGGACCTGAACCTGCCAATGGGCGCCTGGCTGGGTTTTCACGATGGCGCCACACCCCTCATGGCCAAACTGGCGGTACACGATCCGGAAGAGGACATTTACATTTTTGTGAATCGCAGCGGTATCAAAATGCGCCAGATCGCTGGCAAGGATCTGCGCAGCCTGGTCGCCAGGGGGCTGGTGGATATCCTGCAAACAACGTCCAACTTCCGCGATACGGTCAACGATGTACGCAAGAAACTCGACTCTTGAAGAGGGAGTAATTCCCTATGCCTGAACAGCGCAAGCATCTCAGACTACCGATTGAAAGTCGGACAATTATCGAGTTGATTTCACCCCAGGTCGGCACCCAAGGCACCGGCCGCCTGGTCACCTGCCAGACATTGAACATATCGCGCG
>Ga0102938_10000350_pt1 | contig 33389 bp, 22 predicted proteins | sample SalPonR2_B_D2_MG_FD_84516 | JGI IMG/M metagenome (GOLD analysis project Ga0102938, IMG submission 84516) | Salt pond soil microbial communities from South San Francisco under conditions of wetland restoration - Salt Pond MetaG R2_B_D2_MG | ecosystem: Environmental > Aquatic > Marine >...
CGGAGCGGCCAACTATTACACGAAGCCGCTGAAGCTCAATTCACTCATTACCGAGGCCAAGCAGCTGGCGGAAGCCCGCGGCACACGGGAAACCGCTTCAAACAGTCAAAACAGCCTGATTGCTTCGGACCCTTCAATGGATAATATCAAGAAAACTATTAACACTGCCGGCGAGGTCGACGCACCTGTAATGATAAACGGAGAGAGCGGCACCGGCAAAGAGCTGATTGCCCAGGCTATCCACGCTGCCAGCAACCGGTTCGGCCAGCCCTTCGTGAGAGTAAATTGCGCCGCAATTCCCGAATCACTGATAGAGTCGGAACTCTTCGGTCATGAAGCCGGCGCTTTTACCGACGCCAAGTCGATGCGCAAGGGCAAGTTCGAAATGGCACATGGCGGTACGCTTTTTCTTGACGAGATCGGCGATATGAGTTTTGCAACCCAGGCGCGAATACTTCATGCGCTGCAGGAAAAAACCTTCGAAAGAGTCGGCGGCAGCACCTCCATTACCACCGACTGTCGAATTCTCGCAGCTACTCACCGCGATCTGCAGAGGATGATTCAAAACGGCACTTTCCGCGAAGATCTGTACTATCGCCTGGCGGTTATCACGGTTCAGGTTCCTCCGCTGCGTCAGCGCAATAGCGACATCGAGCTTCTGTGCACTCATTTCATTCAGCTCTTTAACCAGAAATACAAGCGGTCTATCCGCGGAATCTCATCGGAAGTGCTGAGCTTTTTTACTCACCATTCCTGGCCCGGGAATGTACGCGAACTGCGGAACTGCATCGAACGGGCCGTAATCTTTGCAAGCGATGCTGTTATTAAAACAGAGGACCTCCCCAGTCAGTACATCCAGGCAATTGAGGCTTCGCAGACAAGCGGGAAACAGGCGGAATTAGAAAAACTGAATCAGGAAATAATTAATGACGCGCTCTTCAAGAGCGGCGGAGTTAAAACCAAGGCGGCTGAGCTGCTCAACATCAGTCGCAGAACCTTGTATTACCGTATGAAACGCCTGGGTATGGAATAATGGACACACGAGTTGCACAAAATACTGTCCTTCTCCTGAAAAACATCTACGTAAATTACGGTTCCCAGGAGGCGCTCAAGGGAGTAGATTTCGATTTAAAGGCCGGCGAGGTGCATGCCCTGGTGGGCGAACATCGCGCCGGAAAATCGACCCTCATCAAAGTACTCAGCGGAGCTATTCAGAAATCCAAAGGCGATATTTTCCTGCACGGCACACAGTATTCGAACCTCAGCCCGAAAACCGCAATTCAGGCCCGAATTGCAACGGTCTACCAGGATGTGAATATCGTTTCTACTCTGAATGCGGCTGAGTTTATCTTCGCAGGTCGAATGAAGACCTTCGGTTTGGGAGTGCTCAACAAGACGGCTATGGCGAGAGAGGCCCAGAAGCTCTTCTCCCGCTACGGGATCGAGCTCGATGTCAACCTCCCGCTCTGTTTCCTCCCGGAGGATAAGCAGCTGATGGTCGAGCTGATAAAGGCTGTTTCGATAGATCCTGACATCATAATATTTGACGAAATATCGAATAAACTGACCCCCGAAGAGATGGAAACGGTATACCAGATCCTTTTCGACTATAAGCGGCAGGGAAAATCAGTAATCTATATCTCTCATAATCTGGATGAAATCTTCGAGATCGCCGACAGGATAACAGTTCTGAAAAACGGACGACGGCTTGGAACCGAGGGAGTGAACGATCTGGATAGAATCAAGTTGATGAAGATGACCTACTCCTTTGTAATGTCCCGCGAAGAGCTGAATAAGAGCAACCGCGAACTCTATTTTTTCAAGAAGTACAACGAAACTATTATCAGAAACATTCCGGTAGGAGTTATTATTCTGGATGAAAAGAACCAGATCTACCTGGTGAACTATGCTGCCATTAAAATTACCCAGCTTGAAAATTTTGAATATACCGGCATTCCCATGGATCGTCTTTTTGATACGGAGCTGATGCCTGTCGCAGATGAAATCTATCAGACTATTCACGAACGCAGAGAACAAAAATGGGATGATGTGCCCGACGGACGTGGAGCGCTCCTGCGCATTAGCTGCTATCCCTTCAAGGATGAAGATTACAAATTCCTGGGGACCATTGTTTTGGTTGAAGACATTTCTAAGGACAGATACTTCGAGGATTACTTTGTGCGAACGGAAAAGATCTCCTCTGTGGCGGAGCTGGCCGCCGGGGTGGCGCACGAAATCAACAATCCAATTGGAATCTGTCTGAACTATATCGAACTGCTGAACCGCAAGGTAAAAGAAAAAGAGAATCGCGAGAAAATAGTCAAGGTAAAAAGCGAATTACACCGCATCGCTGAAGTAATAGAAAGCCTGTTGTCATTTTCGCGGATCAAGAAGGTTACTCGCCAGCGGGTGCATTTGAATAAGCTGATTGATGAAGTGGTCATATTGATGGAACATATGCTGAAGAATAAATCAATTGAGCTGCAGCTGCGGCATGCGCCGTCAGAAATATATGTCCTGGGAGATGAAAACCATCTGAAACAGGTGCTCATAAATCTTATTAAAAACAGTATTGAATCAATCCTTCAAGTTGGTCACATCAACATCGAGACAGAGGTGTACAATGACGACCACACAGTGGAGGTGCGAATTATTGATGACGGTGGCGGTATTCCGGACGAAATGAAATCGAGGATATTTGATCCTTTTGTGAGTACCAAGCTCTCCAAACAGAACACCGGCCTGGGACTCTCAATCTGCCAGCATATAATGGAAGCCCACGATGGTCTGATTGAATACCGTGAAGCCGAGCATACTACTATGGTGCTGAGGTTTCCCCTTCCGAATGATTAGCACACTTTGCACACATCATGCGCAAATATTTGCACAGCTCGCACATTCTTATAAAAAACGGTAATTTCATTAAGAGCTAATAATCTTTCTGGCAACAAATTACACATTCGTATTCACATGGCACGACTCTTGCATTAACTACTCCTAAAAAGATATCGGATACACAAATTTACCCCGATATCCAGGAGGCAAAAATGCAATTTGTTAGAACAAGTCGAGTGAGCAAAACAATTCTCTTGCTCTGTGCCATTATGGTACTGTGTGTCGGTACAGTTTTTGCGGGAGGCCAGAAGGAGGCTGAAGAGGCGGCAGCTGGCGATGACAAACCGGTAGTCGGGTTGGTTATGAAATCACTCGCAAACGAATTCTTTAAGGTCATGGAGGAAGGTGCACAGAAATTTGCGAAAGAAGATGGAACATTTGAGCTCATCGCGGTGGGTATGAACTCTGAAACTGACATTGATACCCAGGTTTCGGCAATGGAAAATTTCATTACACAGCAGGTTGATGTCATCGTAGTAGCACCGGCCGATTCTGTCGGTATGGTTTCATCGGTCAAAAAGGCTGTTGACGCGGGAATTACCGTTGTCAATTTCGACGTTACCCTGAACAAAGATGCACTCGAAGAAGCCGGACTGCCGCGGGACTTCCTGTTTGTCGGACCGGACAATGCCGGCGGTGCCGAGCTGGTAGGTGACAAACTTGGTGAAACCCTCGGCGAAGGCGGAAAAGTTATTATTATCGAAGGTAACCCCGGTGCAGATAACGCAAAACAGCGCAAAGAAGGCTTCATGCGTTCGATTGAAAAATACAAACTCGACCTGCTGGCCTCCAGAACCGCCCATTGGGAAACCGAAGAAGCCAACACCGTGGTAACCAACCTGCTTACCGCCCACCCCGACGTGCAGGGCATCATGTGTGCCAACGACTCGATGGCTATCGGCGCAGCCAAAGCCCTGGATGCCGCCGGCCGCGATGATATCGAGATAGTCGGATTCGACAATATTCCGGCCGTACAGGAGCTTATCAAACAGGATAAGGTATTGGCAACTGTTGATCAGTTCGGGCCGCAGCTCGCTGCTGAAGGCATCAAAGCGGGACTGAGCATTCTGGAAGGTGAAAAGCTCTCCGGATGGCAGAAAACTCCAATCAAAATGGTCACAAAGGCAGATCTGTAAAAGTAATCGCAATAAAAAAGGTGGGGGATTGGTCCTCCACCTTTTTATACAAGAAAAGGAGACTACATGCAGTCCGACGACAGCTTTCTCTCTATAAGAGGAATTACAAAAAAGTTTCCCGGCGTAACTGCTTTGAAGCAAGTGGATATGGACATACACAAGGGCGAAGTGCATGTACTACTCGGTGAGAACGGTGCCGGCAAATCGAGTTTGGTGAAGGTTCTATGCGGCATCTATCAGCCCGAAGAGGGTGAATTGTACTTTGAGGGCCAACCGTACCAGGCACACACTCCCTTGGATGCGATGAAGGCCGGTATCAGGGTAGTGTACCAGGAGTTTACCCTCCTCCCCAATCTTTCGGTCGCAGAAAACATTTTTTTCGAACACCTCCCCCGTAACCGCAGCATCGTCAATTTTCAGAAACTGTATGCCGATAGCCGTGAGCTGCTGGCGCAGGTGGATCTGAATATCGATCCGCGTACGCCGGTAGAATTGCTGGGTGTGGCCCAGATGCAGCTGATAGAAATACTCAAAGCAATTGCTTTTAAAAGTAAGGTTATTATTTTAGACGAACCGACCGCTACCCTTACCTCGAAAGAGATAGACAAGCTTTTTCAGATAATCCACAAGCTCAAGGCCAAAGGTGTAACGATGATTTATATCTCACACCGGCTCAAAGAGATCTACCAGATCGGTGATCGATTAACAGTGCTGCGCAACGGCCAGAAAATCGCCACTCATGGGGTAGACAGCATCACTATTCCCGAGATCGTGAAACTGATGGTCGGCCGAACTATGGAATCGGAGTTTCCCTTCGATGAACAGGTGCAAGTAGGTGAAGTTGCCTTTTCTGTAGACGGCCTGCGCTACAAGCACGGTCGCCATGAGAACTCATTTCAGGTTCGCCGCGGAGAGATTTTAGGAATTGCGGGCCTGGTCGGTTCCGGCCGCACCGAAACCATGCGGGCAATTTTTGGCGCCGATCAGAAAGAGACGGGGCAGCTGGAGCTGAACGGACGAAAAGTCTCGGTTAAATCGCCCCGTGATGCAATCAAAAACGGCATCTGCCTGCTCACCGAGGACAGGAAAAGCCAGGGACTGATACTCGACATGCCCTGCGATGCCAATATTACCATCACGGATTTGTCGCAGATTTCCAATCTGGGATTATTGGACCGGAGTGAGGAAAAACAGCATGCGGAGCGGCTCATTTCTGATTTAACCGTGCGCACCCCGTCATCAGGGCAGCTGGTCCGCAACTTATCCGGAGGCAACCAGCAGAAAATTGTGATTGCCAAATGGCTTTTCCGGAACACTGAAATCCTGATTTTTGATGAGCCTACCCGCGGTATCGATGTCGGGGCAAAGTATGAAATCTATCTGCTGCTCTGGAGATTAGCCGCCGCCGGTAAAAGTGTGATAGTAGTCTCCTCCGAATTGCCGGAGCTCTTAGGGGTCTGTCACCGCTTACTGGTATTTTCCAACGGAAAAATCAGCGGCGAATTGAACCGTGATGAGTTTGATGAAGAGAAAGTACTCTCATACGCCTACCAGGAATATATCCACACAAATGAAACTTATGGAGAGGAAATACTATGAATACGAAAAGAATTATGCACATGCTGCTTCGCGAGGCGGGGGTCGGCATAGCGCTGGTCCTGATATGCCTGCTGTTCGTGTTTATCGCGCCCAAATTCGCCACCATGCTCAATTTCACGAATATACTGGTTCAGATCAGCATCAATATGGTGCTGGCCATCGGTCTGACGTATGTAATTCTATTAGGTGGAATAGACCTTTCGGTCGGATCAGTTTTGGCCCTCTGCACCATCGTAGCCGGAAAGGTCATTACGATGGATGCGCTTTCAGTGCCGATGGCAATTATACTGGCTATCGCGGCAAGTATCGCTACCGGCGTGCTGTGCGGACTGTTCAACGGGTATGTCTCAAACCGCTGGAATCTGCACCCCTTTATTGTAACTCTCGGCATGTTGAATATCGCCCGCGGGGCTGCGCAACAGATCAGCAACTCACGGACCATTTTTTCTTTTCCGGCGGTCTTCAACAATTTCGGCAGTCAGACCTTTGCCGGAGTTCCAGTCATCTTTCTCATCTCGCTTGTCATGATTATAATAGCCGGTTTTATGCTTCGAAAAACGGTATTCGGACGGGTGATCTATGCAGTGGGGAACAATGAAGAGTCGGCCCGGCTGTCCGGTCACAACTCCGGTTTCTATAAAGTGATAGTATTCGTAATTTCCGGTTTTTGTGTCGGCGTAGCCGCTATTCTCTATATGCTGCGGCTCAATATGGCCAGTCCGATTCTCGGTGTCGGCTTCGAGCTCAATGCCATCGCTGCCGCGGTAATCGGCGGTACCAGTATGTTCGGCGGCAAAGGCTCGCTGCTCGGAACCTTCTTCGGGGCATGCATCATCGGTGTTTTGAACAACGGATTGCTGCTGATAGGGATGTCCGACAATGCCCGTCTGATGGTCACCGGCTTCATCATAGTCGCCGCCGTAGTTGCCGATTATTACCGCGCCCGGGTATCACTTTCTTTACAAACTGAGCAGTAAAAGTATGTTACAATAGGGCCGAAAAAAGGAGGCATGAACCCGGTTTGAAAATGAAACGGCTCCTCATCACTATCATAATAGGTACGGCTCTTATAGCCCTGTTTATTTACATCGGTCTAAAACCGTCCTTTGCGCCGCGCAACGATGCTCCGCATATTGCTCTGGTAATGAAATCGCTGGCCAACGAGTTCTTCCTCACGATGGAACATGAAGCCCGTGCACACCAGAAGAGTTCGGACACAGAGTACCAGCTTACCGCGAACGGCATTCGCAACGAAACCGATGTCTCGGGACAGGTAAGAATCATCGAGAACATGATTGCCCAGGATGTGGATGCTCTCATAGTCGCGCCGGCGGATTCCAGGGCGCTGATACCCGTATGTGCGAAGGCGATCCAACAGGGAATTGTGGTCATAAACATCGATAACCGTTTCGACCAGCAGACCCTGTCCGCAAAGTCGCTGCAGATTCCGTTTGTCGGGCCCGATAACCGAAAGGGTGCCAAAATGGTCGGCACCTACCTCGCTGACCGCCTCGAGGCCGGTGACGGAGTTGCCATTCTGGAGGGGATACCGACCGCCTATAATTCGCAGGAGCGAAAAGCCGGCTTCATCGAGGCTTTCAGGGAGCAGTCACTGGATATTCTTACCATACGCAGTGCTGAGTGGGATATGGAAAAAGCGAATATAGTTGTTGCCGCCCTGATTAATGAATACCCCGAAGTAAAGGGAATTGCCTGTGCCAACGACAGCATGGCTCTGGGTACGGTGGCAGCATTGAAAGCCGCCGGCAAGCTCGACAACGTATATGTAGTCGGCTTCGACAACATATCGGCCGTGCAGGATATGCTCAAAAACGGCCAGATTCTGGCCACAGCTGATCAGTTCGGAGGTCAAATTGCAGTCAACGGTATCGAATACGCCTTGGAAATTCTGAAAACCGGCACACACAAAGCCGACCAGGAAACCCCGGTCGATCTGATCACACGACAGAGCGTAGTAAAAGACAATGAATAAGTACCCTACCCGTTCCTATTTCAACAATTTGGGCTCCGTCACCATCCTGGTAGCACTCATATTGGTGTTCAGTCTGCTGAGCCGGAATTTCCTGAGTGTAAAAACCTTCACTGCCATCGCCAACCAGATCCCTGGCCTTACAGTGATGGCCATCGGGATGACCTTCGTAATTATCATCGGCGGTATCGACCTGTCGGTCGGCTCGGTGATGGCATTCAGTGCAGTCGGTTTTGCCAGTGCACTGGTGGAGTGGCAGCTGCCCCTGGCCGTTGCGGTCTTACTCTCCTTCTGTCTCGGGCTGATCTGCGGGTCGCTCAACGGTCTGATTATTACACACTGGAAGATACCATCTTTTATCGTCACATTGGCTATGCTCGAGATGGCCCGCGGCGCTACTTACCTCCTGGCCCAGTCGCGCACTATCTACATCGGCTCTGAAATCAGCTGGATAAACGAGCCGGTAATCGGCGGAATCTCGCTTGCCTTTGTGCTGGCGCTCTGTCTGGTATTCGCTGCGCATTTGATTCTCACGGAAACGGTTTTCGGACGCTATGTAGTCGGAATCGGTACCAACGAGACTGCAATGCAGCTGTCAGGTATTAATTCGGCCCTGGTACGTGTGTTGGTTTTTACCGGAGCCGGCGGGCTGGCATCGGTGGCGGCCTTACTCAGCAGCAGCCGCCTGGAAGCTGCCGACCCGAACGCGGGCATTGGGCTCGAGCTGCAGGTGATTGCATCGGTGGTCATCGGCGGGACCAGCCTTTTAGGCGGCCGCGGTTCGGTAATTGCAACCTTTGTGGGAGTATTGATTATCTCTACCCTTGAAACCGGGCTGTCTCAAATCGGTACATCCGAACCGTTCAAACGCATCATAACCGGACTCGTCATTATGGTAGCTGTGATCATGGACATCCATCGCAGTCATGTACAGAGTAAAGAGGTGGTAACCTCTGACTTAAAATACAGTTAAGCCAGGAAATCGAGGGGAATAAAATGAAGATTCTGAATTACGGCTCTCTGAATATCGATCACGTGTATAAAGTTAATCACATTGTAACTCCGGGCGAAACCATCGGCAGCGACAGCCTTCAGTTTTTTGCCGGTGGAAAGGGCGCCAATCAGTCTATTGCTATTGCGAAAGCCGATGCCGAGGTCTGGCACGCCGGAAAAATTGGACAAGATGGAGCATGGCTGCTGGATACGCTCTCTGGAGCGGGGGTGCACACTGAACTGGTGAACCGCTACGACGGCCCGACTGGTCATGCTGTTATTCAGGTAAACCGTGAAGGCGAAAACTCCATCATTCTCTTCGGGGGCGGCAATAAGATGATTACGGAAGAGGAGATCGAGGCGGCCTTGTCCCTCTTCGAGGAAGGGGATTACCTGGTGCTGCAGAACGAAATTAACTCGGTTCCGCAGATCATCAGAAAAGCCCACCAGCACGGTATGCGCATTTACCTCAATCCGGCTCCCTTTTCAGAAGAGGTAAAAAGCTGGCCCCTGGAGCTCGTGGATACCCTCATCGTCAACGAGACCGAAGCGGCCGGACTTTCCGGGGCTGCCACCGCGGCCGGGAACGCGGCCATCGAGGCAATTATTCGTCAACTGGCCGCCGAATACGACTCCACGGATATTGTCCTGACCGCCGGCCGGCAGGGGGCCTACTTTGCCCGTGCTGGTCAGAGGCCGATCCATGCACCTATTGTGGAGGCTCCGATAGTCGACACCACCGCCGCCGGCGATACATTCCTCGGCTACTACCTGGCCGCCCGCCTCCGGGGAGCCGAGCCCGCCGCAGCCATGCAGCGGGCCAGCGCCGCCGCCGCGATTACGGTATCCAGGGCCGGGGCTATGGAATCAATCCCCGTCGCGGCCGAATTACCCACCGCTCTGGGCTGAAAAGCGGGCCAGAGTGATCAGCAGGTCTATCCGATTGTAATACCGGTTCAACAGATTCAACCGCGCCTCGCCGCGCTGAAGCTCCGCCTCTTCAACCTCCAGCAGGTCGCGACGGCCGTTCTCGTACTCTGTCTGGGCAATATCGTAAAAACGTTCGGCCAGCTCCATCCGAAGCTCGGCGGCTTCGATATCACGGCTCACCTTCTGCAGCTTGGCGACGGTCTCTTCCACCACGGTTCGGCGGTCCTGCAGACTCCGGTCCAGGCTTCGCAGGGCCGACTCCAGCTGAGTTTCGGCGCTATGGCGGGCACTACGGTACTCCGATCCCGGCAGCAGGTCGTTGAAGGTAAAACTCAAACTGAGGGCGTACTGGGAAGAGTCGTATTCTGTAAAGCCCTCCCCTTGAAAGCCGTTGACTGCTCCGCGGGTCAGCGACAGTGAGAGCTGTGGTAAAAACCTTGTGTGAACCATGCGGGCATTCAGCCGCTTTCGGGCTATTTCAACCTCTTGGGCTGCTATTCCGGGGCTCTCCGTCAGATCGGAAATAATAGCCTCGGCCGGGGGTACCTCAAAGGGGACAACCTTCAAAGACCCGTTCAGTTCTACCCTTTGTTCTTTCTTCAGCCCAAGCTCCAGTTTGAATCTGTGGAGGGCGCTGCGGTACTCGATCTGTGTTGCCTCCAGTTTCGGCTCCTGTTCCTGCACGCTCAGCTGGGCACTGAGGAGCTCGTACTCGGAAATTCGGCCATCCTCGAAATCGTAACGGAGGGTTGCAAGGCGCGCCCGAGCTGATTCGAGCTGCCTCTTCTGCAGTGCCAGCTCTTCCTGAAGCAGAAGCAGATTGTAGTAGCTGCGGTATACTTCGGCCCGGTACTCGCGGCGGTAGGCGGCCAGTCCGGCGGCAGCCGCATCGTAACCGAGTTCTGCAGCCTGGACTTCCGCAATACTGGAGGCGTTAAAGGTGAGACTGAGACCGGCGTTGAAGTCGCCCTGCCACTGGCTGGGCACCAGCTCGCGGCTCGACAGCACGGCTTCGGCCTCGAGCCGGGGCAACAACTGCAGGTAGCGCCGGCGCCGCTTCTGTTCGGACAATTCTAATCCACGGCTTCTCTGCCACCGGGAAAGGTCATGGTGATAGGCCCGCTCAAAGGCTTCGGCGGGGCCCAGTACGAGGGGCGCACCGCTCTCCCCGATGCCGCCTGATCCGCCATCGACACTATCGCCGGCGGCTCCGCCGTCTAAACTCTGGGCCGATATAGGCGTTACTGCAAAAACCAGCAAAATCAGAAACAAACTTCCATAAAAATTTTTATTCATACTCGCTCTCCTGGGTTCCCCCGACTTTGAACAGATAGAGGATAGTCGGCACTACGAACAGAGTAAACAGGGTTGAGACCGACAGTCCTCCGGACACGGCGATTCCGAGGGGCTGAATAATGTTGGTACCGTCGCCGATTGCAAGGGCGATCGGGAGCATGCCAAGAACGGTTGTAAGCATGGTGATGAGAATCGGTGGAAGCCGCAGGCCGGCGGTACGGATAAGTGCTTCCAGACGATTTCCGTCACGCTGCAGTTCCTGAAAGTAAAAATCTATCATTATGATTGAATTATTTACCGCTATCCCTCCCAAAAGGATGGTGCCGAGCATAGAGTTGAGGCTAAGGGTTGAGCCGAAAATGTGTAGACTAAAAATAACACCGATAAACCCCAAGGGTACGGCGGTCATCACCACCAGGGGGGTCCGTAGTGAGTTAAACTGAATGCCGAGGAGGATGTAAATTAGGGCCAGGCTGATACCAAGTGCATAGAGAAGTGACTTCACATTAGTATTAAGTTCCTCCTGGGTATCCTCAAACACCAGTGCATAACCCGACGGGAGCTCTAAGTTTTCCTGTAATATGGTGCGGACCTGTTGTTCGTATTCGCCCCGGCGAAATTGCGGCTCCCCTCGATCCATAATTGCCATTACGCTATAGGTTTCTTCTCCATCGACAGTTACTATTTCCTGGACATTTTTTTCCACCCGTGCATCAAAAAAGTGTTTCAAGGGTACTGCCCCCTCGCGGTAGGGAACAAGAAAATTCTGGAAGTCCTCCGTGCTGGAGATGGTACCCTCGGGAAAGGCGATTCGAACTTCTACCGCCCTCCCTTCGTGATTCATTTCTATGGCCGAGGACCCAACCAGTAAAGTGCGGGCAATAGAAAGGAGCCTTGAGGTGGAATAGACCGACTGAGTGTCGGGCCTTGAGGTGAGAATAATCTCGTTGGCCTCACCGGTGGAGGGATCGGTCCACACATTACGGTAGATATCAAGGTCGCGAACAAGATCAGCCGCTTTTTCGGTTTGTTGCAATATTGTCTGAGGGTTGGGACCGCTGATGTGAAAGTTAAGATCAAGGGTCCTCGGTAGGGGCAGCTCCGCCGGGTCCCAGGGCATAACACTGAAATGCATTTCAGTTCCCGATTGATACTCCTCCTCCAACGCCTCTTTTACTTCTTCAGTATAGCGGCTCGAGGTGAGACTGATGATGAATCCGCCGCTGTTACTCCTATTTATCTGTGCGAAGAGGCTCTTAATCTTTTCGCCGTGGTTCTCCATAATACTCTCTTCAATCGGCGCCAGCTTCTCAAGCATTTCCTCTTTTGTTTGGGAGGTATGATTTCGGGCAAAAAGAATTATTTTATCGCTTTCGGGTTTTGCGATTATCTCACGTTGAATCTGTGGAACAATTTGAATTAAGGCATACGCCAAAATACCGAAAGAAAACAATAGTACCCCTGCCATTGCTATTTTTGAGGTAAGAATACGCCGCAGCAGTTGCCGGTAGCCCCTCCGAAGATGATCCATCAGGGCCTCTGAAAAACGGGCCAGCCCTCCCTGCCGGTCGGTACCAAGCTTGTAGCTTTTGCGGAAAAGATAGTATGCCAGCACCGGCACTACCAGCAATGCGACCAACAGCGAACAGATCAGGGCAAATACCACCGCCCGGGCAAGATCTCCCAGTAGGGCGTTTGTCAGCGGTGCGGTAAAGGACAGCGGCAAAAACACCAGTACGCTGGTAAGGGTACTTGCGATAATTGCCCAGCGAATCTCCTTGATTGAATGAACAATTAGCTGCTTTAAACCTATGTCCTCATACTCTCCAGTGCGGTAAAACCTGTGTCGATGTATATTTTCCATCACCACTATTGAAGAGTCTATTATCATACCAACTGAAAGGGTCAGGCCGCTAAGACTAATCAGGTTGATGGTAAGGTCGAATAAATACATCAATATAAAGCTGAGGGTTATCGACAGGGGTATAGAAAGGGCAATGAGAAGGGTGTTTTTCCCCTCTCCAAGTAAGATTAACACACAGAATACCGCCAAAGCCGCACCAATCAGCGCCGCTCGCAGCACGTTCATTATCGCCTGGTTGATAAACTCCGCCGGATCAATCATGTATCGAAAGTTCACATGCTCCGGTAGAGTAAGGGAGGCCTCTTCAATAGCCCTGCGAACATCCTCGGACATCTCCTTGATGTTACCGTCGCTTTTTGGCAACGCAAAAATCATTATCGACTGGTTTCCATCTACCCGAAATATAGTAGTTGGGAGACCGTATTCTACCGTAACATTGGAGATATCTCTAAGATGGATATCCCTTCCCCCTCGTCGGGAGACTTTTATATTCCCTATATCAAAAATACTGTCGATTCCCTTTTTCAGACGGACATCGTAACGGTCTCTTCCACTTGAGAAGGAGCCCACCGGTTCGGGCTGGTACCCGCGGCGGACCGCCTGCACTACTTCATCAAGCATCAGCCCCCTCGCCAGCAGCTCATCCTCATGAAGTTCTACCTTCGTAATAAGGTCCCGGATGTTCATAAGTTCAACCGACTCGGCATCCTCTACCTTGTCCAGTTTAGGTTTAAGGGACGACTCCAGCAGCGAATAGAGTGCTTCCGGTTCCAACTGTTCACTGGTTACCGCTACAGCCATATATCCTGAATTCTCTCCCGTCCAATTTCTTACACTGTAATTGCGACTATCATCGGGCAGAGAGTTTTTAATAGTGGCCATTGCATTTTCCGTACGATTTCGGGCTTCATCGTAGGTAAGGTCCCACTTAAAGTCGACACGAATTCTTGTCCGACCGTTCATATAGTTAGCTTGTATTCTTTCTATATCCTGAATTCCTGAAACTGCTCCGTCTAGGGTGTTTCCGTACTGTTCACGGAAATCGGCTGCGGTAAACCCAGGATGGGATATATTTATTCCGATAATAGGCTTCATGGTATTCGGATAGAGTTTTATCGGAAGCTGTAGTACCAAAACTATGCCGGCGGCTACTCCCAAGGCTATGAGCAGAAACAAACCGCGTCGTTTGCGAAAAAAGAGTTCAAGCATCTTTTATTCTCCACCCTCAGAACCAGGAGTTCCGGCAATTTTCACAGTGGTCCCATCGCTTATCCTTCGGCCGGCGGATATCACATAGTGCTCTCCAGCTTTCACGCCGCTTTCGATAGACACCAGTTGATCATAATGTGCTCCGGTCTGTACTTCTCTCAGTTCAACAACACCGTCGGTAACTATGAATAGGTGGTCTTTTCCGTATTTTCTTTCTATATGCTCACTCGATACTGCAAAACCGCTATACGGGTCCTTCCTGAGTTCGATGCGGATAAATTTCCCAACAAATAATCCCGCCGGCGGTTCAAACTGAACTTCCACTTTAAAAAGGCCGCTGTCATAATCAGGTTCCGGCGGTACAGCAATTATTTTTCCGGTGTGTCCCGTTTCAACTCCCTTTTCAAATACAACCGCGGTATCCCCGATACGAATTTCCGGAATATCCTTATCGCTTACCCACAGATGTGCGCGCAATGCCGAGGTATCCAGTATAACGATAAGCTCTTGATTTTCCTGAACAGGATCGCCGCGTTGTATGTCAAATTCCGCAACCGTACCTCTTTGCCCCGCTATAATTTCAACCGATTTATAGTTTCGACCCGACAGATCGCGACGAACTGTACCGATAACTTGCCCCTCCCTTACCCCTTCGCCGGGGGAAACCTGTATAGTTTCAAGGGTCCCTGAAATCGGTGCCCTCTGGATATATCGATCCCTTGGGCGCAGTCGGCTTCCGTAGAAAACACTGCGATACAGATCCATAGATTTTATCGTAGCGACTTTCACTTCAACCGCTTTCGGAGCACCATCCTCTGTTTGGGCTGCTGTGGATAGTAAAGTGCATAAAAGAAATACAAAGAGAGCTGCGAATTTTGTTTTTCTATAAGTCATATTTTTACCCCAAATGTAGCATATACTACATTAATATTTACAAATAAATATTTACGTCTTTATTGACAATGCAATCCTATACTATTCAGTAATTCTATATCAATAATTTTTCCCCAAAAAATTCGAACTTTTTTAAATTTGAGTAGTTTTACTTAGTTAAATTTCTATACAAGCAAATCGGAAATTGTCCGCTTCGGCACATGGTGCACCCGGTTTTCATCTCGATAGTATTTTATATCGTCCTTGTCTATTGCATCTTCTATAGTCACTTCTTCCACCGGCATACCAAGAGCAACTACATACATAATCTCATATCTATCTCCTGCTTCAATGATTTTAGCCCACTCTTTACGATTGATGGAAGCAAAAACACATCCTCCAAACCCCTTTTCAACTGCACTCAGAAGTAGAGACTGCATGGCAATTCCCGCATCCGTTTTAGAGGTAACATCCTTCACTTCAGTATCCCGTAGTACAGTGACGTATGCCACCGGGCGTTCACCTTCTTCAGGACCGTCCCAATCCGACAAATAACCGGCCCATTTTAATAGGGGAAAAAGTTTTTCTACTTCCTTTTTTTCTATTGATAAATGATATCTCAAGGGCTGCAAATTCGCACCGCTTGGTGATCTTCGAGCAGCTTCTATACACGGTTTTAGATCATCCTCGGTAATTTTAACACTTTCATCAAATCTTCTGTAACTTCTATTCTTTGTTACTAGTTCCATGAAATTCATACTAGTACCCCTCCAAATTTTTTATTGGTTGTATGAAAATACTGTAGCATACCGATCCTCTATTTCCAAGTAAAAACAGCTCCCATAAATAAGGAGCAAAGAAGCCCACCCTTGCCGCTATTTTCATTTTGTACGGTATAATAATAGAATTAGAGTCTCTGAACTTGCTTGATTCATCATTCTATTATATCCTCAAAACAGCTGCTTCGATACATGCGTATTTTTACACCGAAACAAGGGATACATTATGAAAAAAACAGTACTATCAGCTTTACGACGGGCTTCTGAAGAGTTTAAGGATGTCACCTATGTGGCGAAGAAAACTGATGACGGGTGGATGGAAAAAACCTTTCAGGATGTAGAGCGAGATTCTCGTGCCTTTGCAGCGGCCCTATTGAGCAGAGGCTTTCAAAAAAACAACACTATCGCTCTTTTTGCGGAGGGAAGCTCCGATTGGGTTATAGGTGAACTGGGAACACTTTTTGCCGGATGCATCTCTGTCCCCCTGTCAATAAAACTTCTTCCCGATGAAATTCCCTTCCGTATCAATCATTCCGAGGCAAAGGCACTACTGGTTTCAAAAAACATGCTTCCAAAAATTGCCAAGATATACCCTCAATTCAAGATGAAAAAAGTGCTTTTGCTGGTAATCGACGCGGATGGTGCGGATATAACTGAGCTTCGTTCAATTGTAGATGATTCGGTCGCTCCACAAATTGAGCTTTTCAATGACCTCCTTCTTGAAGGGTACCGATCGCTGGATGATTATGAAGCACATCTACAGAACATTGAAGATACTACACAAGAGGATGATGTAGTTACTATCTCTTATACCTCCGGCACTACCGGTAATCCGAAGGGGATAATGTTGACCCATCTCAACTATTATTCCAATTGTAAAGATTCTGTGGAAATGTTCGATGTTCCACGCGCCTCCTTTCACACACTCATTATTCTGCCCTGCGACCACTCCTTTGCTCATACCGTCGGTATTTATGCGGCCCTTTTTCGCGGGATTTCATTGTACTTTGTCGACGCCCGCGGCGGGGGAATGGCTATTCTTAGAAATATTCCGGTAAATCTGGTAGAAACTAATCCTACATTTTTGCTCACTGTGCCGGCTCTTACTGGAAATTTTATGAAAAAGATTAAATCCGGAATCAAAGATAAAGGAAAGATTATTCAAATTCTGTTTAATTGGGGGGTAAAAAATGCCATAAAATATCACGGTAATGGATACAACCGTCCCCCTATCTCTGACCGCCTAGTCTCCTTTTTACCTTACAAACTGATTGATCTCTTAATTTTTCGTCAGGTCCGCAGTATTTTCGGCCGCCGTATCCGCTTTTGCGTAGGAGGGGGAGCCCTCCTTGATGTAAAGCAGCAGGAGTTTTTTAACGCTATAGGTGTACCTATCTACCAAGGATACGGCCTTACCGAAGCAGCTCCGGTTATCTCGTCGAACCTTCCGGAGATCCACAAATTCGGGAGTTCCGGACGAGTGGCTGCCGGCATAGACTGCAAAATAATTAATGAAAACGGAGGTGAAGCGGCCGTCGGCGAGCGTGGCGAGATCGTTATTCAAGGGGAGAACGTAATGAAGGGCTACTATAAAAATAGCGCCGCCACAGAAGAGACTATAAAAGATGGGTGGCTGTATACCGGAGATCTCGGGTATTTTGATGAAGACGGCTTTTTGGTGGTGGTAGGCCGTGCAAAGGCCCTTCTCATTGCTCCGGACGGAGAAAAATACTCCCCCGAGGGTATAGAAGAAACAATTACGAATTCTACCGATTTAATAAAGCAGGTAATGTTGTATAACGATCATAATCACTACACATCGGCGCTTATTGTCCCGGATTATCAAAATGTAAAGGAGGTGATAGACACTCGTACTGTTACAGATGCTGATCAGCTTTTATATGAACTCAATACAGCCCTCTTTTCCTTTCAGCAGGAAGAGAATTACCGGAATATGTTTCCCAATGTATGGTTACCCGCTACTTTTCAGGTCCTGAGCGAAGCCTTCACGGAGGAGAATAAAATGATCAACTCCACAATGAAGATGGTCAGGTACAAAATAGTTCAGGCCCATCAGGATTTAATTGAGTATATGTATACTGAAGAGGGTAAAAATTTTATTAATCCCCGTAATCGTGGGGCGGTTAAAACTCTTTTTCCAGAGCTTCAATGAAGATTCAATAGAGCTTCATGTAATATAGGTGTACCATGGGCGTTTTTAAAGTGTTTAACAGGGGAGTGCTCTTTTACGCTGCTGCTTTTGTAATTGCAGCGGCCACTATACAAGCTGCCTATTTTATTTACGGAGTCCCTTCGAATTCATTACCGATACACGGAGAATGGTCTGTATCCCATACCGAATATAACAAAAGCGAAACCTATTCAATACCCTTTTACAGCACCGCAAAAAGCAGCGAGGAGTTTGATTCAGGTATCTATACGCTCACCACTACCTTTACTCTGCCCCGGGATATCAAGAAGCCTGTATTGGTAGTACCTCAGATTAGCGCGAACGCTTTTTCGGTATATATTAACTCACAGTTGGTAGGCAGAGTCGGTGATATGCATAGGGGCCGCACAAATCGCTGGAATACCCCCCATACCTTTACTCTCCCGGAAACTATTGAAAAAGGGCCACACACTATTACTATTCGTGCCTATGCACTCTATGAGCTTGGTATTTCCTTTGTGCCCTACTTTCACGAGGGCAGTACACTTCCCCTGCAAAGCATACTTCTTATTTTTTTCAACAACCACGGCACAGCCTTTGTTATTGGTGCCCTTTTAGTGCTATCCTTGATTTTTGTCATCACTGCCCGCACAATTGAAACGGAAAATAAGCACAGGATCCTGCTGGCATTCGCATTACTGGGGCTGGCAATCTACTTGATCGATTACCTCTTTATTCCGCTATTACCTTACGACTACTATATATTTAAGAAAATCCCCCTCTCGGGGCTCTACATTGCAATTCTCTTTTCTATACCCGGTTTCTTCGGGTACCAAAACCGAAAATTAAGCGTGAGTTCAAAAATTGTAATGCTCTTACCATTAGTAAGCTTGTGTGTAATTATTTTATATCCAAGCGATATTTTTCAAGTACGCGAAGTATATAAGTATGCGAACCTCTCTTTGATTCCCTACATTGTACTAATGCATGCATCCCATCTGCATCGTCGGGACACAGACAATCGCAGCAGGCTTATTATTTTCGGTTTAACCTTTTTAACAATTCTGGCCCTTCGAGATGTGGTCCAGATAATTAACGGAAGCGGTACTCTGGTGTTATCTTATATCGGAATATCTGTGTTTCTGCTCACGTTGACTTTTGCTTTTATCAATGAAATGGCGGAGTATTACACACAACTTGTAAAGATGGAACAATGGGCGGATGCGGTGTATCAGGAATCGATGCATGACCCTCTTACCGGTGCCCTCAACAGAAAAGCCTTTACCGTGTTAAAGAAATTAAGACCCGAAAAATTCTCAATAATAATTTTAGATCTTGATGATTTTAAAGCGATTAACGACACCTACGGCCATCATGTTGGTGATCAAATGTTAAAAGAAGTAGCGAATACGCTTATCCAGAATATTCGTAAAAGTGATTACCTAGTACGACTGGGGGGAGATGAGTTTGCTGTTATTCTATTCGGTTGTGATATAGAAACTGCTCACTCCTCGGCGAATGCTCTCTTACAACGAATACAGGAAATAGAAGTACAATGCGAATCTACAAAGTTGCACATAAATTGCTCAATGGGTGTAGGTACCGTTCCGGTTGCTGCGAATGTAGATGAGCGAATGGTGGCCATCGATCAATATATGTATCAGGCAAAGCGCAGCGGCAAAGGGCGTATTGTGGTTGAAAAAAAATAATGGAGGTTGCATGAGTTGTTCTCATACAACCTCCAAAAAATCTTATGAAGTGTTACCTTATTTGGCTTCCTTCAATGCTTCTTCAGCCAGACTGAACAGCTCTTTTACATGGATCGACACTCCGGAGATCGAGTCAACATGCCCCTCTTCGGAGGTATATTCGATCTTGCTCGGATCCTGGATTTCAAGCAGATAGGCTTCGGCTTTATCGACCTGTTCCCACCATTGGGCTTGAGCACCGCCGTTTTCAACCATTCCGTACTTACCCTCTTTGGAATATTCATATTTGTGCATCTCACCCTCTTCCGGATACGCGTTCCAGTGGGCAGCGACAATATAGCCGCCTATTACCGTCAAATCAACGTAGTCTTTCCATCCATGGCTGAACTCATCTAGTTCGGCGTGATAGGCTCCGTCCTCATACATTCCACGGCCGACAGGTCCTTCGGCAAGCGCCTCTTCAGCAAGCCCGACGAACTCGTTTATGTGAATTGAAACTCCGGATATAGCATCAGTATATCCGTCTTCGTCATACTCAATTGCTGCAGGGTCTTGAGTTTCGAGGAGTTTTTCCTCTACCTTCTCGGCCTGCTCAAACCAGTATGCCTGGGCATCCCCATGCTCAACCATACCGTATTCTCCGGCCTTAGACTGGGTTTTCTTGGAGGTGCCGGCATTTCTGTGTGCACCCTCCCAAGTGGCCTCAACGATCTCGCCGTCTTCAACCCTCAAGAGTGCCATGTACTTCCATCCGGTTTTTTCACTAAAGCCGTCTTCCTGGGCAAAGTAAAAACCGTCTTCATACCCGTCGCCGCTGCTCATTGCTTTTTCTTCGCTGCTCTCACTGTTTTCGGTTTCAGCGGGAGAGGCGGCTTCGTCCTGCCCGCACCCGATAAAAAACAACATTGATAGCGCCAGCATAATCGATAAAATTAAACTAATCTTACGCATACATACCTTCCTTGTTTACTAATGTATATATTACTATTATAAAAATAGTAAGGATAGTATGTCAACTACAATACAAATAAATAATATTTCTATTTTTTTATATTATAAATTGACATAATCAAATAAGTTTTTTATGATTATAATAGTAAGTTATTATTTTTGTTAGAGTACGGCTTGTTATTGTGAAAACAATAGCATTAATGAATTCAAGGAGCTTTTATGTCAAAGAAAAAAATTATTGTCCTAGGTGGCGGCTACGGTGGAATTGCCGCTACAAAGAAACTATACAAGAAGTATAAAAAAGACCCGAGCGTAGAAATAACACTCATAGATAAAAACCCCTTCCACACTCTCATGACTGAACTACACGAAGTTGCCGGTTCAAGGGTGGAGCCTGACTCTGTGCAAGTAAGTTTTCAACGTATTTTCGGCGGTACCAATGTAAAACTGGTCACTGATACAATTACAGACATCGATTTCGATAACAATATTCTTAAGTCCGACCTTAAGAGCTATCGGTACGACTATCTTGTAATCGGTGCCGGTGGTGAGCCGGAATTTTTTGACATTCCCGGTGTACAGGAAAACTCATTTACGATATGGTCCTTCGATGATGCAATCCGACTGCGTAACCATATTGAAGATCGATTTATGGAAGCCGCACGTGAACCGGACGAAGAAAAACGTCGCCGTATGCTCACATTTGTAATAGCAGGCGCCGGTTTTACCGGAGTTGAACTGGCCGGTGAAATTTTAGAACGAAAACACACCCTCTGTAGAAAGTATCATCTCAAAAAGCATGAAGTACGGGTCATAATTGTTGAAGCCCTTGATACTATTCTTCCTATCCTTCCGCCTAAAATGCAGAATAAAGCAGAGCGTTACCTTCTCAAGAAGGGAGCTGAAATAATGACTGAAGCTCCTGTTATCGGTGCCGATGAAGGTTCGGTATACTTAACAGATGACCGCAGTATCGATGCCGACACCTTTATCTGGACCTGTGGTATCCACGGATCTGAGTTTACCGCTAGAATTCCTCTTACCAAGGGGCAAACAGCGAAGGGTGAATGTTCCTATGCATCCTCTGAAGGTATCCACGGGATGTCCGGCTGTCGTCTTGATGAAGAAGAGCGATACATAGTTGGTGAGCGGGGCCGAATTCTTGTTGATGAAGAGATGAAATCGGTTGATCATTCCAATGTGTATTTGGTGGGTGATATCATTTGGTATCTTGAAAACGAAAAGGTAGTACCCCAGATTGTAGAAACCGCATTGCAGACCGGCGAAATTGCCGGAGAAAATATTATTGCGGATATTGAAGAGAAAAAAAAGAAAAAATTCAAACCTAACTACCACGGTTTTATGGTGAGTATTGGAGGACGCTATGGAGTTGCCCATGTAGTCGGATTATCGATGTCGGGCATGTTCGCCATGGCTATGAAACACCTTATCAATCTTCACTACTTATTCGGTATCGCGGGAATAAATGCGGTATGGGGTTATCTGCAACATGAGTTTTTTACTATTAAAGAACGCCGATCCTTTATCGGAGAACATTTGGCCTACAAAATTCCGGTGTATTGGGCGGTGCCCCTACGTTTGTTCCTGGGTGGAAAATGGCTTTACGAGGGGATCAAACATATTTCCGAAGGGTGGATCAATCCCGGTGAAGAGGGGTTGGCAAATGTATGGACCGGAGCAATTAAACTACCCGGTGTAAGTTTCGGGGAGGCTGCAGATGCCGGCAGCGCTGCAACTGGTGCAGCCGCAGACACTACAGCAGCGGCAACAGAAGCAGCAGCGGAAGGAGCAGCGGAAGCAGCAAGCCAATATGGCGAGCCGCTTATTGAAGCTCTCGGTGTGTATACCTGGTTTGCTGAAACAGTGCTAAGCGCCTCTCCTCTACTTGCATTCCTCATGCAGTCGGCGGTAGTACTGGGACAGGTTGCGATCGGACTCGCCTTAATCGGTGGGCTTTTCACCTTTCCCGCCGCTCTAGTTTCAATTGGATTCAGCATCATGTTTATTGCTTCAGGATGGGGAAACCCCGAGCTATTATGGTATATTATGGTATCAATTGTGATGCTCGGCGGGGCTGGTCGCGGTTTTGGCCTTGATCATTGGGTTATGCCGTGGTTAAAACATCAGTGGAACAGCACGAAATTGGCCCAAAAAACCCATCTCTACGATGACGAGCCGGTAATAAAAAAATAATTGACCGGTTTTAATCCTCTTTGGCGGGTATTTTATTACACTACTAGGATACCCGCCCAGGAGCAACGGTGCTTTCAAATTATTACTGGTAAAGGAACTTGAATGATTGATACCCTGTATCAAGACATACATATAAGTGAGGACCTCCAACAGGTCCACTCTGTGATACTCAATCAGCTCGACGACAGCACCCCTTTCATACGGGATGCTCTGAGCGATTTAGTTAAAAACACAGGAAAAATGTTGAGGCCCGCTCTTCTTTTAATCTCTGCCCAATTTGGTTCGGTTGAAAAAGAGAAGGTATTTCGATTGGCCGCTGCAGTAGAGCTGCTCCATATGGCAACCCTCGTTCATGATGATATTATCGATCAGGCTCCAACAAGACGTGGTATACCCACATTACATAGTCGTTTTGATCCGCGAACCGCGGTATTGCTTGGTGATTTTCTGTTCACTCGAAGCTTTCAACTCGCATCACAATACACTGATATAGAAACAGGACGATACATTGCAGGTATTGTGAACTCGATCTGTGAAAGTGAAATACGACAACATAATAATTTTACTTTCTACACTACCAATTTCAAAGAATATCACCGCCGGATAATGGGAAAAACCGCTGCCCTCTTCGCACTTTCCGCGTATGTAGGGGCCCACGAAAGCACTGTAGATGAACGCTGTACCCATCGTTTAAAAAAGATCGGTTATAATCTCGGTGCCGGGTTTCAGATTATTGATGATATACTTGATTTCTCAGACCGATCGGATGGTACAGGAAAGGGGACAGGTACCGACATACGGCAGGGTATTGTAAATTTACCCCTATTGTATGCGCTGCAGCGGGACAGCGGTTCATTAGAGAAGAAGCTATCCCGTAGACCGAAAAACGGACGACGATTAAAACAGATCATCTCCACTACAAAGGAATTACATGGAATAGAACGTGCCCGAACAGTGGCGCATTCATATACGGATAAAGCATTACACTCCATCCACCTGCTTCCTCCTGGGAACGCGCAGGATTCTTTGAAGCAGTTTACTTCTTATCTCCTTCAAAGAAAATATTAATAACGGCGAAATATTGAATAATTCAGTAGATAAAACTACACTATAACTTGTGAAAAATAAAACCGTTTTAATCATCGGCGCCGGTATTCATGGTATGGCTACCGGGCTTTTGCTGGCAGACCGAGGGTATGAAGTAAAAATTGTTGATATGAACGACCGCCCCGGCGGGGTTGCCCGGGTCTATCAGAATTCCGGGTATACCTTCGACATGGGGCCCACATGGTACCTTATGCCCGAGGTTTTCGAACGCTATTTTCAACTGGTCGACAGCTCAATTGAGCAAAATTATACCCTATACGATTTAGACCCGTCATATCGGGTGTTTTTTTCCAAGGATGATGTAGTTGATATTACCCGCGATATAAGCCACAATAAAGCTGTTTTTGACAGCTTTGAACCGGAGGGCGGTAATAAGCTTATCCGTTACCTCAAGGAAGCCTCACAAAAATACGATATTGCCTTAAACCATTTTTTATATAAGGATTATATCAAACCGACTGATTTTATTGATCCTGTTATAATCAAAAACGGTCTAAAGCTGAACGCCTTTTCTAAATTAGATAATTATGTCCGGCGCTTTTTTACAAGCGATAAGGCCCGTAAGATACTGGAATTCAACACGGTTTTTCTCGGCTCCAGCCCTAAAAAAACGCCTGCCCTTTATTCTCTAATGGGGCATGTAGACCTTACCCAGGGCATTCGATTTCCCGAGGGTGGAATTGGTACTTTTATAGAAGCACTCTACAGTAATTGCCTTGACAGAGGGGTCCGTTTTTTTCTAAATCACAGGGTTGATGAAATAGCAGTAGAGGGAAATCGTGCCCACGGGGTGGCGGTGGGCAATAAATTTATTTTTGGAGACATCGTTCTTGCAACTCCTGATTACCAGCATGTAGAACATGAACTACTTGATCCGGGCTGTCGAAATTATAGAGATGCCTATTGGAAGCGCAGGGTAATTGCCCCTTCTACTTTTTTAATATATTTGGGCATTAATAAAAAGCTCCCCCAACTCGCCCACCATAATTTCTATTTTGCCCAGGACTGGGATTATAACTTTACCGAAATTTTCGATTCCCCCTCCTGGCCGGATGACCCAAGCTACTATATCGGCTGTCCCAGCCGGACAGATCAAAACCTTGCCCCCGATTACGGAGAAACATTGTTTATCCTAGTCCCCGTATCTCCTTATCTTGAGGATACAAACAAGCTTCGACAAAAGTATTCACAAAAAATCTTATCGGATATTGAAATATTACTAGGCACGGACATTAGAGGCAGTATTGAAGTACAGCAGATCTACACCCAAAGGGACTTTAAAGAGAACAATAATCTTGCCTACGGCACAGCCCTCGGGCTTGCACATACGCTTTTTCAAACCGCAATTTTTCGTCCCTCCCATATCAATCGAAAAGTGTCCAATTTGTATTATGGCGGTCACTACACACAACCGGGCATTGGCATGCCGATGGCGATGATAGGCTCCGAGTTGGTCGCTCAGCGCATTGAGCAGGACCATCCGATTTTTTAGGAGAACCAATCGATGCACACTACAGTAGAACAGTGGGATGTGATAGTACTTGGAGCCGGATTAGCCGGTATTTCAGCTGCAATCGAAACAAAAAAGCGCGGTCTTCGTACCCTAGTTTTAAGTAAAGTACATCCCTTGCGAAGCCATTCTGGAGCAGCTCAGGGGGGAATAAACGCCGCTCTCTATTATGACACTCCAAGGTCGCACATAAAAGATACTATTATTGGCAGTGACTACCTCGCTGACCAGGATGCAGTCGATATTTTGTGTAACTCCGCACCCCGAATCATTCAGCACCTTGATAATCGAGGGGCCCTTTTCAATCGAACTGAAGACGGTATGATAGCACAGCGTCCCTTTGGGGCCCAAAGTTACCCACGTACCTGCTTTGTGAAAGACCGTACCGGCTTGGTCTGCTTGAACACAATGTATGAGGAAGCTCTTTTTTACGGTGTAGAGTTTCGTAGTGAGTGGTATGCCCTTGATCTACTGTACAACCCTGCAGAACAAACAGCCTACGGCTTAACCGCAATGAACCTGGTGAACTCCAGTATTCATGTTTTTATTGGAGCTGAAGTTATCTTAGCTGGAGGCGGTTACGGACGAGCATTCTCTCGCACATCAAACGCCTATGCGAATACCGGGGATACCCTTGGCATGATTATAAGGGCCGGCCTATCGCTTCAGGATATGGAATTTGTTCAATTCCATCCAACCGGTTTGGCGGATTCCGGCATCCTTATCTCCGAGGCCGCCCGGGGCGAGGGAGGCATACTGCTAAACTCGGAGGGTGAACGCTTTATGCAGAATTACGCCCCACATAAGTTGGAACTTGCCCCCCGTGATATTGTAAGCCGGGCCTGTGAAACGGAAATTCGTGAAGGACGCGGTGTCGGTCCTAGAAAAGACGGTATATATTTGGACGTACGCCATTTAGGAGCGCCGCATATTCATTCCCGGCTTCCGGAATTGTATGACCTTGCTCTCACCTTACAGGGCGAAAATATGATAGAGGAACCTATACGTATTGCACCGACAGCACACTACTCCATGGGAGGTATTCCAACAGATACCCGGGCCCAGGTTAAAAAAGACATAAACTCTTTAGTTCGTGGTCTCTATGCCGCCGGAGAATGTGCCTGCGTAAGTGTTCACGGTGCCAATCGTCTTGGTGGTAATTCACTGCTTGAGGCGATAGTGTATGGTCGTCGGGCAGGCAGAAGTGCAGCAGAAGACGCACTTTTAAATAAATATACTCCCTCGGCCAAGGATGGAGAGCATGAAGCCAGTTTCTCATTGGAACGACTCCAAAGCCTCTATCTTTCCGAAAAATCCCTAGGTTTTTTTGAACTGAGAGATCGCCTACGTAACGAAATGATGAGAAGGTCCGGTATTTTTAGGTCCGCCGATGATATGAGCATAGCCCGCGAAACTATATATCATTTAGCAGGAGAGTTCCGCCGGTGCCGAGTGCAGGATATTACCCCCTTTTACAATACTGAGTTACAAGAGGCCCTGGAGTTTGAAAATATGCTACTCTATTCAAGCGCTATTGTTGAAAGTGCCCTTGCAAGAAAGGAGAGTCGTGGCGCTCATTACCGTTCCGATTTTCCCCATCGGGATGATAAAAACTGGCGGAACCATTCAGTTTTCTGTTTCAAGGAAAATAAAGGAAGCATTCATTATAATCCGGTCTTGAGCGGTTCTTTCGCTCCGGAGGAGCGTTATGGCTAATAAAGTAGAAAAAGCAACCCTTTTGATACAACGATTTGATCCGTATACAGATAAAACCCCACATTTTACAGAATATGTGTTAGAGTACCGACGAAACGACCAGCTATTAGATCTCTTTAATAGAATTAAAACTGATAGAGATTCTACTTTTTCCTACAGACGCTCATGCCGACACGGAATTTGCGGTTCCTGCGCGGTAAAGGTGAACGGAAAACCGATTTTAGCATGCCGTACACCGGTACACGAGCTTATTGATGAATTCGGCCCGACCCTTACGGTTACACCGATAGACACAGAAAAGATTATCCACGATTTAGTCATAGATATGGATGAATTTTGGAAGAAACATGACAAAATCTCGCCCTTTCTTACTCCACAACAACACAGTGGACCCCAGTCTTCCCTTCAAGGGTCTTCTATTCAAGGGGAAACTCTTTTTTTCGATTCAAGCAGCGCATCACTAGGTGATGCCGACTATTGTATTCAATGCGGGGCCTGCTACTATGTCTGCCCTGTTATATCGGTACAACCAAGCTTCCTCGGTCCAGCGGCACTTACAAAGGCTTTCCGCTTTATCAATGATCCCAGGGATACACAATCGGATCGTTTAGAAGTTGTATTCCAACCTCAAGAGGGAGTATGGGAATGCATTAAATGTTTGAAGTGCACGGAAGTATGTCCTAAGCATATCGATCCCTTTTCAAAAATAAGCCGTCTCCACTCGCAAGTTATTCTCAGTTCACAATACACTTCCGGAAGCCGTATACGTCATACCAAGGGGTTCCAGCTTGACCTCCTGCTGAACGGGATGTTAAATGAACTCCCCTTGGCGTTGTTTGCCCTGAGGATTGGTTTTATAAAGATGGCGATTCGCGGCATACGAATGCTTTTTCATGGAAAGGTTGTGCTGAACCCATTTAAGCCTCGAAGCAAAGGCTACAAGCAAATCAGAAAGTTGATGAGGGACAGTCAATGAAACGTTACGCTCTTTATCCAGGTTGCAATCCAAAGATGGCTGAACCGGAACTTCTTAAATCGGTACACACTATTGCCACACATTTGAACATTGAATTAATTGAGTTGGACAAAGTCTCCTGCTGTGGAGGGGCCCATCTACAGGACAAAAATCCTTTTCAAGCCCTTCTTCTAAATGCGAGAAATTTCACCTACGCTGAACGACTCCAGTTGGATATGGTAAGCATCTGCAACACCTGCCAGTATGTCCTTTCTGAAGCCCATCACCGTTTAACCAACGACCCCGAGGTCAAACGTCAAATAAATCTGCGTTTACGATCACAGAAACGTAGATTTCAAGGTACAAGCCGCCCCAGAAATTTTCTGTATGTGCTTTTGGAAGATATCGGGCGAAGTGAAATCAGAAGGCATGTAGTACGCCCGCTTACCGGTTTAAGGGTAGCTCCCTTTTACGGATGCCATCTTTTTAGCCCCAGGGAAATACAAAAAAGCTCTACTGGAAACGAAAGTCCCTGGTCACCTACAAGTCTGGAAACTATTATAGGGGATCTTGGGGCAACACCGGTCTCTTATCCGAAAAAAACTCAGTGCTGCGGATTCCACTCCTCTTTATATCAGCCGCACACCTCGGCCTCACTTGTAGATACTATTTTATCGGAGGCAGAATCTTTTGGTGCTGATTTGATGATAACCCCCTGCCCCCTTTGCCATGCAAACCTGGAGGCCTTTTCCGGTTCTCACACAATGCCGGTGCTGTACTATCAACAGCTAATGGGCCTTGCATACGATCTCTCCTGGAAGCAACTAGGGCTGCATCACAATATGAGCGTACGGAGGCGTTCACTCGAAAATCTGCTCCCTCCGGTTTCAGTGCACTTCAGTTAATTGGCCCCTGCAGACATGCCTTTAGACATTTTAGTCGCCGTTCAATACCTCTTTGCTCTCTCCGCGCCTAAAATTTTTATCGGTAAGCTTAAAAGAGGAACGCAGCCCCGATGTGGTAAACACCGTATTCTCTTCAGTAACAAAAATTGCCTCTACTCCCTCTCTTTCTTCGGTAAACCTCAAGCCCTTCTCTAAACCAAAACCGAATACGAGAGTAGATAAGGCATCCGCCTCGGTGGCATCTGAGGAAATAATGGAAACACTGGCGATACCGTTTTCCACCGGAAATCCGTCTTTAGTACTGAGAATGTGGTGGTACCTTACTCCATCCTCCACAAAATAGCGCTCGTATTTACCGGAAGTAACCACCGCCTTATCAACAAGCTGAAGGATGCCTATATAACGCCCTCTTTCATCCTCCGGTGATTGTATTCCAATTTTCCACTCTGAGCTGGAAAATTTTTTACCAAAGGCGTATACATTTCCACCAAGGTTCACAATACCATATCCAACACCTTTAGATGTGAGATATTCCATAATTTGATCTGCGGCATACCCCTTTGCTATTGCTCCAAGATCAATCTTCATCCCCGGTTTCTCAAGAAAAACCTTCGACTTCTCTTCGGTCTGCTCTTTGGATACCCCCTGTTTTTCCGACTGAGTTTTAGACTGAGTTTGGGACTGAGTTTGGGACCCGGTCAGTAAAACAACATTGTTATAGTTCACTTTTTCCAAAACCTTATCTATCTCTTTTCTGGAAGGAACTTTTTCTTCTCCCGAACCAATATCCCATAGTTCAACCAGAGGGCCTACACTTACGTCGAAAATACCATCACCAATTGATGAAAACTGTTTTGCCCTATTTATCAATTGAAAAGTTTCAGAAGACACCTCCACAGGTCTTAGCCCTGCATTTTTGTTAATGGCGGCAACTTCGGAGTTCTCGGTATGAGCACTCATTTTTTCTTCAACATCCGAGGCAATAGCAATAGCCGGCCCCAATAATTCCTTATATTCTTTTCCGTAGATTTTAATAGAACAGGTAGTTCCAAGGGCAAAACCTGTTTCTGAATAACTTTGAGGTTCAGTTTGTGTACACCCGTTAGCAATAAGCAATACCCCGCCCAAAAGTAAAAGCACACTGACAATTTTTATCCCACATCGGAGCATACCTTGAAACATACTTTGCATCCCCAGGTGAGCATTCATTTTGCATAAATCCATTATAAAGTTATCCTCAAAATAGTATTACCTGAGCAAAATATACAACAATTAATGTACTTGTCCAAGAGCAATAATAAAATACGGATTAGGGCTTCACCAATTAAAGTGCATCTTCGCTCATATTCTTTAAATATCGCCGTATCCCCTTGACGCAACTGCATTTTTTTAGTAATTATAGTCCTACAGTTTTCGTATGCGCCTGTCGTATAATGGCTATTACCTCAGCCTTCCAAGCTGATGATGTCGGTTCGATTCCGATCAGGCGCTCTATCGCTTCCTACTCTAGTACCCGCTTTTTTATCCGATTTCGATACTCAGTACCAATACATAGTGTTGCCGGTTCTACTGTCTCTTATCTATCGAATCCCGTCCAGAGCTGTGAGATCCAATGCATAAAGATATCTACCCCCTTGAAGATAGAGAAAGTTGTCGTGGAGTATTCCTATCCTGCCGCCGTAACCACTTTCCCATAGCCGGCCTCCGGTGGATTTGTCCAGATACACTACTGTCCCCGGGTCGTGTCTACTCTGAAAACCAATAAAAAGACCGTCCTCGTACGGGAGTATAAAATCGCCCTTAATATCGTTTTGTTTCCACACATAGGTTCCTGGGGTGGGATCCACAGCAAAGCTTCTTCTGCCTGTCCCGTACACTCTGCCTGGTTCGAAAACCAGTTCCGCTGCGTCTTTAAAATAGGCAGTTTTGGAACCGGTTCTTCTATCGAGCTCCGTGGTCCCCAAGGGACTGTGGACATAGACTTTTCCTCTGTCGAGGGAGATGCTCTTTCCTCCCGTCTCCGTCTCCCATAACTGCTTGCCTGTGTGAGCATCAAAGGCATATGTGCGAAAGTAGTCCCTCTCATAGGTAGATACATAGACTACATCACCATTGGTTTGCATGTCCGTTCCTCTTATTTGCTTTTGCCCCCAAAGCAGTGTGCCGGTCTCGGCATCTAGGGCGAATGTGTCGTACCCCTTGTAAGTTGTTCCCTCAACAATTCCATAAAGAGTATCCCCCCAGAGGTCGAGTTGTTTGTCTCCTCTGCCACCCCCGTTACGGAACTCGAATCGCCATACAGTCTCACCGCTTTTCGGTTCGAATGCGGTAATTGCCTCATCACCGATAATATAGAAGAGCTCTTCTGAGAGCTCAATGCCGCGTACATTTTCTTTTTCCAATTGCCAATGGATGCGGCCGTTCTGCCTATCGAGAACGGTGAAGTTGAAGGGACTGAAGAGTACAACATACTCACCGAACAGGCGTACATTGCTGCCGACATCCTTATGACTCCACATCCGATGCCCGTCGGATGCACGGAAGGCGGTGCTATGATATCCACCGAGATAGACCACCCCCTCCCCTAACTTCAAATTGCTGAGCCAACTTTTCCCCTCGTACACCCAGGATTTCCCGTTTATGAGGGAGACCTTTGCAGTTTTTTTGACATCTTCAAACTCAGCGGTAAATGTTATATCCCCACGAAGGATTTTTTCTTTATGCTCAGGTACATCAAAAATGAGTACCGAATCGGGGGTAAACTCTGCTGTTTTTACGGGAGACACTCCCGAAACAGCACCGCTCCAACGTCCTTCTATAGTCCCCTTCGCCTTCTCGGCAAAATAAACGATACCGCTGAGCCTCGAAAAACCTGTAAGGAAGTGATCGTTCTCCCCGCGGGGCAGCATCGGAACAGGATCCAGTTGTGGGTCCCCCGTGTAGAACCAGGAGTCGGTAACCGCCACTCGTTTGAATGCGGGAGCCGTATCTTTTTCGGTGAGGATTTTAACTGATTTCTTTCGGTATGCGTGGGTGATGATGCTGCGCCAGCGATGGTCGGGATAGAGGGAGAAGTTCACCCTTCTTCGAAAGCTTTCCGGTACAGCAGTAACCTTGATTGAGTGAAGGCTTCGTATCTCCTTTGCCTGAACCTCAACTGCTCCGCCCTCCTTCAAGGTCCAGCCGTCTCGCTCTATTGTAGCCCGGTAGCGTTGGTTTCCCTTTGCCCTCTTTAAACTGGAATCGGGTTGCAGGGCATAAAGCGTTACCGGTTCAGATTCAATCTGGTAGACTACCTCCCCCTCCTTGTTGAGATAGTCTACGGTATATCGCATAGATGCTGCCCATTCAGGGGAAAAGAGGTTTTCTATGTACGAAACATTGAGCAGTTCTCCCCTCGAAAGAGGAGCTATTGTGTACCCTTCTCCGTTTGGCTTAAGAATCTCCTGCTGTGAAAAATATGCATCAATGGTCTTTTTTGTCTCCTCCTTCAGTGATACCGTAACCTGCTGCGGAGGGGGTATAGTCAGCGAAACAGTTCCCATTTTCCAATCGCCTTCGGGGACATGCTTCGCCTCCACAAAAACATTCTCGACCTTCAGCTGCTCCGAAACCCTGTCGGTGAGAATCTTGAGTGTCGAACGTTGAAGGGAGAGAGGTTCAATGTGTGAAGTGAGCCTCCGGTTATGTTCGACTTGGTTTTGAATCATCTTCGTGAAAATCCCTGATCCCTCCACACGTTGGAGAGTTTCAGTGTACTCACGACTCATCTCATCGAAACGGATAAAATCGACCTCTGTCTCACCTATACTCTTTTGCAGGTACTCAAGGGCATCTTTCTCGTTGTCGGCGAACAACTCCTTCAGTGCTTTTGCGTAATTCTCCGATGCTTGGAGGTCCTGTTGCTCGACTGAATCGACTTTTGCCTGAACAGGTATGGTTACCCTGTACTCAGGAAGATTAGAGATGAGTTGAAAGAGAAAAGATCGAAAGAGGGGCATATATCCCCCCTCTTTTACTCCTTCGGTGCTGTGACTTGCCACAACCTTTCCACTTTCAACTTCCACTATTCTTCCAGATATCATGAGCCTCTTGCCCATCTGAGCGAACGATCCAACAACCATCTGCCCGGCATTGAGCAAGCGCCCAACCTCTGCGGTGGTATCAGCCCTGGTAAGTCCCGAAAGCTGTAGCTTTTGCTCTTCGAGAACCTGCTGCAGACGGCTGCGCTCTACAATGTCTATTCCCTCAAAAGAGGACATTGTTGAAGCGAGAAACTCGCTTATGAGAAAGCCGACATAATCATCATCTTCCTTCGGGCCAACGTTTTGAAAAGGTGATACCGCCACCGTCATAGCATCTACATCGTGGGCTTCTTGGTATTCTTGTGACTGAAGTGAAACCAGCCCGATAATTAAAAAGATAAGGACAATCGCAATATTCTTTCTCTGTGTCGTCGTTGTTGTTGCTCCCATGCGCATATCTTCACTTCCTTAATGCGGAGGACTTCCTTTTTGGAAGCCCTCCGCGATACAAGTTAGATCAATTCACTAAGTTAACTCACCTCGGACTTGATAGACTCGATCTC
>Ga0102938_10000352_pt1 | contig 33366 bp, 32 predicted proteins | sample SalPonR2_B_D2_MG_FD_84516 | JGI IMG/M metagenome (GOLD analysis project Ga0102938, IMG submission 84516) | Salt pond soil microbial communities from South San Francisco under conditions of wetland restoration - Salt Pond MetaG R2_B_D2_MG | ecosystem: Environmental > Aquatic > Marine >...
ATCGTACTGTGAATCAAAAATGAGGGCCTTCAGCGGCTGATCATCGGTCCCGGCGGGGGGTGGAATCTGGTGCACCAATGCCTCCAAAAGATCGTTTACCCCTTCACCTGTTTTTGCGGACACTAGTACCGCTTCCTCCGGGTCTAGTCCTAAATCGTGCTCGATTTCCCGCTTCACCATATCTACATCGGCGCTGGGCAAATCAATTTTGTTAATAACCGGTATTACCTCAAGGTCAAGTTCAACGGCCATGTACATATTTGCGAAGGTTTGGGCCTCGACGCCCTGGCTTGCATCAATTAAAAGAAGCGCCCCCTCGCAGGATGAGATGGCCCGGGAAACCTCATATGCAAAATCCACATGCCCCGGTGTATCAACCAGGTTTAGTTCATAAAGGTTCCCGTCGTCGGCTTCGTAGGGCATGGTAATTGCTTGGGACTTAATGGTTATCCCCCGCTCACGTTCAATGTCCATACTGTCGAGGTATTGGTCTTTAAAATTTCTGGCTTCTACAATTTTGGCTTTTTCGATAAATCGATCGGCCAGGGTCGATTTCCCATGATCTATATGGGCAATTATACAGAAGTTGCGGATAAATTCTTTTGGTGTATTCATTGTGGCTACTATAGCTTAATATTAGGAATTCATCAATAAAGCAGCTCAATTACAGTCTTTAATCACTATAGGTGTCGTCCAGGACTTCTCGTACCAGTTTTACAAAGTCTTCAGGAGAAAAGGGTTTGGAAATAAAGGGAATTTCTGTTTCTTCTTCGGTCTCACCCTTTTTTAGGGTATGTTTATGGGGATATCCCGACATATAGATGATCTTCATGTTCGGATTGATCCTTAGCACACCTTCTGCCAGCTCTTCACCACTCATATGGGGCATAACGAGGTCGGTAACCAGAAGATCAAACTCTTCATCTCCCTCCTCTACCATTTCAAGGGCTTCATCCGGAGCGGAGGCTAAATATGCGGTATAGCCGTACAGTGTTAGGATTCTCTCTACCAGGTGCCGGAGGCTCTCCTCGTCTTCCGCTACCAATATTTTTTCAGTTCCGGAGTATGAGTGCTCTACCCCCCGTGTACTTTTGGGCACCTCTCCCGGGTTAAGTGAAACCGGCAGGAGTATCCAAAAGGTAGAGCCCTTGCCGGGTTCGGAGTCTATCTGCAAAAAGCCGCTGCTCTGCTTTACAATTCCATACACGGTGGAAAGGCCCAGGCCGGTCCCCTTTTCTTCTGATTTGGTTGTAAAAAAGGGTTCAAATATCATTTTCAGCATATGCGGTTCGATGCCGACCCCGGTATCTTTAACAGAGGCACATATATAGCTGCCGGGGGGAATTTCCCCCATTGGAGAGGCTTCGGGACTTTCTACCTTGTAGTTATGGGTCCTAATACTGATTCGCCCGCCCTTCGGCATAGCATCACGGGCATTTACAATTAAATTCATCAGCACTTGTTCAATTTGCCCGGGATCGACCCATACAGTATCGGGGTCGGCACTTAGATCCAGATACATTCCCACTTCTTCCGTTACCAAACGCCGCATCATTTTTTCCAGATTTTTAATAAGTTCGTTCAAATGGGCCTGTTTCGGCTTTAAAATTTGTCTACGGCTAAAGGCCAGCAACTGTCTAGTGAGAGTTGAGGCCCGTTTTGCGGCATCTTGAATACCTGATACATCGTTTTCTATTGAAGTATCGTTGTTCTGCAGCTTTTCCTGAACTATCGTACTATAACCTAAAATAACGGTAAGAATATTGTTGAAATCGTGGGCAACCCCGCCGGCAAGCCGGCCAATAGCTTCCAGCTTTTGGGCCTGACGAAGCTGATGTTCCAGGTTCTTCCGCTTACTAATATCGATCAAATATCCCTTTACCTCGCTAATGTTCCCATACTCATCGGTATCGGCTACAACATTAGCAAGAAGGTTCAATTTTTCCCCGTCCGCACGCAGTAGATCAAGCTCGTGAAGGGCAAGACGTTTATTTAGACTTAACTGCTGCCAAAACTCTATAGCATTGTTTTTGTCCGGAAATCGATCATTTAAATTGGTCCCTTCAACTTCTTCGGCACTATTAAACCCGAAGTATTTTACAAAGGAGTTATTGCAGGCCAACAGTGCGCCCTTCGCGTCGGCCACAAAATCCGCCGACAGATCTTCCTGAAAGAAACGACGATACCGCTCTTCGCTTTCCTGTAATCTTTTTTCCAGCTTATGCCGGAAAAGCGCCATTTCTATATTTGTACGTAGCTCACGCTCTTCAAAGGGTTTTATAATATAACCGAAGGGTTCGATAAATTTTGCCCGTTCGATTGTTTTTTCGTCCGCGTATGCAGTGAGGATTATAACTGGTACGTTGTACCTTTCCCGAATAATTTGTGCCGCTTCGATTCCATCCATTTCACCCTGTAGACGGATGTCCATAAGCACTAGATCAGGGTCATTGGCTTTAAAATTAGAAATTGCCTCTTCCCCCGAAGCATACGCGCCGACTACCTTATATCCAAAGGACTCTAAATGACGGCGGATATCAAGAGCAACAACACCTTCATCTTCTACAATTTGTACTTTGAGTTGTGACATTTTTTATTCCACCGCTATCCCTATTTTATTCAACTCCTGAATCAGCTTAACATATTCTATCGGTTTTACAAGATAAGAATCGGCATGCCCCTCATTAAATGCCTGCAGTACGTTATTCGGATCACTTAAGGCGGTCATCATCACTACTTTTACCGCATCGACAGGCTTTTTGCCCTGGTCCCTTTCAAGCATTCGGATCTTTTTTAATACATCCTGTCCATCAAGTTTCGGCAGCATTATATCTAGAAAAATCAAATGAAAGGGTGAATTTTTCTCCAGGGCATCCATGAATTTTTCCAGGGCAGATTCTCCATCCCCTGCTACATGGACTTCACCCATCGGTTCTACAAACTTTTTTAATACAAAACAGCTGGCTACATCATCTTCCACAATAAGAATCCGCATCAAATTACCTCTCTATCACAGGTATTCTCATTTTGGAAGTCATAAGACTTCAAAAATGAGAATACCCACAACATCTTTAAGATAAACTACTTATCTTAAACAAAATGTGAGCATTCGCCATGTGAAAAATATCCAAAATTTTTCACATTGCGAATTGCTGTTTCTATCAATTGTACACTGATAAGAAAGCTTTTTCAAATTGAGAAAGCTGAATCATCCAGCATTTTCTTTATTCTGTTCTTATCATGCGTCCGAACCGCAAGTATCAGCTTAAATAGGAGTGCCGCCGTTTTATCATCCTCCACTTTTTGGGCGAACTCCCTAGTGTGCTGAACTCGCTGTTCAAATTGTGTGCAGCCCTCCGGTGTCAGTGAATCAACCTCCGTGTTGCGGAGCTCTGCAATCTGCTCATGGAGTTCCATTACCATTTCCTCGTCATGAGAAACAGTAATATCCTGTAACTTTATAGTGGAGGGCATATTCTTCCATTCTTTCTTTTTTGCGGCCCCTTCAAAAAGCCCCTGCAACATTCTTATCAATTTGCCCCTATGAATAGGGCTGTACAAATAATTACTTGTCCCATGTTCCTGTAGTGTATCCCGTGAATCCCGTACCAGGTACAATATCCTTTCCGCCGGAACTCCCTCTGCTTCAAGACGGGTACCAATTCTATGAGATTCCCCTACCCTATCTTCAACAATAAAGAGGCTTCCAGGCTTTACGGTAGATTCTCCCCCCGACTTCTCAGTTATTACCTTCAAACCCCATGCCTGTAATTGTCGACAGCGGATATCACAGAAGGTCGAGTCGGTGCTGAGATAGAATACCGGGGGAGCACTATCAAATCGAGGTGAATCGATATCCCTTTCCGAAGAGGCGCTTCCCTTCTCCAGCTGTATGTGAAAGCTGAACTCCGTCCCTTCGCCTAGGCGGGTAGAAAACTCTATACTCCCCCCAAGCAGCTTTACCAGGTCGTGTACAATCGACAATCCCAAACCGGCACCGCTGTACTGCCTGGTAGAGGTACTGTCCACCTGATGGAAGGCATCAAAGACATACTTTTTTTCTTCCTCGGGAATTCCGCAGCCGGTATCCCGTACTGTACCATTTAAGAAAATTATTCCGCCCTTATTACTGCTTTCCGTACTGCTTTCAGTAGTGAATCTCAGGTATACCCAGCCGCTATCGGTAAACTTGATCGCGTTACTTACTAAATTAAGCAGTATCTGTTCCAGCTTTTCCTGGTCCCCGTGCAGTTGAATAAAACTGTTTTCATCAATATCAACATAAAGAAACAAATCCTTTTCCTGGACTTGTGTCCATACTTTGTTAAGAGAGTTTTCCACTATTTCATCTAAATAGAAATCATGGTTATTCAAGATGACCTTGCCGGCTTCCATTTTTGAGAAAGTAAGCAGCGAATCAATTAAAGTTAACAGACTCTTACCTGAATTTTCGACAATGTGCAAATACTCCCTCTGTTCATCTCGATCTTCAGTATTCATCGCCAAGCGGGTCATTCCTAGAATACTGTTAAGAGGTGTACGCAGCTCATGGCTTACATTTGCCAAAAACTCGCTTTTTGCTCGGCTTCCCTCTTCTGCTCTGTGCTTTGCATCCTTCAGTTCCTGTTCAATTTCATATTTGTACAGGGCCATTTCGATGGTTGAATAGATTTCACGTTCCTGAAACGGCTTAAGAATGTATCCATAGGGCTCGGTGACCTTCGCCCGGGCAAGTGTGGTTTCATCGGAATAGGCGGTAATATAAATAACAGGGGTTCCAAGTTCATTTTTGATGTGTTCGGCAGCTTCAATACCGTCCATCTCACCCTTAAGATGTATATCCATAAGGATCAGATCCGGATTTTCGTTTTTTGCTTTTCTCACCGCAGCTTCTCCGGAGAGTACATGCTCAATTACCGTATATCCTAGACCACTGAGCCTTCTCTCCATATCCATCGCTACAATGCTTTCATCTTCTACAAGTAAAATCCGAACTGATGCCATTACCCTACTCCGTTATTCTCTTTACCTGTGCAGTAAGTTCCATTCTACCGCACGCTGAATCAATTCTGTTGAAGAATGCAAATTCAGTTTTGTTTTTAGGTGTGATTTATATGTTTCTATAGTTTTTATACTCAGATTCAGTCGACCGGCAATTTCACGGGTCTCTAAGCCGTCACCAATTAATCGGAACACCTCAAATTCCCGATCGCTCAGTACATCTACAGGAGAGGTCTCCTTGTGTGAATTACCGGCAAATTGAGATAACATACGTTCATGCATATCAGCACTGAGGTAAATAGACCCCTGCAGGACCAAACGAATAGCGGTCATCACATTTTCGGTAGCTTCACTTTTCATAATATAGCCCTTTGCTCCCGCACGCAGGGCCCTCTCCGCGTACACCCTCTCATCGTGGAGGGAAATCACCATCGTCTTCACTCCTGGGTACTGTACGTTTATTATTTTTATTAGTTCAAGACCGTCACTTTCCTTCAATGTTAAATCAATCAAGGCAAGATCAGGATGAGTTTCATCAATAATCTCCTGGGCGCTAAAATGGTCCTCCGCTTCACCTACTACCGTAAGATCTGCTTCCCTGTTTATAAGCTGGGCAAAGCCCTTTCGCACTATGGGATGATCATCTACGATAACAATGCGCTTCTCCATCTATAGTCCTTCTTTAAACCCTTTACTGAAACTTCGGCACACGACACACTACGGTTGTTCCCTCTTGCTCGTTTTCAAAAATCGATAGCCGCCCATTTATGATGTTCGACCGAAACTCCATAATTCTCAAACCTAATCCCTGTGTATTGTGCCGATCTATACCTTTACCGTCATCACAAACCCGCAGATAATATTCGGAATCTTCTTCCTTCAACAAAATTTCGACTTCCTCTGCGTCTCCATGCCGCTTTGCATTAGTGATCGCCTCTTGGGCAATATGGTACAGTTGTGTAGCCAGAACCTCATCGGTCACATCATTTTCAAGCTCAGAGATATAATCTATTTTACAGTTGTACAAACTTTCTACTTGCAGGGAAAGCTCTTTTAAAGCGACCGACAGTCCCTGGTTCTGCAAGGTAACGGTGAGAAGGTTTTTCGCCAGATTACGGGTCTGCTTAATTGATTGGTTGACCAAATTCTGTATTCTTTCGGCGGTTTCAACTTCATCGGTGCAATTGGACTCACGAAGCATGTTTTCCAGCATTTTTAACTGCAAGGATATACCCGTCAGGTTTTGACCCAGGCTGTCATGAAGGTCCTTTCCTATTCTTTTTCGCTCTTTTTCAGATATTTCCAGTATTTCCTTCTCAAGTTTTTTTTTCGCGGTAATATCCCGTGCAATGAGTGACACCCCGGTTACTTCGTTCATCAGACCGCGAATAGGATTTACCTTAAGTGAAATATTGATAATCTCGCCGCTCTTTTTCTGACGAACTGTTTCATAATGCTCTACTTCGATATCATCACGAATTTTATCAAGGATATCCGGCATTTCATTCGGATAGAAGGGGGGCGTAAGAATGAGAATATTTCTGCCGGTCACCTCCTCTTTGCTGTAGCCGAAAATCTTTTCAGCGCCCTGGTTCCAGCTGATGATAGTCCCGTCCAGGGTAGCCCCGATTACTGCATCACTAATACTTTTCAGGGTAATTGAGAGGATCTCCTCGTTTTTTCGTGCCTGGAGCTCCATTTTGTGGCGATAAAGGGCCATTTCGATCATTGAATGAAGATCATTTTGGTGGGAACTTTTGGTTATATACCCGTAGGGTTCTGTTTTTTTAGCCCGGGACAGGGTTTGTTCATCGGAAAAAGTAGAAAGAAAGATGAAGGGGGTGCTAAATCGGCGTTTTATGTGGCGGGCTGTTTCAATCCCGTCCATCTCACCCTTTAGTTTTACATCGAGTAGAATGATATCAAGGCTTGAGGCACTAATCACCTCAAGCGCTTTCTCGCCGCTATCCACCGGCGGGAGAACTGTATACCCCAGAGACTCCAAAGTGCGGGTAATATCAATAGCCACAATTTGCTCGTCCTCAACTACTAAAATTACCGGTTTATTCTTGTTATCCTTCGACAACCTGTGTCCTCCCGCCGAAACAATTACCTGCTATAAGAAATAATTTGTTTCTACATATGCACCGAGCTGCACACCGGTCTCTAAAAAACCGGCTTTTCGTTTCTTAATTCTAATTTGGGCGATAACGATTTTCTGTTTCTCAAGATACCTCCACTGCTGAAGGGAGAAGGGATCATTCACGCTTAAACCTGTCTCATCGGCTACGCTCCCGCGATACACTTTCTTTACAAGGTATTTTGTTCCTAAAAGATTGTCCTGAATTTTTTCCACCTGCATTCCAAAGGCAGGAGCAAACAGACGCTCGGGTTCGTCATATTCCAGTGCTCTTTCAAGGGGAATCAATGGGCGGCTTTTCAGAGATGCAAGACCTGAATGACCTTCGGGCCCCCGGGACCACTTTACCTTTACCAAAGTTTTCGGGGGATACGAGAGAATTACATCGTGGGCTTCAGTTATTGTTTCAACCTCGGTACCGGCTAATTCCTCCAGGGTATCCCCCGCTTTTAATCCAATTCTGTGGGCCGGGCTGCCCGGAAGCACATATGTCACCTCCAGCCCCCCATCGGTCTTAAAAAGGGATACCCCTAAAAAGGGATGGGAAATTCGGCCTTCCTCATACAGTTTTGGAAAAATGTGCATAACCCACTGTACCGGTATGGCAAAATTAACTCCCTCAAATTGTTCTATCCCTGCAAACACCACTCCGATTAAATTACCGTCGTCGTCCAGTAGGGGCCCACCGCTGTTGCCCTGATTAATTGGCACATCTACCTGTACCACATTACCCATCTGCAGGAACCGCCGATCGGTTGATGAAACAATACCGGAGGTAATAGTGTTCTCCAGCCCCCCGGGAGAGCCTATTGCAAAGATCTGTTCCCCCGGCTTTTGCTGTTTCACCGGACTAAAAGAGAGCACATTCTCAGATTCCGTTTCCACCTTTAGCAAGGCGATATCAAATACATTGTCGTAGCCCACTACCCGGGCCGGTATTTTTACTTCCGGGTTTTCCGACGGACGAATATAAAGCCGCGAGAACCCCTCATATTTCGGATCAACCTGGCTTCTGATAACATGGTAATTGGTAATAATATAACCCCGGCGGTCTACATAAAAGCCGCTTCCGATCACCCTGTCCGGCAAGCCTACTCCCTCTTCAATTCGCATTCCACGGTTTACCCAGATAGTTACAGTCCCTCGGACCAATTGAGAACGGGTATACTTATCGGCCGATTCCTCGGGCAGCTTCTGTTCAGGTTCAATATCGCGGTCTTTGATCTCTTGTATGATTATACCGGCGGTGGTGTACTTTTCTTCTTCAATCGAAGCGGAAAGCATCAGCTGTAGTTCCTCCGCCTCAAAGAGAGAAAAACCATCAAGCTGTCGTGCAAGAGCAAGGGCCCGAACGGGATTCCCATTTTCAAGTGTATACAGAATCTGTTTTCTCTTGAGCTCGGAAAAACTGCTTTCAAGCACCCCTTCCCAACCGGCCTGTTCCGCCGACATAAAGAGTCGAAGAGCGGTATCATAGTCATAGTCGTCCAGGGCGGAGAGGAATTTCTCTTTCAAACGCCCCTCCACTTTTTCTCTCATGTCCCCTTCCGGCTCTATTTTTTCTTGCAACAGGAAATAGTCCTGCAGTGCCGTTACAATATTGCCGGATTCTAGGGCTTCTTCTAAATTGTTGAGATTTATTTGATAAAGGGGTGTAACCGGGCCTTTATCAGGCGTACTCGCACAACCCGAAATAATAATCAAAAGGGCCCCAAAAAGGAGCCGGTAACGTTGCACCATAGTGTCTCCGCATCCTAAAGGTCATTCTTTTTGTTCAAACTGCAGTTGGTATTCAATGATACCATCTTCATCAGTGTCCCACATTCGCAGGGGCTTATCTTCATACTCTTCAATATATTCAGGAATACCGTTTTTATTTCCATCATAGGTAATTCGGACTATCTCACCCTCACGATAATATTCGCGTATCTCATAAAATCCATCACCATCGGAATCACGCCTGCGTTCATTCACAGCACCCGACATCATATCCGCGGTAACTTTTGTTTTTCGCTCTTCCATTTCCGTAAGAAGCCCCTTATCCCGCAAAAAAGTGTAGTTTTCCGGTTTTTCAGAAGCGCTCATCGTATCTGCCTCTATCCGGGCGGATTTTGCAAGAAGTGTTCCAAGGGCAGGGATCGTCTCAGCAGCAGGCAGGGGCACTGGAGAGGGTGGTGTGTAGGACTCCCAGCCGGATAGGGGAGAACGGACGCTATAGGGGATCAGTTTCATCTCAATTACAGAGTTGACGGTCGTATTTTCGGCCCGTGAAACTTCAGGATAATTTTTATAAAACACCTTGAGTGTGTTACCTTCCGGAAGCTGCAGAATATAGTGCCGTGGGTTTCCATCCTCAAATTCAAGTATTCTTTCAGCCTCAGGGTCCCCGTCGGAATTCTCAGCCACCCGCTGGATGACCCCTTGGGAATAGGTTTCGCGAACCTCCATAAACCCGTCGTTATCAGAGTCACGCTCAATTGTACCGTTAAACCCGCGAAAGGCATCCTTCACATTGGATGTACTGTCCAGGACATTGGCTATTTCCATCAGCATATGCAGTTGATCTTCGTTCATTTTATTGTTATTTGAAAACAGCTGCTCCAACTCTTTAAGGCTTATGCTTTCTTTCAATCGATATCCCTGTATTCTGGAAAACTGGTCATCCCCCCATTTTTCATTATACAGAACCAGTAACTTCGCAAGGTCCGAAGGCCTGTTTGTTGCCGGTATCAAAGTATGGAAGGCCTCTTTCGAATAAAAGTTGCTCTCACCTCCGCGCAATATATCACTTAGGGCTTTCCGTCGGTACTCAGAATCAACTTTCATCATGTGCTGTTGGAAAAACGAATCGGAGGGATACAGCTCACTACCTTTACGCAGGGTTTTTACTAGTTGATCTTCTCTTCCTTCAGCGATCAAAGCCCGGCACAAGGACTGTAGATAGGCTGACTGATTCTGTACAGCCGCCGGAAGTCCTTGTATCAAAACCAGGGCTTCCCGGGAACGATCGAAACGTACCAGAAGTTCCACATATGTGAGGAGTACTTCATTCTTTTGATAATACCGGAAGGTTCCGCTGCCTAAGGCCTTCCCCATGATCTCTAGTGCCTTATCATATTCTTCATTGTGCAGATGTATTTCTGCAGTCAGGTAGAGGGCGTCAGGATTATGCTCCCAGAACACCAGGGCTGTTTCAACAAAGGCTGTGCTTAGTTCAAAATTTTCAACTTCCGCGCTTTGCCTGGCAAGTCGGGTGTACTGGATTGAGAGTTCTTTATTGGGGAGGACCCCGTGTACCACCGGCCCGTTACTACCGGTACTTAGTTCGGAGGGCTGAGAATATACCACTGCTGCGCAAAAAAAGAGCAGCAGTGCAGCTACACAGAGACCATACCCCTTATTCACACTCTTTGCTGCCGCCGGCCTCTTTTTTGTTGCCCCCGGAGGTCTCCTCCGCATCGGTTGCATTTGCGGGAGAATCTGCGGGAGAATCTGTATTTTGGTCCGTTTCAAGCGGTCCCTCCTCTCCGGTCTCAACAGGGTCTGAAGCCCCTTCGGGACCGTGAGTTTCTGCGTACAACTGAACTACTGATGTTCGCTCGGGAAGCCCCAACAGCGTTCTTATTTGAGAATCTTCAAGGGTCTCCTTCTGCACGAGCGCTTCTGCCAGAAGTGTCAGCTGGTCCATATGTTCTGTTAGTATATCACGAGTTTCCTGAAGACACTCATCAAGAATCTTTTTTACCTCGGCATCGACGGTCTCGGCGGTATGCTCCGAATAATCTTTATGCTGGGCTATCTCCTTCCCGATAAAAATAGGTTCATCCTCCTGACCGAGAGAGAAAAACCCTACTTTACTACTCATTCCCCATTCGGTGACCATCCGTCTGGCAATATTAGTAGCCTGCTCGATATCATTTTTGGTGCCTGTTGTTGTTTCCTGATACACCAGTTCTTCAGCTACATACCCGCCCATTGCAATTTTTATCCGGTCGGTGAGCCAACTTCTGTTTCTGGAGTAAGAATCCTTTTCCGGTAAACTCATGGCAAGCCCCAAAGCCTGACCGTGGGGGATGACCGTTACCTTATGCAGGGGATCGGCGTGCTTCAAATAGTAGTGCAGCAATGCATGGCCGGCCTCATGAAAGGCAGTAGCGCGCTTATCTTCAACGGTAATGACCCTGGATTTTCGGGCTATGCCAAGAAGAATTTTGTCACGGGCTTCTTCAAAATGCTGCATACTTACTTTCGTTTTATTTACCCGGGCGGCAAACAAAGCAGCTTCGTTCACCAGATTTGCCAAATCAGCGCCTGAGGTGCCGGGGGTGGCCCGGGCAATTTTATTTGTATCCACATCGTCTTCAAGGTGGATTTTACCGCAGTGAATTTTTATGATGGCCTCACGCTCTTTTACGTCGGGCATGTCCACCACTACCTGTCTGTCAAAGCGTCCGGGGCGCAGCAACGCCGGGTCTAGTACATCAGGACGGTTGGTGGCTGCCAAAATTATGACCCCCTCCTTGGTGTCGAAGCCGTCCATCTCCACAAGCATCTGGTTCAAGGTCTGTTCCCGCTCGTCGTGACCGCCACCATAACCGGCCCCTCGGGTCCGGCCGACTGCATCAAGCTCATCAATAAAAAGAATACACGGTGCACTTTTGCGCCCCTGTTCGAAGAGGTCCCTCACTCGGCTGGCGCCGACGCCTACAAACATTTCAACAAAGTCGGACCCCGACATATGAAAAAAGGAGACCCCCGCTTCTCCTGCAACCGCCTTGGCCAACAGGGTTTTTCCTGTGCCGGGCATTCCGACCAACAGAACCCCCTTCGGGATTTTTGCGCCAATACTGGTAAACTTACCGGGGTTTTTAAGAAAATCAACTACTTCCTGCAGCTCATACTTGGCCTCATGCTGGCCGGCTACATCGGTAAAGTGGATCTTTTCCGTCTCTTCCAAATACTCTTTCGCCCGGCTTTTTCCAAAGGAGAAGGCCTTGCCTCCGCCCCCCTGTACCTGCCTGAACATAAACCAGAAGAATACAAGAAACAGGATCCAGGGAATCAGTTCAAGAAAGACCCTTCCCGCAGAGATTCCCTTTTTGCCGCCGCTTATCTTTACATTGTGTTCTCTCAGCAGTGCTAAGAGGTCATCGTGGTAATAGGGGATTTCCGTTTTAAAAGTAGTGGGCCCCGCCCCCTGGCTCATAAGGGTGCCCTGAATTTCGCTGTTATCCAATATGGTTACCGAATCAATCTGATCATTTTCTACATAACTCAAAAACATCGAATAGGGTATTTCGTTGGAAGGTCCACTACCGCTGAACATAAACATCAAAATAAACATGAATATGAGGGTAACGAGGAAAAAGAGGGCGAACCGGTTTCTTCCAAAATCGAATTTTGGTGAATTCTGCTTGTTGTTGCGATTATTATTCTGATTATCTCCGCTCACGATTTATCTCCATTATTGGCAGGAACGCTCGATACTTGTAATTTCAAAGGCGGTATCGGCCCCCTTAAAACTCTCTGCATACCGGCTCCACCGGGTTTTTTGTGGTTCATATAAAGGGACCACACCCAAAATACCTCGACGGTCTTCGATGAGAGCAACCTCCGTTCGCTTCTCTTGGGGAACCTTAAGCTCGCGCAGGACCTCTTTAATCTTCTTTGTGCCGCCGCCTAAGGCAACACTATCACCACTCCGCCGGGAACGAATAACACAGGGCTCTTTAACAGCAAAGACCATTCCCCTCAATGCCGAATCCCGGAAATCTTCCAGACTCTTTCTTTGTATGCCCAGGGTCACACCGGAACCAACATAGAAATTACCCGTTTGTACTACAATAAGATAACTGTTTTTTGTATTTGGGACAACAGCTCGTTCCCAAAAAAGCATCTTCCCCCGCTTCTCCATTCGCACGCCGTATCCCTCACCGCAGTGGTAGTGTTCATCTTTAGTATCACATTCACATAATTGTCGGATAAACCTGTAGGGCAGGCGAATTTCTGAGTCGGGATACAGGCTATTGTAGATTTTATAGAGAAATCTCATTCGACTGTAGAAGGGAAGCGACATAAAAGCAGTAGAGGAAAAGTGTACCCCCCTTTCATTGGAAGTTACCCGGGGAAAACCTAAGTCCTGCCCCTCAAGTACTTCCTCAACTGCACTCATTTTCTCGGCAAGATTGAGCAGCGCCCCGTCAACCCCGGTAAAAACCTTCCTTACCGCCGGTAGAACAGTATGGCGTACATAGTTTCTGTTGTAGGACTCATCGGTATTGCTTGTATCTATGCTGTAATTCAGTTTCTGCCCGGAAATAAAGCTCTGAAGCTCATTTTTACTAATGCGTAACAGAGGACGCCACAGGTCGGGGGTTGTCTCCCGTATTCCCTTCAGGCCCTCAGGGCCGGAACCTTGAAAACACCGCATGAGAACGGTCTCCACCTGATCGTCGGAGGTGTGACCAAGGGCAATATACCGTGCATTCACACTCTCCCGAATTTTATGAAGGAATTTATACCGAAGGCTCCTCGCCGCCGCTTCTACCCCCGCCTCTTGAGCTCCATGCTCGGCGATGTATCCCGGCGGGAGAAATTGGGTACACAGTGATATCCCCATGGTTTCACAATTGTCCAACACTATCTGAAGTTCCCTCCTGCGGTCGACCTTCGAACGGAGCCCGTGGTCGATATACACTGCGTATAGATCAAGAGGAAAAGTGTTGTGCAGATGGTGCAATAAAGAAAGAAGGGCAATAGAATCCGGTCCGCCGGAATAGGCGATGCAGATTTTCTCTCCCCGCTGTATTTCGGCTTGTGCTATGCTACTGAGTATCGCTGTCTGGAGTGCTTCTGCGATTGAACTCATTCATTACCTTCTCCGGCGAATCTGCGAGTAACTCAACCAGTGCTTCCGCCGCACGGTCGATTCCCGCATTAAGATCCGACCGTTCTTCTGCTGCAGGAACTCCCAGTACATATTTTACCACATCTCCACGAAATTGAGGCCTCCCAATTCCGATATACACACGGAGGAAATCCTTTGTACCGAGATACTGTACTATTGAAGCCAAACCGTTGTGACCGGCGGTACCGCCTCCCTGCTTTACCCTCACGACCCCCGGGGGAAGATCGAGATTATCACAGACAACCACCACATCCTCAGGGGTAAGCTGAAATTTGCGTCTCAATGAGGCAATAACAGTCCCGGAATTGTTCATGTACGTCAGGGGTTCGATAAATACAGCTTTACTGCCCGCGTACCGGCCTTCGGCGCTACTGTATTTTTTTCCAAAACTTTTTTTAAGAGATATGCCGGCCCTTTCAGCAGCTTTTTCCACCGCTAAAAAGCCGACATTGTGACGTGTATGTTCGTACTTTGTCCCGGGATTCCCCAAGCCAATAATAATCAATCCGAATACTGTACCTTGAGTAGTTGATCTCTACTCTTCAGCTTCCTCTGCGCCTTCTTCACCCTCAGCGGCTTCTTCGCCTTCTTCACCTTCGAGGCCTTCTTCACCCTCTGCAGCTTCTTCACCTTCTTCAGGCAGCTCTTCCTTCTGGGTAGTTACTGTCACTACTACCTGCTCCGGAAGACTGAGAACTTTAACCCCCTCGGGAATTTCAAGCTCTTCTACGTGAATAGTGTCACCAATGTTCATATTCTCAACATTGATTTCGAAGTACTCGGGAATATCCGCCGGTATACATTCAACTTCAATTTCATGCAGACGTTCTTCGAGCAAACCGCCCTCTTTTACACCGGCAGGAGTACCTTCTACATGGACAGGAATGTTGGTCCGCAGGGTTCTGCCCTTTTCTATTTCGTAAAAGTCGATATGGGTAATAAATCCACGGATTGTATCTTCCTGGTAGTCTTTTACCAGTACATCATGTTTTTCTTTCCCTATTTTAAGGGTGATAATAGTATTTTCAGAGATCGAATGAAATCTCTTTTCAAACTCGTTTTGTTTTACAGAAACGGTTTTCGGTTTATGAGAACCGTACACTATTCCAGGAATCCATCCGTCACGGCGTAAGCGGTTCGCTGCCCCCGTCTTTAACTCAGTTCTTTTATAAGCTTCCAGCGTCTGACGCTCCATGCTTTCACTCCTTATGAATTCTTCGTTAATTACACTACTGTAAGTAAAAAATCTGGGGCGGTAGGATTCGAACCTACGAATACCGACACCAAAAACCGGTGGCTTAACCGCTTGCCAACGCCCCAAAGCACATACTTTTACACCCAATTTGAGTGTGCGAAGAACTATATCATAATGTTCTATGTATTTCTACCACCTGGGAAAACTTTTTTCAAGCTCAAAATTTTACTAAAATCTTACTTATCAGGCCTTCATTTTAAAAAGCGCATCCCCCTGTACCGTCCGGGAGGATGCCCACATAAAATGTATGCTTACTATTGTCTACTTACTGCAATTAATACACATGGGCTTTCAAAAATCGACACCCTGGAAGATTTTTGAAACGCCAAGCCATTTAAACAAATCCTTTTATCAATGTATCAAGCCCTATTTATTCTGAGTAATCTTCATGCCCCCCAACGGTTTCTACACTTCCGCTTTCAACTTGTCGTTCGTACTCATCTAAAATCTTTTCCTGCAACATACCGCGAAAATCGGAGTTAATTGGATGGGCGACATCCTTATATTCACCTTTTTTTGTTTTTCTACTCGGCATTGCAATAAAAGCCCCATTTTTTCCCTCAATGATTTTTACATTGTGTACAACAAAACAGTCATCAAAAGTCACAGTGACGTAAGCTTTTAGCTTTCCCTCAGTTCCAACTTTTCTGATTCTGATGTCAGTAATGTCCATATTACCTCCATGCCAGCGGCAACATTATTTAAGTTGATTCAATTGTAAACTGCCTCTGTCAGGGACGCAAGCATTTTTACTTTCCACACCTTTTTTATGCTCTTTTTTGCCTTCAGATAAGATTTTTCAGCCCCCTCCTTATCTCGAAAGACTCCAAAAAGAGCAGAACCGCTGCCGGAGACATTATAATACTCCGCCCCGCAGTCATCCATCAGCTGCATAAAGTGTTCTAACCTCGGGAATTTTTTCAGCAGAACTGGGGTAAAACTATTAAAATATCTCCATCTCCCGGGGGGAGCCTGAAATTGTTCCTGTATTTCTTTTATCGATAAAGAGCGGTACTTTTTGTGGGGACACTCGTCAAGCTGTGCATACGCCTCACCGGTGGACACATCAAAATCAGGCTTAATAAGAACACAGCTCCATTCACTACTTTCCGGAGGCGCTTGAACAGGGCCAATAATATCTCCCCGCCCTTCCATCAGTGCCGCCGGTGCCTTTAAGAAAAAGGGGACATCACTCCCCAGTTCGGAGGCAATCTCCAAGGTTTTATTCTCTCCGATATCTACAGGATGAAATTTTCTTAGAAGACGCAGCATCGCGGCTGCATCGCTGGAACCACCCCCTAATCCGGCCATTGCCGGGATACTTTTTTTACATGCTACCTGTATACCGCAATATTCCTCAGCCGCCCCGCAATACCGCTGATACGCCTTCCACATAAGATTTTCCTGTAAGGGAATCCCATTACAGCCCTCGATAAGACATTTTTTTTCCGTTATTCCGTGTATCATTAGTGTATCGTATAAGGATATCATCACACACAAGGATCGCAGGTTATGAAAACCGTCACTGCGTTTTGATTGAATATCCAGATGAAGATTGATCTTCGCCGGTGCGGATATGCTGATTGGTCCCTTCATAGCTCGATAGTATAAGCAGGGCCCCTATTTATCAAGCATATTTTAAAACTAAAAATTGACATATTCTTCATTGTCGCTATACTACTCTTATGGACACTGATCTGCTTACAGTATTCGAAGAGGCAACCCAACAAATCTTTGCTGAAATCGGCTTTTCGGACTTAGATTCTATTGAACCGAAAAAACCCCAAAACCCACAGGACATAGTTGCTACAGTCGGCATAACCGGGGCCCTTCAAGGATATATATCGCTCAGCACATCAAAAAAGTACGGCCATGCATTTGTGCAAAAAATGTTTGAAAATTTAGATATTGAGATAGACGAACAGGGGTTTGGGCAATTTCATCAAGAGGCACTGGCGGAAATAGTGAATCAAATAACCGGTCGTTCAACCACACTCCTAGAACAAAAAAGTTATAATTGTGATATAACCCCACCGACTATCATGGTTGGATCAGAACTCTCTTTTAACCTTAGCCGATTGACCGAATCATTTCACAGGTTAATCACTGGTGAATTCGGCTCAATAATACTCTTTGTTGGTATTCAGAATATCAATGTGAAGGAGGAGCAGGGGCATGAAGTACGAACTTGAAGGTAATCATCGAGAAGATACGGGGGACGACAGCTTTTTTGATGATGATTTTGATGACTACAGCGATGAAGTAGATGTGCAATTTGATGATATTGAAGAAGATGTGGATGACGACCTGTATCCTGATGAAGTAAGCGATGATTCTGAATATGACTTAGACGATGATTATTTTGAGGATGAAGTAAACCTTGACTATGAAGACGGGCTTGATTACGATGACTTCGACGATTTATCGGATTGATACAAAACCTCGCCGCTAAACCAGAGTTTTTCTAAATCATAAAAATCACGCATCTCTTCATTCATTAAATGGATTACAACAGACCCGCAATCGATAAGTTCCCATCCATCTTCCGCAATTCGTTTATGTCGATGAAGTACATTTACATCTTTGTCTCTCAGTAGGTTCTTAATATGCCGGGTGAGCCCTTTCAGATGCCCAACACTGTTCACGGTTGAAATGACGAAAAAACTGGTCCAGCTGCTTTGTTCGCGTACATCTATTACAACTGTGTCGGCCCCTTTATGCTCATCAATTACCCGTCCAATTTCTAACGCGACATCTCTACTCTTTACAGTATCTACCATCAAAGTCCTTCCCTAAAATTATTGTAACGTCGATTACATCGACTCCCGGTGCATTTGCCGGTGCTTCAACCGCTTCGCTTGTGCGGCTTTCTACATTCTTACATTGGATAACATTTGCCACTTGCTGGGCCGCAGAGATATCTCCGGTCCAATCAATTACTAGAGTTTTTTCGTGGTCCTGCGATTCAGAGTTGCCTATACGCGCTACATCATAGCCGAAACTCTTATAGACCTGGGAGGTACGCCCGGCTAATCCGTTTCGGTCTGTTCCGTTGAGCAGCTCAAGGGTTACATTGAGCTCTTCTGTACTCACTACCTCTTTGTTCCGTAAAGAACTGAGGGTTTGCTGAACAGTTTCCTTGATCAAGTTTCCTTCGTAATAGGGAAACAGCAGGGTTTTTCCATCGACCCTTCGCTCATTGCCAAGGACTCTCTGAAACACAACCTGCTCATAATCTAAATGAGTGAAAGATTGCAAAAGCGAAATAACAGCCCGGCCCGAAAGGTCCGTTTCAATGTTTTTTAGGACAGCTTCCTGTACATGTTCATTCTGTAAGTAGTCCTTCTTTTCACCAAACTTCTTGAAGAGGGACTGTACAAACTTCTGTCGCCGAGTAATACGCTCATTTTCCCTCTCGTTCGGTTCCTGATACATTGCAAATAGGGCCGCCTTCGTGCCGTCCAGGGTCACACTCCCCGAGGGAAGCAATACAAGGCCATCTTCACCTTGGTATTCAACCGGATTCGGGATGAACAATTCCAGGCCTTCTACGAGATCTACCACATGTACCAACTGCCGCTTTTCTACATAGAAGTAATAGTCTATTTCTGTGTTTAGAAGCTTTTCGACGTGATTGACATAGGGATCTGGATTTTTCGAATCAAAGACTTTTTGTATCGGACCGATTTTATTGCGGTCCTCCAGCAGCATCCCGGTGTGTAAGGGAATGTCTACCAGGGCACACTTTCCAGTATCGTGCTGGAAGAACACCACCTCAGAAAACTGGATTTCCCCCTGGTCTCCAACAACCAGCATAAACTTAAGGGTCTTGTCTTCTTCGAGGGCCGCCGCCACCTGGTCTGTCCTTACCTGAAGATAAATAAATACCCCTGCTGCACCCAATACGGCAACTATAAGAACAATAAATATCAGCGCCCTATTTATCTTAAATTTTGGCATACTTCCTCTCTTCAAGAACAGAAAAAAGTTGACTTGCGTATACAGATATTTCCTTGTGGTGTTCCCGCAAATGCACAAATTGCGCTTTTAGTATTTCCATGACCATTTCTTCTAAAGAGTTCATGTGCAACACAGTGCTTCGAAAATTTTCGCTTATGTGGGTACGTCCTGCTTCAAGATAATCGGATAGGTATACCGCCATGCCCAGGTCTCCCATCTGCGGATGCCCCTGGGTGTGCCACCTAATTGCATTCAACACGGAACTTCGGTTTTCACCCCACATGGTGTGTAACAACACCGCCGCTGCCCTGCCGTGCAGTAGCACAGGACGGGCAATTTCTTCTTCAAGCAGGGGCAGACCGTCTTTTTTGGCGATTTCAATAACTTGAGCTTTTGAAATTTCCCGGGCCATATCATGGGCAATACCGGCTATATACCCCTCATCCTGGGAAAGTCCATATTTTTCACACAGGTCCACCGTCATTTCAGCAGTCCTGACTGAATGGAGGAAACGGGGCAAACTTAGGTGTACTTTTACATACTCATATAACTGCGCGCGGTTCAGCATCCTCTGTACAACCCATTAGTAAGAATATAGTGATACACTTCATCCGGGACAAGGTACCGGAAGACACAGCCCTCTTCAACCCTCGAACGAATAGCGCTGGAAGAAATAGGAAGGACCAAATTGTCAATATACGTATGCGGCCAGGAACAGGGTACTTTATCTGTATACAGTCGGTGGGCTATAATAAGGTCTACCATTTCGTGCAGCTCTTCCCAGAGCTTCCACTTCGGCAATCCCTCAACAAGATCATCTCCAATCACCAAGCCGGGGGCACCCTCAATGTTATATCGCTGTTGTAAGTCTAGAATGGTATCATAGGTGTAGGAAATGCCGCCCCTTCTCATCTCACAGTCGTCGACAACAATATAATCGCTCTCTTTTACTGCCCGTGAAAGCATCTCAAGCCTATGCTGGGGTGATGTACAGTAATCCGGGTTTTTGTGGGCAGGTATATGGGAGGGAACAAAAATAACCCGTTCATACCCCCCCTGGGTTCTCACCTCTTCTGCAAGATACAGATGGCCGATGTGAACAGGATTAAAAGTTCCGCCGATAACAACTGTTTTCACCTTACAAATTCTCCGACTCTCCGCCTTCCTGCTCGTCTTCTTCCTGGTCGTCATGCGGGTCTTCCTGCTCATCTTCTTGCTTCACTTTCTGGGAGGTCTTTTTTTGCTGCTCCCCTTCCAGGCTGTTTTTCTGGGGAGGGAGCCGGCGGTTTTTTTCCTCGTGAAGCTCGACCAGTGTAAGGAAAGCCGCTTTCACTTCTTCCAAACCGATCCGGGTGAAGGAAGAGAGCTCAATTACTTCTTCCGGCAGGGCCTCTTTCAGGGTACTGAGATTATCCCTGGTACCTTCAAGGTCCGCCTTGGAGGCAATCACAATCCTTGGCTTTTCCAACAAATCAGGGGCGTACTCCTGAAGCTCATGAAGGACTATTTTATACGTGTGAAGCACATCTTCGTCGCTTAGATCGATGAGTACCGCCAGGCCGGAGGTCCGGGCGATATGCTTGAGAAACTTATCTCCTAGGCCTGCACCCTGGGATGCCCCTTCAATAATTCCCGGAATGTCAGCCAGGACAATGTCACGATAGCCGGCATGCATAACCCCTAGATTGGGTATTTTTGTGGTGAAGGCGTAGGCTGCAACTTTTGGATGGGCATTTGTTAAGGTCCGCAGGAGTGAAGATTTGCCGGCATTGGGAAGGCCGACAAAGCCTATGTCGGCGATGAGGTGCAGTTCTATATGAAGCCGCATTTCCTCCCCCGGCACTCCGGGCTGGGCATACCGCGGCGCTTGGCGTTTGGAGGTGGCATAATGCATGTTTCCTTTGCCGCCCTGTCCGCCCTTTAAAAGAACAAGCCCCTCTTCAGGCCGTGTAAAGTCTTTCAGTACCCGCCCTGTTTCCGGGTCCTTTATGAGAGTACCCGGGGGCACCGGCACCACCACATCATTTCCGTTGCGGCCATGCCGTTTTTTGCCCATACCCTGCTCACCGTTTTCCGCTTTATACACCCGTTTTGTTTTCAGATGGGCAAGAGTTTTTAGGTTGCCCCGTACCTCAAAAACTACATTGCCGCCTTTGCCGCCGTCACCACCGTCGGGCCCTCCCTTCGGGACATACTTTTCCCTTCGAAAGGAGACACACCCCTGGCCTCCGTTTCCTGATGCGACATCAATGTAGACTTCGTCTGCGAATCCAACCACTATTAGCGCTACTGCCCCTAAGCAGAAGTCTCAATACTGATAAAATTACGGCCTTTTCTGTTTTTAAATGAAACGGTTCCCTGCGCTTTTGCAAACAGAGTATCATCTTTTCCACGACCCACATTTTCACCGGGGTGGAATTTTGTCCCCCGCTGGCGAACAATGATCTCGCCGGCCTTTACCAGCGTACCACCACCGCGTTTTATTCCAAGGCGCTTCGATTCCGAGTCTCTTCCGTTTTTAGTGCTTCCGCCACCTTTTTTATGTGCCATAGTGTTTATTCCTCCTGTGTTCTCAATACTATCCTGCAATCTTTCGGGTAATCGGCCTCGATATCTTTGAGGCCGACAACTAAAAAATCAGTAACTCCCCTCAACCAGGGCTTTGAGCCCTCCTCAACCCGATGAAGTTCTAGTGTAAGACCCCCGGGTTCGGGAGCGCTTCCGCTGCTTTCGATACCGGCACGGCCCTCTACCATTCGGGCTGCTGTTCTTACAAGGGAAGATACCGCGGCGCAGGGAATACTGTAAGATCCTTTGCCGCGAACCGCATGCCCCTCAGTTGAAAGCCGCAGCAGACACATTGAAGTGTCGACCAGCAGCTGAACCTCTATCACGGATTACTAGGCTCCGGTAATACCTGTAACTTTCAGAAGCGAGTATTGCTGTCGGTGCCCCTGGGTACGACGGTACCCCTTGCGCCTCTTGAACTTTTTGACAACAACTTTCTTACCCTTATTATGCTCTTCAAGAGTAGCAGTTACCTTCGCGCCCTTTACGTAGGGTGCACCAACTTTTACTTTGCCGTCGTTGCTTGTGAGCAGGACTGTATCGAACTCCAGCGCTTCGCCGGCGTCTTTTTCTAGTCTATCCACTGTTAGTGTAGTGCCTTCCGTGGCCTTGTACTGTTTACCTTTAATTTCTATCAATGCGTACATTCTTCAACCTCAGCTCGTAGTGTATGTAAAGTCTCTTATACCATACCCTTATGCAAAGGGTCAATATACCTGCCGCAGTCTGCTGTCCCCACGGGACTACATCCGTTCGAGAAAGGGGATTCCCACAAGAAAATAGGCGTTCTGCAGGACCTGCAAAATAGCCCTCGCCAGGGTGACCCGGGTTACCACCAAATCGGGGTCCTCGTTATGCAAGATTGGATGATCGTGGTAGTATTTGCTGAAGGTTCGGGAAATATCATAGAGGAAGGCGGTTATTACATTGGGATTGTACTCCTCCCCAGCTGCGCGCACCACCTCCGGATATTCGGCAAGAAGCTTGATAAGCCGGCGCTCCTCGGTTGCCACCAGGAGTTCCGGTTTAAAACTACCCTCGGCGAACTCACTCTTACGATCTTCATACTTTCGAAGCATGCTGCTTATTCGTGCACCCATGTACTGTAAGTAGGGTCCCGTATTTCCATTAAAGGAGATCGACTCTTTAGGGTCGAAGATCATATCCTTGGCAGGAGAAACCTGCAGGAGATAATAGTTGAGGGCGGCTTGGGCCACCGCGGCGGCGGCGTTCTCTATATCTTCGACCTGCTCCACCCGCTCTTTTGCACGAACTTCTTCCGCGGCCATCGTTTTGAGTTCTTCAAACAAGTCATCGGCATCTACCACGGTGCCTTCCCGGGATTTCATCTTGCCCTCCGGCAGATTTACCATTCCATAGGAGAGATGAAAAAGATTGTCCGCCCATTCAAAGCCGAGCTTTTTAAGGACATGAAAGAGTACCTTGAAATGGTACTTTTGCTCTGAGGCTACCACGTACACGAGGCGTTCAAAGGGCCAGTCCCGGTGCCGTTCAATGGCGGTGCCGATATCCTGGGTTAAATACAGTGAGGTACCGTCGCTTCTCAGTAATACTTTGCGGTCCAGGTCAATTTCCGACAGGTCCACCCATACCGAGCCATCCTCTTCTTTATAAAAAATACCCCGTTCAAGCCCGCTAAGCACTTCCTGGCGGCCGCGCTTAAAGGTTTCGCTTTCATAATAAATGGTGTCGAAGGAGACCCCTGTTTTTTGGTAGGTCACCTCTATCCCTTCAACCGCCCAGCGGTTCATCCTGAGCCAGAGATCGGTGACTTCCGGATCACCCGCCTCCCATGCCTTCAGCATTTCCCGGGCTTGGGGTTCGGCCTCAGGGTCCTCCTTTGCCCATTTATCAAATTTCACGTAGTATTTTCCGACAAAGTGGTCGCTTTTTATCCCCTCCGACTCGGGAGTTGCCCCCCCGCCGAACTTTTTATACGCCAGCATCGACTTGCAAATATGAATTCCCCTGTCGTTGATGAGGTTTACCTTTTTTACCTCCCCACCGTTTGCCTTTACAATGCGGGCGGTACTTTCGCCGATTGAATCATTTCGCAGGTGCCCCAGATGGAGGGGTTTGTTGGTGTTGGGGCAGGAAAACTCTATCATTACCTTTGTGCCCTCAAGGCTCCCGTTACGACCGTAGGCTTCCCCTTCTTTTAGGACGGCATCACACACTTCTCCAGCCAGGGAATCCATCTTCAAAGTCACGTTTAAATAGGGGCCTGCGGCCTGTACGGTCCCCGCCGCGGCCACCTCGTCCCTGGCCATGAGCTTTTCCGCCACCTCTCCGGCTATTTTTGGGGGGGCGGTTTTAAAAATCCGGGCAAAGGGAAACAGCGGATAGGCGATGTCCCCCAACTCCGGTGTAGGTGGTGTTTCCGTAATAACCGCATCTGCCTCGACGGCGGAGGGGTCGATATCGTGTTCTGCCGCGAGCTCACGCAGGGCGGCGGCTACATATTGTTTCCATTGCTCTTTGACTGCTTCCATTATATAAAACCTCTTGTGTGTCCCTCTATGGGCTGAAACATTACTTAAAATAGCCGATCATTGCAAGCATGTGGGTAAAAACGCCGGGCCCTTCACGTCGGAAAGAGCCGAACTCATCGCTGCAGGCGGTACACTCGTCAATATAGCGAATATCCTGTACTCCCCGCTCTTCCAGGCTGTGAGAATTTGCATATAGCAGGTCTAAGAAGGGCTGTCTGGCCTGTGGGGCCTCGCTGGAGGCCCTGTCGAAAGTTTCGCTGGAGGCCCTCCATTGTACCGCCTCAGTTCCCCAGGCATCACTGAAGTTTTGCGCCCTGGCTGAATCAACTTTATAGCAGCAACTGCGAATCGAGGGGCCTAATACCGCGGTGAGTTCTTCCGCAGGTATATTGAAGTGAGTGTCAAGCAGGTCCACCGCCCGTACCGCGATCCCGGTGCCCCTCCATCCGGAGTGCACAACGGCATAACGGCGGGAGGGGGTATGATAAAGAAATATCGGCATACAATCGGCCACACTGACCCCCAGCACATGCTCGGGGTTACCGGCCACGAGGCCGTCACCCTCTACTTCGTCGGTTACCCCGGGCCCGGAGATCAAGACTTTCTGCGAATGGACCTGGTGGAGCCCATAAAAGCGTTCAGGTGCTATTTGCATATGCAACAAAAGTTCAGGACGCTGATCACTGCCGAGCTTCATGTCACCGGCGGCCTTTAAACTGATCACGATATCAGGTTCACCCTCACGCAGCTTCGATATAGATCCGGTATTCGTGTAATTATCGCGTAAAAGTTGTACCTTTTGCATCAATCATCCAACCGCTTTTCCGCATCGTAGAGTTGAGTGAGTATATCGAGGAATGCTTCCAGTTTCTTGTTTATTGAAGAGAGTTTCTGCTGAAGATTTTTATTTTCGTTCCGGCCGATGTAGCCCATATTTGAGAGGGTGTCGTAACGACCGCCCATATCCCCAAAGAGTATTCCGCCGATAACATTTTTTAACTGTGTTACAAACTCGATCGTTTTTACAATTATTTCTTCTACTTGACCATCGATGTTGCCTAGGAGCTGTTGTACTTTTCCCGCCCGCTGCCTTTCGGTAGCCGTTTCGTTGTTGATTGCCTCGATGCGTTTTCCAATTTCTCCTTCGGAGGAGAGGGAGAGCTCGATATTGTCTATGCGGTCACTTACCCAAAGCAGGCCGTTATAGGCGTCGTTGTACTCCTCACGATTTTGCTCTTTATAGAATTCACCGTCAATTAACACCAATTTCAAGGGGCTGTTCATTTCGCTGATAAAAAAGGTATCCATAAACCCGCGGATGAGCCCGAGGGTTTTTATATACCGGGGTTGAAGGCCGTAGTTGCTGCCCATACTGTTGTAGAATCTTACCTCCGCAAGGGAATTCTGTTTTAGAAAGTCCTTTGCAGAATCTATCAGTTGATTTCGCTTGTAGGTTTCAGTGTACACCCGCATCCGCTGGTCGAAGCGCTGGTACCAAAACTGCTTGAACAGTACAAACCAGTCCTCCCCACCGCTCGATTGCTCGGGTACGTACTCAATGTTGCGCAGTACCAGCCGCGACAGGGTCAAAAGCGGTACATGCACATGAAAAAAACGCAAATACCCGAGGGCGTCTTCCGTGCGTTTCAGCAGATTGTTCAGTCGCCTCTCAATTTCTTCGCTTTCTTCATTTTCTATTGAATTCTGGAGGTAAAAAAGAAATAGAACTTTCATTACTTCCTCCGACGGAGGCTGCCGCACCGAAAAGATTACCTGGGTCAAATCCAACAGGGCCGGGCGTACGTCAAATATGGGTGCGCTTAAGGCCTGGGCCCCGCCGCGTTTCTCAAAGGAAGACAACAGTTTTTCATAGGGAAACATTACAAGTTCAGTAAATGCATGCAGATTTCGTACCCTGCTGTAAATAAGATTTTTGCGGGCTTCATCGATACTTTCGAAGATATCTTCCAACTGATATTCAATTTCCTTTCGAATTTTATAGGGGTCGGAGATAGATTTTTCGTATGCCACATGTTCCGGTTCGAGCTCCGACATCAGTCGGTCCTGTATATCCGGCATTTCCCATCCGACGAAAAAGGCGAAGAAGTCTTTTTTTTGTGCCGCCAGGGCTTTTCGAAGGGGTTCACGGAGAAAATTGAATTTATCCTTGAGCTTTTTTACATTCCAATAGAAGTGTGCCGCCAGTTCTCCAGTGCTATGCTGGTAAATACTACTGTAGTTGCGCTCAATCTGTTTACTTATTTTTGTCAGGACCATCTGCTCAAGCAGCTCCTCCCGCGTGTCGGAGGTAAATATTACTCTTACAAAAAGAAACAGTCGTTCAATCAGGGACAGCTGCTGAAAGGCTTTGTTATAATCAAAGGTTTCCTCTTCTTCGATTATCTTTAAGGGTTCTTGGCTTAAGGTCGGTTTTGATGAGGTGCGAAGCTTATCTAAAAGCTCGTGTCTCTCGCCCTTGGACAGATTTTTCACCAATCGATCAAATCGAGTTTGCTCTTCCATGGTATCTAGTATATATGATAGTTGGAAAATATTAAACAAAAAAACCGCCCATTGGTATAGGCGGCTTTTAGTTTAGTCCCTAGGGGAATCGAACCCCTCTCTGAAGACTGAGAATCTTCCGTCCTAGCCGATAGACGAAGGGACCATATAACTGGCCGAGAAGGATTTGAACCCTCACAAACAGAACCAGAATCTGTCGTGCTACCATTACACCATCGGCCATCAATTTACGGATGGTAATGTACTAAAAGCGCCGTGTTTTGTCAACAGTACCTGGAGGCACACCAGCAATTCGCAATGTGAAAAAGTTTTAAAATTTTTCACATTGCGAATGCTCACATTTTGTTTAAGATAAGTAGTTTATCTTAAAGATGGTGTGGGTATTCTCATTTTGGAAGCCTTATGGCTTCCAAAATGAGAATACCTGGAGGCACACTCGCTGAACTACTCCGCTTCGTAATTTATGAGAGTCGTGATTCTATAATCCGACAACATTTCAGCATAGTTCAAGAAAGGGAGTCCTATTACACAAAAGATGTCCTCTACCTTTCCGCCGATTTCACCAATGAGCTCGGCCGCTGCCTTGAGGGTCCCTCCGGTGGCTATGAGGTCATCGATCAACAGCACATTTGCACCTGCTTGTACATCCTTTGTATGTATCTGGATAACATCCTCACCGTATTCAAGGGAAAACCGCTTTTCATTCGTCTCACCCGGAAGTTTACCGGCCTTTCGCACCAGGATTTGTGGAACCTTCAGCCTGTCGGCAAAGGGGGCGGAAAAGAGAAAACCCCGGGCTTCAACCGCAGCTACCGCATCGATTTTTACATTTTTATACTGCTCTACCATTGCATCTATACAGTATTTAAAAGCAGGGGGGGTTTGAAGGATTCCGGTAATATCATAAAAGAGGATTCCCGGTTTAGGAAAATCAGGTACTTTGCGAATTGCCTGATCCAGGTTATAAGGTGTAACCATGCCTTGCTCCATAGTATTATAGTGTCATTTAAACCTTACACAATTCATTCTAATTAAGAAAGTGTTGAATAAGAAAAAGAATTGAATTTTTACTATAATTCTTCTATTCTGATATAAATGAAAACGATTCTTCCCATCGCCGGGGGTAAAGGCGGTGTGGGTAAGACCATGTTTACCGCAAACCTGGGAATTGCCCTGGCTCAGGCAGGAAAAACCTGCATTCTAGTTGATCTCGACCTCGGCAGCTCAAACCTCCACACCTGCCTCGGCATTAAAAACCGGCACCCCGGTATAGGAAATTACATCTATAAACAGGAGGATTCCCTGGAATCGCTGGTTTTGCCGACGGACACTCCCCAGCTTTATTTTGTTCCGGGGGATTCGCTTTTACCGGGCACTGCCAACCTGCCCTATTTTACCAAGAAAAAACTCATCCGTGAAATTGGGCAACTGGTTGCCGATTATATCCTCCTGGACCTTGGAGCCGGAAGCTCCTACAACGTGATAGATTTCTTTCTTATTTCCAATACGGGGCTTATTGTTACTACCCCGGAAACCACCGCAATTCTTAGTTCTTATTCCTTTCTTAAGGGCGCTGTGTACCGATTGTTATACCGCACCTTTCCCGCAAAAAGCGAAGAGCGGGATATTATTCAGGAGTTTATCAGCCGCCCCCTGGAAGGCAGCCCCCAGTCCTTCACCCATCTTGTAAATCTGCTTTCGGAACATTCTGCCGATTCCGGTTTAAAGGCCGAAGAGCAGCTGCAACACTTCTTTCCTCGGGTTATTCTGAATATCGGTACTTCCTCCAAGGATTTCTCCGTCGGGGCAAAACTCCGGGAAATCAGCCGGAAGAATTTGTCTATTCCAATGGAGTTTATCGGATTTCTTCCCCACGACCCCGGAGTGAGTAAGTCAATTATTACCCGGGTCCCCTACATTATCGACAATCCCGATTCGAAGTTTTCACAAGGGGTGCAGCTGGTAGCCCGCAAATTGACCGCCGGCACCTTTTCAACACCTCCCCAGCTCTTCGACGACGACCAGGATATTCAGGAGCTTCAGGCACAGATGGAAGGGCCGATGAAAGACGGCCAGGCAGCAGACCCTTCGAAGGGTGCTGGGTCCGGTTCGGCGGATGTTCGATTTCGGTGTAGGGATCAGGGATAGGTTTTCCGGAACCGTTTTACCCGCGGATATGCATTTAAGCTAAAATCCGAATGTTCACCCCGTTTTAGATAGTGATACCCAATTCCTGCAATCATAGCACCATTGTCGGTACAAAGGCCCATAGAAGGAAAAATTGCCTCAACCCCGTCCATCTCTTTAAGACGGCTCCTGAGGAGGGAATTAGCCGCCACACCACCGCCGGCTACTATCCGATGAAGTCCGGTGTCCTTTACCGCCCGGGCAACGCGGCGTACCAGCATATCTATGGCGGCACGCTGAAAGGATGCGGCTATATTCTCGGGTGATTTTTCCGATGTGCCGTCCCAAAACTGATCAAGTTGATTGATAACGGCGGTTTTTAAGCCCGAATATGAAACATCATAGCGGTGTTTTCCCTTGTGAAGAGAGGGGTCAGGAAAGGAGAAGGCCCTTGGATCGGCACCCTCACTCCCGGCAAGCGTATCGATGGCAACTCCCCCCGGATACCCCAACTTGTAATGCTTTGCAACCTTGTCGAAGGCCTCACCGCAGGCATCGTCGATGGTCGCACCCATTACTTGTATGGTATCAAAGTCTTCTACCTTTGAAATAACAGTATGTCCGCCGCTTACCAGCAAGCCCAGGTACGGATACTCTATTTCATACTCTAAATGCGGTGCATACAGGTGGGCCCTAATATGATCTACTCCGACAAAGGGTATTCCCCTGGCAAGTGCCAGACCCTTGGCAAAATTCAGCCCGATCAGCAGCGACCCTACCAGCCCCGGGCGGTTGGTAACGGCTATCCCGTCAATTTGCTCTAAACTTACCCCCGCCGACTCCAGGGCCTTTTCGGCAACCGAGAGAATCCATTCGGTATGCATTCGGGAAGCTATTTCAGGAACGACCCCGTCATAGGGTCGGTGAATATCTATTTGCGAGGCAATTTCATTGCTTAAAATGCGGCGACCATCTTCTACTATGGAAATAGCGCATTCATCACAGGAACTTTCAATTCCCATCACCAGCATGTACATGCTCCTCTGTAAAAAATGATGAAAGTCGGGCAAATTCATACCCGTGTTTTTCTATATCTCCATACCATAAAGCCAGCGTAGAGGCAAGCTCTTCGCTCCATACATGACCTATCATTACAGCAAACCCCTGAGAGCGCGATATTGCAAGGGCCGTACTAAGGGCTTTTTCAATTTCAATTTGGTCCTCAATATTATCGAGAAACACATTCCTCTCTGAAAAAGGAAGACCCACTTCTTCGGCTACCCTCGCTGCTACAGTTCTTGCGGTAGTCCGGCTGTCGAGAAAAAAGAGGTGTCTTCCCTTTAACACGGAAAAGAGGGCTTCCATCAATTCAGGGTCCGAAGTCCCCCTCGACCCCATATGGTTGTTTACCCCGATTACCTCAGAAAACTGGTTAAGATTCTCATTTACCACAGCCCGCATCTCTTCAGGATCCATTCCCACATACAGCGCCCCCGGCCCGGGGTTCTGATCACCGATCGGTTCAATCGGCTGGTGAAGGATCATCTCTTCTCCACTCCGAGCAATTTTATCTTGTGCTGCCTGGGAATATTCAAGCCCGGGTAATAATGCAAAGGTCATTGATATCGGTAAATGCAGATAGGTATCCAGTTGTTCCAAATTATACCCGACATCATCTATGACGAGGTACAGCTTTCCCTTTCCCGGAGGGGGTGATTTAATATCACCGAGGGGATGTAGAGCTTCGATATCATCTTCCCCTAGGTCTTTGTACTTTTCCTCCCCCGGTTCCACAGTCGAGTCTGAGGCGGGGGGGATTATTTCCTGGGTGTCCTCGGGCTGCCCTTCAAGCTCCTCCTCAGGGTGTTCTTCGGGCTGGTGTCCGCCCTCCCCGGGCAGTTCAGAAATTTGCTGTTCCGATTCTGATTCTCCCTGTGCCCGTTGTGGATACTGATCTTCTGCTTCCTTCACACGTGGGATCATCATAAGCAAGATCAGTAAAGAAGCTGTAATTACAGCCAAAAGCAAATAGGCAAGCTGCACGCGTTTTCTTTGAGGTGAAGGGCGTTTCTTTTTTTTGTCCGAGCTTTTTGGCCGGCCTTGTTTCGAGCCATATTTGGTTCCTGGTTTCGAACCGGAGCCGGAGGCGATACCGGACTGGACGGAGGAATTATCTCCGGACTTAGAGCCGGTTCCCGAGGTCGAATTAGAATCTGAGGTTGGTGTATTTTTTTGTTGCTTTTTTGTACTGTTTTTCATAAGGCTTATGCCGGTCAGACCATTGCCTACCGGCACATGGCCCTATCCGTAAATGTATTCTCTCATTTCATCGGCATGTTGACGAAGTTTCTTGATTGCCTTCATTTCAATCTGCCGGACGGTTTCCGGTGAGATTCCCATCTCCTCACCTATCCGTTTTAGGGTGAGCTTTTTACCCCCGTAAAAGGAAAAACGGTACAGTAGAACCTTACGTTCTTTTTCACGAAGATGATCGAGAAACTTCACCGTATCCTCTTGGGCGCACTTTTTCAATAGCTCATCATCCGGTTGATACGTAGTATCTTCGAACATATCAACCAGTCTGGAGTCGGTCTCTTCATCCTCCCAATCAAGAGAAACAACGGGAGTTGAAGAGTTTAATACTGCGGTAACCTCCTCCTCTCTTACATGAAGAGCAGCAGCTATCTCCTGGAACTCAGGTTTACGGCCGTGGTCCTGGCTATAGGAATAGTAATAACGCTGCACTTTGCGTAGTAATTCTTCTTTTCTGTGGGGTAATTTGATATGGCGCTGGTTTTTTGCAAGAGCCCTGACAATCGACTGTCTTATCCACCAGGCGGCATAGGTCGAAAACCTGACATTTTTCCGGTAATCAAACTTTTCTGCAGCCTTCATAAGCCCGATATTGCCTTCCTGTATTAAATCAAGAAAACTCAAACCCGGGGACATATAGGAACGTGCTATTTTTACTACCAAGCGTAAGTTTGATTCAGTAAGAAGGCGCAAGGCTGCGTCATCACCCCCTTGAATTTTCTTTGATAAATCTATTTCTTCTTCAAACGTGAGGAGTGTTTGTTTTTTTATTCCAGAAAAATAGTTTTGTAATGCGTCTCTTTGAATGTCTGTAGTGCTATTGCCCATTTCATACCCCCGAAATATAAGATGCAATAAGCATGCCAAACATTATAGATTCAGAAATAAATTTATATTTCTATTCTATACATATAGTTAAAAATTTTGTTCTTATAAATAGTAACATGGGGGCTTATAATTGTACACTTTTTTATACAGTATTACTTATTTGTATAGTCCTATTTTACTACACATTCTCATACTAAGCTCATAATAGCTAGGATAATTGCCGGTACATCATCTCATCGAGTCCTATGTTTCCTGTTTTTGATATCTTCTGAGCATATTCATCGTACAGCATATCTTCAAAAATTTCTTCAGCCTGCCCCCCGTCCAGAAGACCCGTTTTATTTACCGTCTTCCGCATTGAATCGAGCATTTGCTTTACAAAAATGGCTTGGAAATCGGAACATGCTTTTTTCAACTCCTCCTTTTCTGCCGTGCCCTTGCCTGCGTTATTTGCGTGAGTCTGTAATGAGGAGATATTATGGCGGCTTCCGGCCTGCTGTTGCTGTATTCTGCCTAGCTGCATTAAGTTACTCGAATCAATTTGCATGTTCTGCTCCTCCGGACTTCTACATTATCTCTAATGTGCCGTACAATGCGCCGGCACGCTGAATCGTTTTCAACACTTCGATTATATCATCGACCTTCATACCGGCTTCCTTAAGGGCAGCAACCAAATCTTCTACTTTTACGGTTTCTTCAAATTGTACGCTTGATCTATCTTTTTCATCATCCGGCATCCTCCACCCTACCGAAACTTCCGATGAATTTAAGGAGACTACAACCGGTGCAATTCGTACCGATTTTCCCATCACTACCACCCCGGAATGGGGGTTTATTACCACACGTGCGGGAAAGTCCGGATTTACCGTCAGCTGTTCGATTCCGGCACTTAATTCGGTATAACTTATTTCGCTTTCAGGTGATGGAATTACCTCAATCTTCTCCGCATCCACCGCTCGCACGGAAAAATCCTCGTATTTTTCCTGAACGGCATCTCGAACAGCAATTGCTAAAGAAAAATCGGGGATATTCAATAAGAGGGCAACTCCGTTTTCCGTCTTAAAATCGGAAACCACCGGCTGCTCAATAATTGCTCCAGATACAATACTCCCGGTGGTCCGCTGATCGGAGGAATTATCTTCTTGAGTGGCATACGTGCTTACTACAGGGCCCTGAGCTACCGCGTACACCCCTCCATTGGCCCCCTTTAAGTTGGTTTGCAGCAAGATTC
>Ga0102938_10000355_pt1 | contig 33287 bp, 34 predicted proteins | sample SalPonR2_B_D2_MG_FD_84516 | JGI IMG/M metagenome (GOLD analysis project Ga0102938, IMG submission 84516) | Salt pond soil microbial communities from South San Francisco under conditions of wetland restoration - Salt Pond MetaG R2_B_D2_MG | ecosystem: Environmental > Aquatic > Marine >...
TCTGATAGATATTAATCGTAAAAACATTGTGCTTACCTGCCAGCTTTCTCAATAAGATCATATAAATGATGGCAGTTATTACAGCCATAAATAGAATGATTACACCCCAATAACCACCTTGAAAATCAAGACGGCGCTCCAGTACAATAAGGGTAACTCCTGAAAAGGAAATTATTATTCCTGCAATATTTAAAAGTGTTAGTTGCTCTTTAAAGGCTAAAAATGCGCCTACTGGCACCAGCAACGGAATTGTTGAGATAATTACACTTGATAGGGTGGAGGTGGTAAGTTTGACGCCATATGTTTCGAAAATGAAATACAAAAAGGGTTGAAAGAAACCCAAAAGGGCCAGTGCACCCATATCCTTTAATCTAACTTTTTCTCGCATCCTTAGTGCAATCATCAACGGAATCATTAGCGAAAGCGCTATAACCAGTCGCATAAAAATAATAGACATGGGATCGAAAAACTCCAGAACCTGGGTTGTCCAGGTGAATGAATAACCCCAGAACAGTGCAGTGAGGAAGGCTGCGATTTGAGCCTTAGTATTTTGTGGTTTTTTCATTTGTTGTTATTGTCATTTTGGCATTATTTGACGGTGCGAGTGTGTCAAATTGGCTTATTTTCTCGCTTGGTACACACCTTGCAAATAAAAACACAAAGAAACAAAAATAAATTATTAAGAAAGGAGATAATTATGATACCTACTGTTTTCACAACCAGACGTCCCGGTTATAAGGGATTTAGTAACGCTTTAAATAACCCCGTTGCTTCTAATGCTTTTGGTTATAATAAGCTCCCAGATGTTAATATTGCTGATTATAAGGATAAGCTTGAAATGCAAATTTATGTTCCGGGTATTGACAAATCAGATATCAATATTCAGCTGGAAGATGATGTATTAACCATCAGCTATGAAAAACAAGAGACAAAGAATGATGAAGGGCCTGCGTATTTAAAGCAAGAATTTGTTCAGGATTCTTTTAAAAGGGCATTTAATTTATCAGATGAAATTGAGCAGGATAAAGTTCAAGCCCACCAGGAAAACGGCATCCTTTACATAACACTTCCCAAGAAAGAGGAAGCTATGGATAAAGGTCCAAGGGCAATTGATGTGAAATAAAACATGCTCATAGCAGGTTGTAGATTAAATTGATCTATCACCATAACACTAAAGGAGTTGATGACACCATCAGCTCCTTTTTTTAGGGAACTCAACTACTTCAAGGTCTTCAATAGTGTTTGTAATGCGAAAGCGCACAAGTGTACAAACCTGATGAAACCCCTGAAGCCCTGCTGCCCCCGGATTAATGTGTAAAAGTTTAAATTTTTGATCGGGTTTGACCTTAAGAATATGCGAATGCCCACTGATAAATAAATTAGGTTTGTTATCGTAGAGTATTTGCCTGATGCCTGCTGCGTAGTTACCCGGGTATCCGCCAATATGGGTCATTAAAATTTTGTAATTACCAATGTTATAGTTAAGTATCTCAGGGAGTTGTCGCCTTAAATTGGCATCATCAATATTTCCAAAAACAGCACGTACGGGTGCTAATTCTTCCAGTTTTTGAAGCACCTGTAGAGATCCAATATCACCGGCATGCCATATTTCATCTACATCTTTAAGGTGTTTTTGAACTGCAGGATGTAAAAAACCATGAGTATCGGAAAGTAAACCAATGTGCATTTTAAGAAATTTTAAGCTAAAGTATTTTTTTTCAACAGAAACACGCATTTTTGTAGTGAAAATTTTTCGTATAGTTAAAATTTATTAGGATATTTGCAGCACTATTTTGCGAACCCTGTAAACACAGGTTTTTTCAAATTATGTTGAACTAAAGAAGGAGGATTTAACAATCGCGCAAAAAAGAAGAAAAAAGAGGCCCAGTCATAGAAATGACGAGCCACGTTTCAGAATCAACGAAGGGATTAGAGCCCAACAAGTAAGAGTTGTTGGTGATAATGTAGACAACCCCGGCATTTACCCGCTAAGTGAAGCGATTAAAATGTCGGAAGGGCATGCGCTCGATTTGGTTGAGATATCGCCAAAAGCTGACCCACCTGTATGTAAAATTGTGGATTACAATAAGTTTCTTTATGAACAGAAAAAGAAACAAAAGGAGATGAAAGCCAAATCTACTAAAGTTGTAATCAAAGAGATCAGGTTTGGTCCCAATACAGATGAGCATGATTATAATTTCAAAAAGAATCATGCCATGAAATTTCTTCAGGATGGTGCTAAACTGAAAGCATACGTGTTTTTTAAAGGACGTACCATTTTGTTTAAAGACAAAGGTGAGATTTTGTTGTTACGTCTGGCCCAGGATTTGGAAGAATACGGTAAGGTTGAAAAACTTCCGAAACTAGAAGGCAAACGTATGACAATGTTTATTGCACCCAAAAAGTAATTGAAAGCTATTTTTGAAGTAGAATATAAATTGTAGAAGGATGCCTAAGATGAAAACTAAATCCAGCGCTAAAAAACGCTTTGCGATTACAGCGACTGGTAAAATTAAGAGAAAGCATGCTTACAAAAGTCACATCCTGACAAAAAAGGAGAAGAAACGTAAGCGTAATCTTGGTTACTATACCATAGTAGACAAGAGTAATTTGAAAAATGTAAAAGAGTGTTTAGCGCTCAAGTAATTATTAACCTTGAATGACGCAGCCTTAAAGATTCTGAAAAAGAACGCTGTTAATTCGTAAAATTTGATGTTATGCCAAGATCAGTAAATTCTGTTGCATCAAGAGCAAGAAGAAAAAAAGTATTAAAACAAACCAAAGGTTACTTTGGTGCAAGAAAAAATGTGTGGTCCGTAGCTAAAAATGCGCATGAAAAAGCATTAAGTTACCAGTACCGCGACCGTAGAACTAAAAAACGTAATTTCCGTGCACTGTGGATCCAGCGTATCAATGCTGCAGTTAGGAATTACGGAATGTCTTACTCAGAATTCATGGGTAAAATTCACAAGCACAATATCCAGATAAACCGTAAAACATTAGCCGACCTTGCAATGAACCATCCACAAGCTTTTGAAGCTATTGTAAAAACGGTTAAAAAATAAAATAACCACAATAGGTTAATTTAAAAGAGGTAGTTTACTGCCTCTTTTTTTTTGCATAAAAAAGCGACTGATTGAAATAACCAGTCGCTTTATCATGAAATGAATTACTATTAATGTTGCGGATTGAATTTGAAAATTTCTTCTGAATTTAAAAGAATGTCTATATACTGAGCTCTGCGATATGCGTATGGATCTTTAATGTTCTTTTTAGACATCTTACCTTTGAAATCATCAATAGATTTGTATCCCTTTTTATCCATCCATGCTGTTAATTCGTCAAGCATTTTTGGAATAGCGTCGAACCCATTTTTATAAAGTGTTGATACTACCTGAACAGCATCTGAACCTGCTAAGAGAACTTTAATTAAGTCTTCTCCGGTATGAATACCATTGCTGGCTATAATTTGTGCATCAATATTATCATAAGCCAGGGCAGCAAAACGCAATGAAAGTTTCTTGTCGTCGCTTTGGCTAAAATTATCGGGATACTCGTTTTGCTCGGTTTCTATATTAATCTCGGGCTGGAAAAGGCGGTTAAACATTATAATTCCATCTGCTCCAGCTTCATCAAGTTTTTTAATGAAGTTTAGCGTATTTGTATAATAAGGACTGATCTTAACAGAAACCGGGATGTCGATCTCTTTTTTGAGTTGTTCCAATATTTCAATCTGTTCATCTTCAACTGCTGATGCTACTCGATCCATTTCTGAGGGAATATAATAAAAGTTCAACTCCAGGGCTGCTACTCCTGTTTCTGCTATTTTTTTAGCATATTCCACCCACATGGTTTTCTTGACCGCATTTACACTTGCTATAACAGGGATACTTACTGCATCAACCACTTCTTGCAATTCATATAGATACTCATCGGGGCCGGCATGGTCAATACTTGGAAAGAGATTAACCATTTCAGCATGCCGCTCATCATACTCGTCTAACTCTTGTGAGAGTTTAAGCGCATCAAGTTCCAATTCTTCTTCAAAAAGTGATTTATATACAATAGCAGCAGCTCCTGCTTCTTCTAGCTTTTTCGCATTTGCTGGTTTTGTGGTTAGGTTGCTGGCTCCTACAATTAAAGGGTTTTTCAGATCCAGTCCCATGTAATTAGTTTTGAGTTTTGGCATAACAGTAACTTTTTAGTTGTTCTATTTATGAAACCATTTGATTGGCAATTTGTTTAACCCAGTTTTTTATTCGGCTGTTATTTTTTCGGGCCTGATTTTCGAAATCAAGCAGAAGCCCTACAAATTTGCCATCGTGCAAAGCTCTTGAGCTTTCAAATTCATAATCGTCGGCCTCTGTGTAGCCGATAACTTTGCCGCCTTGTTTTTCGACTATCTCAGCCATAATTCCTACGCCATCTCCAAAATTCTCCGGGTACCCTTTTTGGTCTCCATTGCCAAATATGGCAAAGGTTTTTCCCTTGAAATTCATGTCTTCAAGTGCAGGAACCAATTCATCCCAATAATTGGGAAGTTCTCCGTCAAACCAGGTGGGGACACCCATTATATAGTTGTCGTAAGCCATTAATTGCTCATCAGAAGCTTTTTCGACGTTAATTTCATCAATATCTCCTTCCCAAAGCTCTTTGATTTTTTGAGCGACCTGGGCAGTTTTGTGTGTATTGAAACTATAGAATAATCCTGTCTTTTTCATGTGTGATCTTTTTAGTATTCAGCTAATTTTTTAAGCGATGCGTATATTTTGTCAGTATCTGGTAAAATTGCTTTTTCTAATATGCGGTTGAACCCAACTGGTGTAAATGTTGAGCCTACACGCATTATAGGACCGTCGAGGTATTCAAAGGCTGCATCTGATATTTGAGCAGCTATTTCAGCACCAAAACCACTAAATACTTTGTCTTCATGTACCACCAGTACTTTATTGGTTTTTTTAACCGATTCGATTATGGTATCTGTATCAAGTGGTATTATTGATCTGATATCAATAACCTCTACTGACATATTGAGCTCTTCCTGCAATTTTTCAGCAGCATCGAGCGACATATGGGTTGTATTTCCATAGGTCACAATGGTAATATCTTCACCTGCTCTGCGTATTCTGGCTTTTCCAAAGGGTACTTCAAAGTCTTCGGGTATTGGTGTGGCCGCTTTGGGATCGTTATAGAGTGCTTTGGGCTCCATAAACATGGTCATTCCCCGACTACGCATTGAAGTACGCAATAGGCCGGCGGCATCATCGGCAAACGATGGATAAACAATTCTTAAGCCTGGCAATGTTGAAAGTGCACCTTCAATGTTTTGACTGTGGTAAAGGCCACCTCCGATATATCCGCCAGAGGCAAGTCTGATGGTTACGTTTGGCACGAATTTACCGTTTGAACGCCAGTAGTCATGTGTTGAGTCTACCAATTGTTCCATGGCAGGCCAGAAATAGTCCGCAAATTCAGCCCCTTCAATCACTACCCTAATTTTTTCGTCAAACCGACTCATTCCATTAGCTGTACCTGTAATGTAATCTTCAGCGATGGGGCCATTAAAAACCCGGTCTTTACCAAATTCTTGCTGCAATCCTTTCGATACATTAAAAATACCTCCTTTGTCTTTGTGTGCCACATCCTGGCCGTATAGGAATGTATCGGGATTGGCTTTAAATTCAGCTTTGAGCGTTTCATTAAGTGCTTCAATAAGTTTCTTTTTGTTGCCGGTGTCGTTGTGCGTTCCATCGGGGTATTTTGAAGCTTTGTATGGTTCCGGGCTCACATAATCAAAAATAGAATCTGGTTTTGGATCCGGCGCTTTGAGTGCTTTTCTATGGGCATCTTTTACAATTTTTTTGGCTTCTTCCTCTATTTTTTCAAGGTCTTTTTCCGTAAAACGCTCATAGCGCAAAAGCATTCTGCGATATTTGGCTATTGGATCGTATTCTTTTACGTAATTACGTTCGTTCTCATCGCGGTAAAGTTCATGGCGGTCGCTGTTGGAGTGGGAGTGAATACGCACACAGTTGGCATGTACTATTACCGGCTGCTGGTTTTCAAGCGCCCACTCTTTGGCTTCCCGCATTGCGTTCATTGAATCGAACACATCTTTACCATTACAATGAATGATTTTCAGGTTTTTAAAGCCACTGAAATTATCAGCTACCTTGCGGTTGGCTGTTTGGTCCTCTTTAGGTACGGCAATTCCATATCCATTATCCTGGAAAACAAAAATTACTGGCATTTCTTCCCGCGAGGCACCATTAATTGCTTCGTAAACATAACCTTCAGAAACAGATGATTCTCCCTGAGAGCTTATAATTACACCCTCACCATTGTAGTACTTCATCGCGCGGCCTATTCCGGCAGCTTGCTGGGTATGGTTACCTGTACATGATGATACATTGTGTATGTTCCATTCTGGTTTGGCAAAGTGGTTTGACATATGCCTTCCGCCTGATGCCGGATCAGTGTCTTTTGATATTCCGTTAAGGATGAGTTCTTCTGCTGTGAGACCGGCCGAAAAGGCTGTCATCATATCTCTGTAATAAGGGAACAGGTGGTCTTTCCCCTTTTCAAACACCTGACCAATAGCAAGCTGAATACCATCGTGGCCTGCATAGGGGGCATGGTATGACCATCCTATTGCCTGTTTCAGGTAATTGGGTGCTTTTTCATCTATGGCACGCCCCACTGTTAATAGGCTATACCATTTTTCAAGTGTTTTTTTATCGGTAGTTTTAATACTATATTTTTTAGTTTTAGCCATCTTATTAGGAATTTTATAATGTTCTGTTTTTATCGAATTGCTCTAAATAATCTGCTACTCTTTTTACATAGGCTCCGCCGAGGGCTCCATCAATAACGCGATGGTCATATGTCAGCGAGAGAAACATTTTGTGACGTGGAACTATAATATCTCCGTACTCGGTTTCTACCACTGCAGGCTTTTTCTCAATTGTGCCTACTGCTAGAATTGCAGATTCGGGCTGGTTTATTATAGGTGTGCCCATTACATTACCAAAGCTGCCGAAGTTCGAAATAGAGAAAGTTCCTCCCTGAATTTCGTCCATTGTCAGCTTATTGTCGCGAGCTTTTTGTGCAAGATTATTAAGTTCATGCGCAAGACCTGTTATGTTTTTGTGATCTGCTTTTTTGATAACGGGCACTATCAGGTTGTTTCCGGGCAACGCAACTGCAATACCAATGTTATGGTCTTTTTTCTTGATGATTTTATCTCCGTCGATAGCAACATTAACCAAAGGGTAATCTTTTAATGCTTTGCTAACTGCCTCAATAAACATAGGCATAAATGTTAGTTTTATACCCTCGTGATCCTGGAATGCTTTTTTCTTTTGGTTTCGCCATTGAACAAGATTTTCAACGTCGACCTCTACCATGCTGGTCACGTGTGCAGCTGTATGCTTGCTGTTTACCATTCGTTCTGCAATGACTTTGCGCATGCGGTTCATCTCAATAATTTCATCTTGTCCACTTACGGAAGGAGCTACACCACCACCTTCGGAAGCCGGTTGCTTGCTGTCGGCAGGTTGTTTAGAAGCAGTACCTGGTTGTTTTTCGCCTTGTTTGGCTGAGCTTCCTCTGTTTTCAATATATGCAAGAATATCCTGTTTCCGGACTCTACCTTCATTTCCTGTTCCCTCGATTTGCTCAAGTTCTTCAAAGGTTACTTTTTCTTCTTTGGCTATATTGCGCACTAGAGGAGAATAGAACCTGTTGGATTTTTGATTCAAATCTGATGATTCTTTCGGGGGCTCTTTTTTATCTTCTTCTTGCTCTTTTTCAGGAGCCTCTTTCTCTTCTGGCGAATCTTTTTCTTCATCGCCTTTTTCTTCAGAAGTGTCTTCAACAATTTCTTCTTCCCCTGTGAGGTCTATAATTGCAATTACTTCACCGACTGCAACTACATCACCGGTTTCGTATTTAATATCAATGACTTTGCCCTCAACAGGACTTGGTACCTCTGAGTCAACTTTGTCTGTGGCTATTTCAAGTAAGGCCTCATCCTCTTCTACAGACTGACCTTTTTCGATAAACCATTTAGTAATCGTTGCCTCCTGAACACTTTCACCCATTTTGGGCATTTTTATTTCAAATGTTGACATATTGATTGAATGTTTATTACATTTTAAATTCCCTTTAACCTAGACAAAAAAACAGTTGTTTTGTTTATTAAACGTGAATTCGACGAAAAATTCTTAATTAACCTCATTGTATTATTGTCTTTTGGAATTTGATTGAACTATGTTTCAGAACGCTTAGAAATAGTAAGATTCAATTTAAAATCATGCGTAATAGGAAGCTATGTTACATGGTTTTTAGGAAGAACATTGCTGTTTATAAGCGTTAAAAAACTAAGCTTTGTGTAAAAAACAGATATACTTCGTTATTTTTTATCGCAATAGCTCGCTATTCCTCAAAAATATGCTTCAGATTATATCGTAACAGGCTTTGTCTATCAGTTTTTTATTCCAATCTGAATTTGAAAATTTAAATCGAACTCACGTTATTTAAAACTTGTCATGAAAAGCATTTGTGTTTTTCACATGCTAGAAGAAACCATTTTTTTAGTAAAATGTTTTAAATGTTATTAGAACTTAATAATCAGCCTTATTTGTTTGATAAATCAGCAATATGTCGTAGAATTGCATAACTTTTTTTTTATCTTTACTAAAATTTTAGCGCCATGGATAAGCTCTTTTGGGAAGGTACGGAAACAACACCACAGGTACTTTTAGATCCTGAAAGCCAGAAGTATGAAATAAAAGGCCGGTCTTTTCCTGAAGATCCAGTTGAATTCTATCAACCCATTTTTGACTGGATAGATAACAATCTGCCTGAGATTGACCACAAAATTATTATGGATATGTACATCGAATACTTCAATTCTTCATCTAACAGGATGATACTCCTGATAATGAAGAAACTGGAAGAGCATTTGATGCATGGCAAAGATATTCATATTAAATGGAACTATGATGATGAAGAGGTTCTTGGGGACGGGCAGATGTATTCGACCCTGATAAAAATTCCATTTGAGTTGAATGAAGTTAGTGTATAATTTTTATGATTCGAAACCGTTTTTTAATTCAGAAAAGCGGCTGTGCTGTATGTGGAAAGCCGCTTACCTATAATACTTCTTTCGAGAAACACAAGTGTTACTACTGTGAAAAAGATATTGAAACCGATATTTTTTGTGACAACGGACATTTTGTTTGCGATGCCTGCCACAGGGTTGATGCCAACGACTTAATCCAGTCCGAATGCCTTAATTATGAAGGCACAAACCCACTCGTTTTTGTCAATAGAATTATGGAAAACAAATTGTTTAATCTACATGGACCTGAACATCATTTTTTGGTTCCGGCTGCTCTGCTTACTACATACAATAATGCAACCGGAAATATAAAAAATCTGAGGGAAGCCCTTAAGATTTTAAGAACCAGAATGGTTAAAATTCCCGGAAATATTTGTGGTACCAATGGAGGATGTGGTGCTGTATTGGGGCTTGGGGCCTTTGTTAGTTATATTACAAAAACCACCGCTTTGTCGGAAAAGAAATGGGCAAAACTTCATGCTGTAACTGCAGCCGGGCTAATGCAGGTATCCAAATATGGGGGACCTCGTTGTTGTAAGCGTAATACCTATATTGCAATTCTGGAAGGTATCACCTGGCTGAGCGAAACACTTAATATAACCCTTGATAAACCAAACCCGATTGTTTGTGGGTTTCATCTTCGCAATAAGGAGTGTCTGGAAACTGAGTGTCTTTTCTATAAAAGTCATTAGGTTTTTATTTCCCTTTATCAGCCATCCGCTTTAGTAAGCTTTTCTTCCAAATGTCTTATTTGTTCTGTAATTAACTTTTTGGGGGCAACTTTGTAACTTTTGGCCAACATATTTTCTCCCCTGGATATCAATTGTAAAACGCCGAGTGTTTGACTCCACAGTAATGTAATAATTAGGAAAGGATCCTTTTTTACCTTAATGGAGCCATCATCCAATCCTTTTTGGTAGGTGTCTGAGATTAACTCTATGTTTTTTCTTCTAATATGATAGGTCTTATTGATGTTAGGGGAGGTGTGGTTGCTTTCTGTAAAAACGAAATACTTATCTTCGAAAGACCAGAGCAGTTTGTAATATGATTTATTTACATAGAAAAAGGTGAAATATGCATTGGCAATGTCCAAAAGTATTTCAAGACCACTTTTGTTTGTATCAATATTCTTCTCAACATGTTGACTCAAACGGGTTAATATCCTGAGTACAACTGCTGCAAAAAGGTCATCTTTATCAGGAAAATACAGATAAAGGGTGCGCTTATTATAATTCGCTGTATCTGCAAAATCATTAAAAGTGGCATTCTCATATCCTTTTTGAATCAGGATTTTTTCGGCAGCATCAATAATATGCTGGTATCTTTTCTCTTTTGCTCCCGGTTTTTTGCTAAACTTCATTTCGTCCATTTCTTCCTGCTATTTATAATAAAGGATATAATTAAACCCTAAATATACTAATATTAAATTTGTTTTAAAATTCATGGATTAGTTTTCTATAACATAGAATGCTGTCTTCTTATTATTGTTTTTAGAAACTAAGTTGAGCGGTTTGAACTTAGTGAAAAAGCGCTTTAGTTAGGTGTAACCCCGATTTAGAAATTGTCGGATTTCACCGAATAGTTGAGGTGAAATGCATACAATTTCTTTATCGTGAGCGAGAACCTTTAGCTCATGACCGAAGGGAATAATCGCTCAATTTGGGTAGAAGTTTTTTATCGCTTTTCATCCGTTTAAATTTTAATTTTCATTGATTGGATGGAACTCTCGATGAACTCCGAGGGGCTTGACAGAGTCAATTTTAAACATAGGCTTTGCCGAGCTCGCAAACTCGGTTCATGTTTGTTTCATAATATTTAACAGACTTGTATAAAAAGAGATTCTTAGTTATTCATTATGCAATAATTGGTTATTTTTGCATATTTGAATCAAAACAGAAACAATTAATAATATTGTGAAAACTAAATAATGATTTTATGAATAAGAAAAATTTGGTTATCGAGATAATTTTGGCAGCAGTGTTGATTTGGGTTATTGTAGGCAATTATAGCACCGATGAAAATGTTGAGCAAGATAAAGAAGAGATAAAAGCTCAGGATAATCAGCAAGCCAGTCTAAGGGTTGCTTATATCAATACAGACTCCCTTCTTATGAATTATAAATTAGCAAAAGAGCTTAACAAACAGTTTACTTCGCAGCAAAAGCAATCGCAGCGGGAACTTGAACAAAGGATGCAGAAGTTTCAGAAAAATTACCAGGCATTTCAGGAGAAGGTGCAACGCGGAGGTTTTTTAACACAATCATCGGCTGAGACACAGCAACAAGAGTTGCTTGCAGAACAGCAAGAACTGGAAAAACTCAATCAACAGTTATCGAATAATTTGATGGCAAGAGAGCAGAGTATCAACCAGGAGCTTTATGACAGTGTTTCGAACTTTGTGAAGCATTACAATAAAGACAAAAAATATGACCTTATACTGAATAATACCCTGGGCGGTAGCCTGATTTATGGTAAACAAAAGTATAACATAACCAACGAGATTTTGCAGGAATTAAATGCAAGATATGACAGACGTTTGCAACAATAATATTGAACATCGAAACAGAGATTCAGTACCCATGTGCTGAATCTTTTTTTATGGAGCCAATAAAGAAATATCTGACTAAAAGCTACTCATGCCTTAATGAAATTGAGTACAATAATAATCCGGCCATTATTGTTGTTATACCTGCCTTTAATGAATCCATGATTTTAAACAGCCTTAATTCTCTCAATGCTGCATCCTGTGCCTCTAATGTAATGGTTTTAATAGTTGTAAATTATTCCGAAAGGGCCAGTGCGAATGAAAAAAAATTCAATCGCATTTTGTTTGACTTACTAAAAGAATGGTGTAAACTTTATTCGACCGGGCAATTATTGTTTCAGGTAGTTTTGGTATCTGAAATGTGTAGAAAACATGCTGGAGCCGGCCTGGCAAGAAGAACAGGTATGGATACTGCGATTGATGTTTTTTTTAATAATAAAAACCCTGATGGCGTAATTTTATCTCTTGATGCAGATACCAAAGTAAAACCAAACTATTTTGAAACGGTGAATGCACATTTTAATCAATATCCCGATACAAACGTTTTACTCATTGATTTTCATCACGATCTGGAAGCTGCACCTCAGGAACTTCGACGGGCTATAATTCTGTATGAACTTTATTTGAATTATTACGTTTTGGGCAGTCGGCTGGCCGGGTTCCCCTATGCATACCATACAATCGGTTCTGCATTTGCCGTTAAAGCTGCAGCATATGTTCGGCAAGGAGGCATGAATAAAAAGCATGCGGGTGAGGATTTTTACTTCCTTCATAAAATGTTTCCATTATATGAAAATTATCGCACTTACGATACATGTGTTTATCCCTCAGCAAGAGTTTCGCTCCGCGTACCTTTTGGCACAGGGCCGGCAATGCATGATATTTTAAAAAATGACCTTGAGCTTAGAGTGTATCACCCGGATGCTTTTATGGAACTTAAGGATTTTTACCTTAATATGGGTGATTTGTTCCAGAAAACAGTTGCTATTGATAACCTCGTTGGAAAAGTGTTAAGATTGTATTTATCGAAAATTGATTTTAATACGAAAATTAAGGAGGCTCGAAATAACACTTCATCCAGGGCACAGTTTGTTAAGCGTTTGCTGAGGCATTTTGATGCTTTTCAGCTTGTTAAATACCTCAATTTTGCGCATGAAAAAGGCTATTACAAGCGGATTCCTGTGCTAGATGCTGTTCAGAAGCTGCTTTTCCAAAATCAGCTTTATGTCGACACTAATTATAATTTGCTAATGGAAGTGCGTAAACTCGAAAAAACTACTCCTCTTCGTCAACTAAGATGACGAAAACGTCCTCATTTTCTTTTTTCATAAGGTACTCTTCTCTTGCAAATTTTTCCAGCTGCTCTTCATTCGACCTTAGCTCGATGAGCTTTGCACGATCTTTTTCTATACGCTCTTTGTAATATGCTTTTTGTTCTTCGAGCTTATGAATGTGGCTTATAGTTCTGAAACGCTGAATCAGGTTATTGGTATCGAGAAATAGTATCCAAATTAAGAAAACAAAAAAGGCCAGAACGTACTTGTTGGCTAGATATTTTTGGTAGAACCAGTATAATTTGTTGGCTTTTTTCATAGAAAAATTAATTAACCTCCACTGATTATTCTCACAATATCTAATTGGTCACCATCTTTCAGTTTCGTATCTCCAATTTCATTTTCGTTAATTACTTTACCGTTAACCCTTATAAGCAATCTTTTAAATTTAAGATCTTTTATCTCGAGCAATTTATAAAGCGTCAGTTCGTTTTGTTCAAACTGTTCTTCTTTATGGTTTATTTGTAGTTTCATTGTGAATCTTCTTGTTTGTTAAAGGTTCGCTCCTTTAGTTTTTCCCTCAGCAAAAATAGTAATATTCTTAATTCTGACAATCATAATTCCCTTAGGAGGATATCAATAACGACATTGGCCTGCATATTAGCAACTATGCCTACTGCTGGTGCCATGGGAGGGTTTAATTCATTTACTTCAGCTTCCTGATCACCACAAACCCATAGTTTGTCATACTGTTCGGTCGTAAAACGATTGTTATTTCCGTAACCAGCAAGTCCCGATGCAATTACGAGATGTTTCTCAGGTAATTTTACCAAAACAGATTCAATTAATTGCTGTTTTATACGGGCATCACCAATGGCTTCAACAATAACATCGCAATCGGTAAAAAGCTCAATAACTTTTTCTTCAGTGAGTTTGATGTCATGTGCTTCAACTTTTGTATGTGGATTTATTCTTTCCAGCACATGTTCTAAGGCACTTACTTTTTTTATCCCAATTTGATCGTAGAAAAAGTATTGCCTGTTCAAACAGTCTTCTGAAACAGAATCATAATCGGCAATCACCAGCTTTCCAATACCACATCTCGCCAGACTCGTTGCTACATTTGAGCCTAAGCCCCCTGCGCCCGCAATGCCTATTTTGCTGTTTTCTAAGATTTTGTGTATTTGATCGTATGTCCTCATATTAATAATTTATAACGCTGTTTCTATTCAGTATTACTTAATATGCTTAAAAATACAAAATAATGCGCTCAAATACCACCTTGTACTTAAAAATATTCCATTTATCTATGAACTTTTTTTTAATACATCTGTTTAAAGGATAAAAAGATATTAATTTACGATATGGAGATTTTAATTATTTTAGGACTTACAGTTGTTTTACTAACCCTTGCCTTTGCAGGAATTGGGATAAAAATGTTTCTGAAAAAAGATGGCAGGTTCGAAAAGAAATCATGCTGTAGCACAACTGGAGAAGAAACTAATTCATGCGCTTGTAGTGTAAATAGTGATAGATGATTCTTTTGATTTTGGGATTTTCATGATGTGAGAAGCGGCCTTGTTTAGAAACAGGCCGCTTTTCTTATTATTTCGAAACCAGAAAATCAGGATCTGGTTTTAACTTTTTTAATAAACCTTTGCGGGCATTTTTTTGCTCAATTTTATCCCAGGTTTGAGCGCAATATATGCCTCTTTTAATCATTTCTTTATTTCCGCCGATATGGGTATTGGGAAATTTGCCATTCTTGTTTACAAGTATTTTAATACCAAGTGCGGCAAAAACGATGGCCATTAGACCAATACTCACTAAAAAAACCTTTAAAATCAACATTAGGCAATTTATTTTGTTTCTGGAATGAACAAAATTACCAAAAAATATTGAATACTCGAAAAAAGTGAGATCATGGTTAATCAAAAAACTGCAAAAGAAGATAATATGCTCACTAAAGAGCAGGTTTTAAAAGATTATTTCACAGCAAATTTAAGTCGACAGCTTAGTATTATTGGAAGGAAAGAGGTGCTTACAGGTAAATCGAAATTTGGCATATTCGGCGATGGCAAGGAAATTATACAGCTGGCCATGGCCAGGCAGTTCCAAAATGGCGATTGGCGATCCGGTTATTATCGCGATCAAACACTTATGCTGGCAACGGATATGTATTCTCCCGAGGAATTTTTTTCTTCATTATACGGGCACACTACTCTTGAGCATAACCCAAGCCATGGAGGACGATCGTTTAATAACCATTTTGGAACACGGAGTATTGATGAAAATGGTGAATGGAAAAATCTGATGGTACAAAAAAATTCTTCTGCCGATATTTCGCCTACTGCAGGTCAAATGCCGCGTTTGCTTGGTTTAGCTTATGCATCAAAAGTTTTTAAAAATGAAAAAGGGCTGCATAAATTTAAAAATTTTACAAATAAAGGAAATGAAGTAGCCTTTGGCACTATTGGGGATGCCAGTACATCAGAAGGCCATTTCTGGGAAACCATGAATGCCGCAGCTGTTTTACAAGTGCCAATGGCAATGTCTGTATACGATGATGGTTATGGTATTTCAGTTCCTAAAGAATACCAAACAGCAAAAGGTTCTATTTCAGACGCACTGCAGGGATTTGAGATTAACAAGAAGGGGCAGAAAGGAATATTGATATACAAAGGTAAAGGCTGGGATTACCCGGCGCTATTGAGATTGTATAAGGAGGGTGTAGAACGAGCTCGTAAAGAGCATGTACCTGTACTGTTTCATATCGACGAGGTTACGCAGCCGCAGGGACACTCTACTAGCGGTTCCCATGAACGTTACAAGTCAAAGGAGCGACTGGAATGGGAGCAGGCATTTGACCCAATAAAAAAAATGCGGGAATGGATTCTTGATGATAAATTGGCCACGGCCGCTGAGCTCGATAAAATTGAAAAAGAAGCAGTTCAGAAAGCCAAAGATGCTAAAAAATCTGCATGGAAGGCTTTTACTCAACCAATGAAAGAAGAGCGCGACAAGTTGGTTAAAATTATTGAGAACAGGACCTGTGTTTGCAAGCGTGACCATTACGACAAGGCCGGGGAGATTGCCGATAACCTTAAACGCATTGTAACACCTATAAGAAAAGATAACTTTAGTGCAGCAAAGCGTATTTTACGGCATATTTGTACCGATTGTCCGAAACGCAAAGAATTAAAAGAGCAACTCGGAACCTGGTTAAAAGATAATTACAAAAGGGTAGGACCGGATTATCACTCTCACCTTTATTCTGAAACAAAATATGCTGCCACAAGCATTCAACCTGTACCTATTAAATACAGTGAAAAAGAAGATACAAAGCCCGGAAGGGAAATTTTAAGAGATAATTTTAAAGCCCTTTTTGAACATTATCCCCAACTCGTAACTTTTGGTGAAGATACCGGGAAAATTGGTGATGTTAACCAGGGAATGGAAGGTATGCAGGAAAAATTTGGTGAGTGGCGTGTTTCAGATACTGGAATTCGCGAGACAACAATTTTGGGTCAGGCTATTGGCTTAGCCATGAGAGGAATCAGACCAATTGCCGAAATTCAGTACTTCGATTACCTGCTCTATGCATTGCAAACCATGAGCGATGATTTGGCCACGTTGCTATGGCGCACCCGTGGCGGGCAAAAAGCACCTGCCATAATTCGTACTCGTGGACACCGCCTGGAGGGTATATGGCACTCCGGTTCACCTTTAAGTATGGTTATTAATTCCATACGAGGAATGTTGGTATGTGTGCCTCGCGATTTAACCCGTGCCGCCGGAATGTATAATACCTTGCTGAAAAGCGATGAGCCAGCCCTGGTAATTGAGCCACTTAATGGTTATCGTTTAAGAGAACGGGTGCCTGAAAATATTGGTGAATTTACTGTTCCAATTGGCGAACCTGAGGTTGTGCATGAAGGTGCGGATGTAACCGTTGTGACCTACGGATCATGCGTGCGCATTGCACAGGAAGCAGCCCGCCAACTTGAAGATTTTAATATTGGCGCAGAAGTTATTGATGTGCAAACCCTCATACCTTTCGATAAAAATCAAAGTATCCTCGAAAGCATCAAGAAAACCAATCGTGTTGTATTCTTTGACGAAGATGTACCGGGTGGAGCTACAGCTTATATGATGCAAAAAGTTGTTGAAGACCAAAAAGCCTATTTTTACCTCGATTCTGAACCCCGTACATTAAGTGCCAGGGCGCACAGACCTGCTTTTAGTTCAGACGGAGATTATTTCTCGAACCCGAATGCTGAAAATGTATTCGAGATCGTATATGATTTAATGCACGAAGCAAAACCAAAAGAGTTTCCTGAACTTTATTAAACAAAATGCGAAGATTATGAAACAAAGCAGCAATGTAACATATAAGTTATTTTTAGTTGTGTTGCTGCTTTGTGCCTATTCACCAATATTTTCGCAAACCGACAGCATACTTTTACAAATTAATGAAGAGCACCTGCAATTTAAGAAAAACGGAATGCAGGTACTTGGTGGCTGGGCTTTGACCAATATAGCCGTAAGTGGCTTTATGTTGACCCAAACCCGAGGTGTGAATTACCGTTTTCATGAAATGAATGTGTTTTGGAATATTGTTAATTTGGGAATTGCCGGATTGGGCTATTACGATGCACAAAATACTTCAGCAGAAGGGATCGGATTGATCGAAACGCTTTCAAATAATCAGGGTTTCGGAAAAATATTACTACTTAATGCCGGACTTGACGTAGGTTATGTGATGTCTGGTTTGTACCTCAGGGAACGGAGTAAGCAGGTGTCAAAGTTTAGTAACCGACTTAAAGGTTATGGTAATTCAATTATATTGCAAGGTGGTTTTCTCCTGGTTTTCGATATCGTTTTATATTCAATTAATCAAAATAAAATCTCAATATGGTTAGAGCAACATAATTTTGATGTTCAAATCTCTCCTGTCTCAGTATCGCTCGGTATGAACTTCTAATAATGTAAATTATAGTTTTTTTGTAGGCAGATTTTCCATTGTCTTTTAATTATATTTGTATAGGCATTGCTTTTACACATTTCGGTGCCTTATTATAAATATTTTAATTAAATAATCATGGATACTACCAAAGTTCGACCCTATCTGTTTATTCTGCTTGTTTTTGCTATCCCATTATTGCTGATTCCAGCAATAAAGATGGCCAAAAATGATAGTCAGTTATTGCAAGAACCACCTGCGCAAACTCAAAAAGATACTCTGCGTGGTGATTATGCGATTATTATTCATGGTGGTGCAGGTAATTTTACTGCTGATGATTTATCTGAAGCAGAAAAACTAGCTTATAAAAAAGCTTTGTTTGAGGCACTGGAATCCGGGAAATCGATGCTCTCATCTGGCAAAGAAGCCGTTTATGTAGTTGAAAATGTAATTAATATGCTGGAAGATGATTCACTTTTTAACGCAGGAAAAGGAGCTGTACTGACCCATGAGGGGCATGCTGAGCTCGATGCATCTATTATGCGTGGTCAGGACCGAAATGCCGGAGCTGTTGCAGGTGTGAGAACCACTCGTAATCCTATATCAGCTGCTCGTATGGTGATGGACAGTAGTGTCCATGTGCTGCTGTCTGGCCGTGGTGCCGAGGCTTTTAGCCGTACCGTGGATTTGAAGCAGGTGGATAATAGCTACTTTATAACTAAAAAGTCACAGAAACGGCTCAAAGTATCTATTGATAAGCACGGAACAGTGGGCTGTGCAGTTATAGATACCCACGGCAACCTTGCAGCGGGAACCAGTACCGGCGGAATGAACAATAAACGATACGGACGCATAGGCGATTCACCAATTATTGGAGCTGGCACGTGGGCTGATAATCAAACATGTGCTATTTCTGCAACAGGATGGGGTGAGTATTTTATCCGTTTGGGTGTAGCCCATGAGATATCTGCGCTTATGAGGTATAAAGAAGTGAGCCTTGAAGGTGCTGCACATGAGGTTATAAATAAGCAACTCGAACAACTTGGTGGATATGGAGGCATTATAGGTGTTGATGCATTTGGCAATGTCTCAGCAGTTTTTAACACAACGGGTATGTACAGGGCTTATTACGATGCGCAAGGCAAACAGGAAATAAAGATGTTTAATGATTGACCTTCAGATTTAGGTTTTGAACTTCAAAATTTAAATACTATCTTTCTGCTAATTAGATGGTGGTTCACATAAAATATTGCTAATGAATGTCCCGAAATAGAAATTTGTTATAAAAATGATTTTATGATTATGCTACCAAACAACTAAAAACCAATATATTAAATGGCCTACAAACCTAAGGGATATTTCGATTACCTGGATGAACCAGTGCTGGTTTATCAACTCGATAAAGAAGGAATGCCCGGAAATATTTTATATTCAAATGCCAGAGCGCAAGAGGTGTTGCAATATGAACCACAGGATCTTTTGTCGCGAACTGTTTGCGATATATGCGATATCTCATTGAATAAGTCGTTGGATGAGATTCATAATACTGCCAATAACCAGGCAAGTACAATCCAAATTGCATTTATTACCGGCCGTGAAAGTATAGTGAAGTTGAGTGTAGCGATTGATATTTCAGAGAATAATGAAGAGCGAATTGTTGAAATGGTATTTACCGGGTTAAACCTTAATACTAAAGAAAGTGCCGAAGATGTAGATCGCTTTTACCGCATGGCTTCGCATTTGCATGAAGGATTGGCTATTCTGGAAGACCGGCAAATTGTTTATACCAATAAGGCAATGGAAGAAATAACCGGTTTTAGCGCTGCCGATATTAATACCTTGCTGGAGAGTGTGGAGTCTCTTGCCGCACCTGAAGAGAAGAACAGAGTGAAAAATATGCTGGAAGAAATGCAGAAAAATCCGGATCAGAAACATATTCTGGATTTTTGGATTGTAACCAAACAGGGAGAACGGAAGTTCATCCACAATAGCTATTCTCAACGGAAAACCAGCAGATCGGTAATTCAATATGTGGTTACCCAGGATATCACACAGAGAAAAATTGCTGAAAATATTGTAAAACAAAAAGAGCAGGAGTTTAAATCTCTGGCTGAAAACTCACATGGTATAATTGCGCTTTTTAACCGTGAATTACAATGTATGTATATAAACCCCGAAGGGGCAAGGTTGTTGGATAAAACCGCAGATGAGCTTATTAATAATCCACTTTCTGAATTTGGTTTTACAGACGAGGTTTATGCTAATGTGAAGAATAAAATAATAAATATTTTTTCGCAAAGGGAACGTGAGGAGTTTGAGATCAGTATAGCATCAAGTGAAGGCAAAAAGTTTTTAAATTGTGTCGTAATTCCGGAGACTTTTGTTGAGGGAGTAATGGATACAGCCTTAGCCATATGTTCTGATGAGACCACACTAAAACAGACGGAAATTGAGCTGGCACAGTTAAAAAACCGGTATCGGTTAATAATCAATAATCTGTCAGATATTATTTGGATATTAAACAGCGATTTTGGCACAGAATATATTTCACCCAGTGTGCAAAAGATGTTTGGTTATACTGTTGAAGAGTATCTTCAGTTGGAATACAAAGATACGTATGACGAAGACGGATTAAGTGCGTTAAATGAAATGATTTCTCATATATCCCAGGGACTAAAAACCGGTAATATACAGCAAATTAAACAATCCTATATTTTTGAAACAAGAGCCAAATGCAAAGATGGCTCTTATGTGTGGGTGGAAATAATTGCACGGCCAATGTTCGATAAAGAGAGCCACTTTGTAGGCATGAACGGCGTCACAAGAGATATATCGAAGCGAAAAAAAGCGGAGCTTGATTTGGTTGACGCCAAAGAAAAAGCTATTGAAGCAGATAGACTAAAAAGTGCCTTTTTGGCAAATATGAGCCATGAAATTCGCACACCAATGAATGCCATTATCGGGTTTACTGATTTATTGAACGAAGATGATGTTGACAAAGATACGAGGGAAGAGTATGTGGAACTAATTAATTCAAATTCCACGCATCTGTTGAAGCTTATCGATGACATTATTGATATATCGAAAATTGAGGCGGGGGAGTTAAAAATAGATAAGACAGAAATTGATCTGAAAACGCTTTTTAATGACCTTTACCACGTGCAGCTTGAGGCACTGAAAAATGCAAATAAATCAAATAAAGTTGAGCTCAACTATGATTTGCCCGCAGAAGATATTGCTATTGTAACCGATCCCATGCGCCTTAAGCAAATCATGACCAATTTAATCAGTAACAGTATTAAATTTACCAATGAGGGTACAATTAGATTTGGCATTACCATTCATGATAAAGATTTTGTGCGGTTTTTTGTGACTGATACCGGTGTGGGTATGACCGATGAAAAGCTAACCTATATTTTTGACCGTTTCAGACAGGTGGAGGAACACACAAGCCGCCAATATCAGGGGTCCGGCCTGGGTTTGGCTATATCCAAGCAATTGGTTACACTACTTGGGGGTGAAATTTGGGTAGAATCGGAAGTTGGTAAGGGTACATCATTTTATTTTACATTACCACATCAATGGGAAGGCGATCCCCAATTCGAGAAAGCCATTGAAGAGAAAGAAGAAGATATCTATAACGTACTCATAGTTGAAGATGATGATACCAATTATCAGCTATTGAAAGAAATTCTTAAACCCCGTAACTACCGCATTTATAGAGCTTATGATGGAATAGAGGCGCTTGAAATTAATGAAGACGAGGATCTTGATATTATTTTGATGGATATACAGCTTCCCAGAATGGACGGGTATGAAGCTACTCAAAGAATCAGACAAGAGGATGCTGATTTGCCCATTATAGCTCAAACAGCTTATGCCAATTATAACGATGTGGTTAAATCATTAGATGCAGGGTGTAACGATTTTATAGCTAAGCCTATTAAACGGAAAAAGCTTTTAGCTATGATTGATAAATACATGCACAAAGAAAATTAACTAAGCCAGCGTATGGATTTAAATGATGTTTTTAGACAACGTCAAAGTGTAAGAAACTTTACTAATCAACCAATAGAACAAAATAAGATTGAAGCACTGAAGGAAGCATTAAGGTTTGCTCCCTCTTCAAAAGCCAAATTCCCCTGTCAGTTTTATTTTGTAAAAGACCCCGTTATAATAAGTCAGCTGGCACAAAGTAAACCACATGGTGCAACTTTTCTAGAAAAAGCTCCATTTGCCATTGTTTTTGCTGCCGATCCCGAAATCTCAGATGTGTGGATTGAAGATACCAGTATTGCTGCGACTTATGCTATGTTGCAGGTTACCAACCTTGGATTGGGTAGTTGTTGGGTACAAATTCGTAACCGTTTTTACAACGAACAAACAACCTCGGAAGATTTTATACGCAACTTGCTGCAGATAGAGTATAATATGAGAATAACTTCTTTATTGGCAGTTGGTTACCCGGCAGAAAATATTAATGGCGGGCAAAAAAATATTTATGCTAATATCAATCATGTCGGTTAAATATGGCTGAAATACAACATATATCTGGCTGCCCCTTTTGCCTGAATGCCGATCACCCATTAGTGTTTTTTGCCAGCGAATATTTCAGAGCAATTTATAACCGTGCACCCATCTTGCCGGGACATACATTAGTTGTGCCTGCAAGACATGTTTCTGCGCTTGATGATTTAACAATTACTGAACTGGAGCACATTATGGTATTTACTCGTAAAGTAAATCACATTATCGGAAAGTTGTTTCCCAATGAGGGGTTTAACTGGACATTGCAGGATGGGCAACCTGCCGGGCAAACCATTGAGCATTTGCATGTGCACATCATTCCAAGAACTGAAGAGGACCTGCCTGAGCCCGGAGATTGGTACCCGAAACTGCAGGCTTCTAAAGAAAAGCTAATTGATAGTTTCTCCCGGCCACAGCATACTGAAAAGGAACTTTTACATATTACAGAAAAGCTTAAGTCTGCAGCTATATCAAATAGTAATGATTTTCAGTCGTAAAGCGTGAGAAACTCATAAGCGTTTTGGGTATCGTCCATATATCGCATAAAATCATCATATTTTATGTTCAGTGTCGCTCTGTTATCGTTCGGATGAAAGCTTAATTTTTCTGCTTTTTGAAGATTTTGGTCGAAAAATACATGTACGTGATTTTCCTCATCGTTTATTAGTCCGAATGGAGATACAGAGCCTGGCTTTATTCCAAGGTATTTTTCCATGCGCCATTCTGAGGCAAAGCTTAGTTTTCCTTGCTTTAGTCTTTTTTCAAGATCATGAATATCAAGCTGGTAGGCATGATGCAAAATCACTAAATAGTGCTTTTTGCCTTTATGGTTTCTGAAAAACAGGTTTTTACAAAATGTTGCATCCATCCACGATTTATGCTTTCGTGCGTCTTCAATTGTATTTAGTGGTGGGTGTTCATAATAATCGAAGCTAATATTAAGTTGCTTAAGTTTTTCGTAAATGGCAGGTTGTCCAATCATTATTTTTTAGTGCAAAAATAGCATCCCTTTTTTAATGCCCCATATTTTACGGTTTAAATCATTCCTGCAACTTCAATTCCGCATGCTGATAAGCCTTAACCGCAATAGTTTTTTTGTTCGTTTATGGAAGTCTGCTTAAGTATAACTAATTTAGGCCTCGAAAATTTTAATACTATAATTTCTACTAATGGATGTAGCAAAGCTTGAAAAATTATTTCAGAATATTTCCGGAGAGGCACCTGAGGTAAGTAAACTTTTCAAAAAAAGTGGCTCTGGAAGACAATACTACAGGTTAAAAAGTGAAAAACTGTCGTTAATCGGCTGCATGAACTCAGATGTTGATGAAAATGAGGCCTTTTTTCATTTGTCGGGTGTTTTTAGTAAAGCCGGTTTAAATGTACCGGAGGTATTGGCAATTGATGAATCACGGCAATATTATATTCAAACCGATTTAGGCGACCAGATGCTTTACAATATTGTTACAAGCCGTCAAACTGAAAATTTAGATGATTATTTGCTCAATCAATATAAAAAAGTGCTTTCAGCCCTCATCGACTTTCAGACTATAGATCAGAGTTTAATTGATTCGAGTAAATACTATCCGCTCCCGGTATTCAACAGGCAAAGCATCGAATGGGATTTGAACTATTTCAAATACTATTTTTTGAAATTGCATGATATTACATTTAACGAAAGAAAACTGCAGACAGACTTTGATGCTTTTATAGGGCAACTGCTTAATGATGAAATGCATTATTTCATGTTTCGCGATTTTCAGAGTCGCAATATACTGTTGAAAAACGATGAGCCATGGTTTATCGACTTTCAGGGGGGGAGGAAAGGACCTTTGGCCTACGATGTGGCTTCTTTACTTTATCAGGCCAAGGCCAACTTAACACCCGATGACAGGGATAACCTACTTAGGCATTATTTATCGGAACTTGAATCAAAAACCGATATCGATGCTGCTCGTTTTATGGATTATTTTTACCCGAATGCATTGTTAAGAACCCTGCAGGTTTTGGGCGCCTACGGGTACAGAGGGTTGTTTCAGCGTAAAACCCATTTCCTTACTTCAATTGGAAAGGCATTGCGTAATTTAAAATCAATTTTACCCTCATTGTCAGCATTAAACCATGTTCCCGAACTTAGCAGGTGCCTGCATGAACTTGTAGAACGTATTCCTGAATATGAAAATAAACCAACCGAAAAGTTTAAGGTGGTAATACAAAGCTTCTCATATTTAGATGGGGGTGTACCGCCCGATACAAGTGGACATGGAGGTGGCTATGTATTCGATTGCAGAATGCTGCCAAACCCGGGACGCGATCCTTATTATGCCAATATGAATGGTATGGATAAGGAGGTGAAAGATTACCTGGAGAAACATCAAGAAGTTGAGACTTTTATCGCAAACGCATTAGAATTTGGTACAAAACACATCGAGACATATTTAAATAAAGATTTTAACTATTTATCAATAAGTTTTGGGTGCACAGGAGGACAGCACAGAAGCGTGTATTGCGCTGAGCAAACTGCTTCTCAATTAAAAAAGAAGTTTCCTGATATTGTCATTCAAGTCAACCATTTAATCCAAAAAGTTGCTTATCAATGCTAAAAAACAGTAAGAAATTAATCGCATTTATTCCTTCTGCCGGTTTTGGTACACGTTTAATGCCACTAACAAGGCAAAAACCAAAGGCCCTTGTTAGTTTTATGGGTGATCCAATGCTTGGGCGTACCATAGATAAACTTTCGAATCTGGGGATCAAACGGTTTATAGTGAATGTACACCATTACCCGGAGCAAATAAAAGCTTATCTGGATACGCTTGATGATAAGCTGGATATACGTGTGTCTGACGAAACTGAGGAACTGCTCGATACAGGAGGAGGACTTTACAAAGCCAGCAAATTATTGCATGACGATGAGGACGTGCTTTTAGTACACAATGTTGATTTACATACCGGGTTTGACCTGCAAAAAATGATCGAAACGCATTTTGAAAACGATAACGATATCACATTAGCTGTTTCTGACAGGCGCTCGAACCGTAAGCTCATGTTCAAAGATAATGAGTTGTGTGGATGGAAAAACACAAAAACCTCTGAACTTATTAAACGTTTCAATTGCGATACAGACGTTTCACTGGCTTTTAGTGGAATTCATCTTGTCAATAAAAAAGTTATTAAAGCGAGGCAAAAAGATGACGCCTTTCCCTTAATTCCATGGTATCTGGATATGGATGCAGGGGTTAAAATTGCAAGTTGGAAACACAATCCGAATGAATGGTTTGATCTTGGCACCATTTCGCGAATAGAACAAGCAGAAAAAGCAATAAGGAATAAACAATAAACTGCTATGAGCACAAGTAAATACACAATGCCGCAGGGCTCTCTAATTAGCTATATGAGCAATAAGGTAAAAACTTACGGCGGAATAAATTTTGCTCAGGGTATACCGGGTTATAATCCACCCGAAGCACTTTTGCAACACCTGGAATCCATTGCTCATGCTGAAATACATCAATATGCACCAGGAATTGGTAATTTAAAACTCAGGAAATTAATACTCGAACACTACAAAGATTTTCAGTTTGACGATGACCAGTTGCTCGTATTACAGGGGGCTACAGAGGCCTTGTCGTTGGTTTTTCAATACATTAAGAATAGTCTTGATCAACCTTTTGCTGCCATGGCATTTGATCCTGTTTATGAAAGTTATCGGCACCTGCCCCGCATTATGAATATACCATTTCACGCCTATGCTCATAAACAGTTCGATACTGACCATTTGCTGAATTTTATAAAGGATCATAATATAAGGGTTATGTTTGTTAACTCTCCGGGAAATCCTTTTGGAGCAGTATTCACGGAGCAACAAATGAATGAATTGCGGCGTATTTGCGATTCCCACGGTGTTTATATGATTATAGATGCTGTTTATAGTAATTTATATTATGAAAAGCCTCCGCATTATCCCATAAAAAATTTAAGCCCGCAAATATTTTACATCAACAGTTTTAGCAAAATGCTCTCAGTAACCGGATGGCGAATCGGTTACCTTATATCTCATCCATCGCATACTGAAGGGCTAAGAGATATTCACGATTACATTGGTTTGTGTACCAATGCGCCTTTACAGCAGGCTTTGGCCAATTATCTTGAGCAAAAACATTATGGCGAAACATATGTGAATTGGCTGCGTGAAACATTGAAGTCAGCTTATAAGCGAATGGAAAAGAGTTTATTAAAACTTAACTTTGATATTCCTAAAGCAAACGGAGGATACTATGTTTGGGCCAAACTACCACAAAACAAAGATGGATTTGAGTTTACAATGGAACTTTACGATGAGGCCGAAGTAGCAGTGATACCGGGTATTCACTTCAGTGAGAATGCCCATGATTTTATCAGGTTCAATATTGCCAGGCCCGAAAATGAGCTTCTGGAAGGAATTAAAAGGATTGAAGAATTTTGCGCTAAAAGGGACTTGTAGCTCAGTTTTTTTTTCGCAATCAAGAAAATCGTATTATATTTAAAACTTAAATGGTATATAACAATCTAAAAAAAATCCGGTAAAAATGGGATTATACTCAAAATTGATTGCTAAACCGCTTGATTCACTCGATCAGCAGACAGGAAAAATTTTTAAGAACCTTTTTTATTTTGTTTTTAAGATTGCTTCTCTTGGAATAGCCATATACGGAGCTTATCTACTTGTATCAGGATTGCTTGGTAAAACTGGTTACCTGACAATGCTCAAATCACTTGATTCATTTGATCTGGTAAGGTCTATAATTTGCCTGATTTTTACCTTTACAATATCGGCCGGAATGTTTTTTTCTATTTCTGCCATATTTTGGAAACGTGCCAATGATTTTAAAACACGTGAGTTTGGCGGAGCTGTTTTTCTTTTTCCCAGGTTTATTAAAATTTTGGGTGAAGCAATTGCAGTCATTCCAATTTCTGCAGCACTGATCTCATTTTTTGCCATTATTTTATCTGCCATTCCTTACGCTCCAATCGAATCTTTGGGCAATTTGGCCGGATCAATTGGATCGACCATGGTAAATGAGTTTATTGGTAATACTTTTGCAGCCGTTTTTATTGAAACTGCATCAGATTACTTTCAATTACTTACTGATGGGTTTATAGGGCTTATTACCGGTTTCTTTATGTCCATAGGCGTGCTTTTTGGTACTTACATTATAGCGGAATTATTTGAAATAGCGATCTATTTCCTTATTCGCAAACCTCTTTATAACTAGTTTTACATGAAACTAGCCTTTTCAGGGCTGCTGCCATATCCTTTGGAAGAAATGACACATGCCAAAAACAGTTTTTGGCAGCACGGTTCCTGTGTCTTTACACCAGGAAATAACTATGAAATAATTGCATCTTCGGGCAGGGGAAAAACCACGCTATTAAATGTGATTTTTGGAATTAGAAATGACTATCACGGGCAATTTATAATAGAAGAGAAGCAGGCAAACAAGTTAAAGTTAAGCGACTGGGCTCGCATAAGAACCCATAAAATTAGCTCTGTGTTTCAGGGTTTAAGGCTTTTCAGGCATTTAACAGGCAAACAAAACATTGACATAAAAAACCGTTTGACCGGCACGTTGACAGACCAACAGATAAACAACTTAGCGAAAATACTTGGCATTGAACAACAGATGTCGCAAAAGGCCGGATTAATGTCTTACGGCCAGCAACAGCGACTTGCTGTTTTGCGGGCTTTTGCCCAGCCTTTTGAGTGGTTGTTACTCGATGAGCCTTTTAGTCACCTTGATCCTGAAACTGCTCAAATTACAGCAGATTTAATTAGAAATGAGTGCATTGTGCGGTCTGCAAATTTTATTGTAACACGCCTGATGAGCGAAGATTATTTGCAGGCTAACGAGGAAATAATATTGTAACATGCTTAGAAGAATTCTTTTTAGCAATATTCCAATGGGTTACTTCACAGGTGCGGTTCTGGGCACTTTGGTGGGGTTCTTTTTACTTATGGCTACATTTAGCGCATGGAATCTCTATAACGCTTTTATTCAAAGCAGGGCAGGGCAGAGTCAGCAATATGTTACAATCAATAAAAAAATCAGCGTATTGAACACGATGAGCAAGGACCTGAGCGGTTTTAGGGCTGAGGAAATAGAAGAGATTAAGCATGCTGATTTTGTTGCCGATATGGCACCTTACCAACGATCTTCATTTGGTGTACAGGCCTCCCGCGATGCTTCCTCGAATATGCCCTATATGCGTACCGAAATGTTTTTTGAAGCTGTACCGGAGCGCTTTTTGGATAAGGTTCCCGAATCGTGGGACTGGCAAAAAGGGCAGGAGCATATTCCGGTTATCATTCCCAAAGATTATCTTGACCTTTATAATTTTGGTTTTGCCAAAGCGCAGGGTTTACCAAACGTATCTAAATCAATAGTTGGCCAGTTTTCTTTTGAGCTTACGCTATACGGAAATAGAAAAGTGGAGAAATTTACAGGATCAATCGCAGGCTTTTCCAACAGAATACAATCATTGCTCGTTCCGATGAATTTTTTGGAAGCAGCAAATGCCCGGTTTAACCCTGACAAAAATCCACGGCCAGACAGGCTTATTTTAAAACTTAAGCCTAATATGGAAAAAGATTTATATGCCTTTTTAAATGAAAAAGGTTACGAAACTACTCACGACGCCTTTCAGGGGGGTAAGGTTTCCCTATTTGTGCATTTGAGTGGTGGTATTCTGCTCTTCATCGCATCACTAATAATTTTGCTTGCACTAATTGTCTATGCGCTTACCCTCCAGTTGACTGTACAGCGAAATAAAGATGAAATCTATCAGTTGACATTACTGGGCTACAAGCCAGTAGCTATTTTTCGCTATTACTTTTTTGTTCAGGTAATTTTAGCACTGGTGGTGTTGTTTGTCAGCGGAGCATTTATTGAGGTCATTACTTCCAGGGCGCTTGAATTTCTGGCAGAGAGGTATATTGAGATCGAACAGTTTAGTATTTGGCCAACCTACCTGTTGGCTGCCGGGATAATGCTGATTTTTATCTTTATAACTGCGATGAATACAATTAAGCTTATTCGCAAACTCGCCCGCAAAGGCACTTTGTAGATTATTTCTCCAGAATTACAAATTCTGTTCTTCGGTTTTTCTTTCTTCCGGCTTCCGAATTATTATCTGCAATAGGTTTTGTTTCTCCAAATCCCTCGTATGATAACCTGCTTCGACTAATATTTCTATCTATCAGGTACCTGTATACTTTTCGTGCTCTTTTTTTCGACAATCGCATATTATATCCTGCATCAGCAATATTATCCGTATGTCCGTCGATGCGGATTTTTATGTCAGGATTATTATTAAGGTAGCTGGCAAAGTTGTCAAGTGTTGCTTTTGATTGTTTTGTTAATTCTGTGCTGTTAAAGGGAAATAGTACATCATTAAGTCTTGTGTTGGCTCCGACCTTTGTTTTTTTTACTATAAAGTTAAGCTTTATTTGCAGGTTTTCTGAAATGCTATCTGCAGCAGGCTCAATTATTTTGGAGGTAAATGAATAATCAGGCTTTTTTATTGTTAACATGTAACTGTCCTCAACTTGCGCTGGAATAGCTATGGCATATTTTCCTGTATAATTATCTACAACTCCTTTTTTTATTTCATTCGATCTCATGTTTTTCAGCTCAATAGATGCGCTTTTCAAAATAGATCCCTTTCCGTCGACTAACTTACCCCGCACAAACATTACTTTATCGGGTTGCGCATCTTCATGAAGTTCAAAGCCAAAAATATCGTATCCACCATAACCTTTATAAGCATTCGATGAGAAAAAGGCATAATGCCCGCCAGTCGATACTATAAAACCAGATTCATCTTTTTCGCTGTTTATTGGATAACCTATGTTTTCCGGGGCGTTCCATATGGAGTCTTTTCGTCTGCTAACAAATATATCGTATCCGCCCACACCGGGGTGACCGTCTGAAGCAAAATATAATGTTTTGTTATCGGGGTGGATAAATGGTGCCCTTTCATTGAGCTTAGTGTTCACCGGATTTCCTAAATTAATCGGAGGTCCCCAATATCCTGAGCTGTCGAGTTCTGAATAATAAATATCTATTCCGCCTTTTCCATTTGGTCTGTACGAGGCAAAATAGAGTATTTTGCCATCGGGTGAAACTGAAGGATGTCCTTCCCAGGTTGTAAGTCCATTGATTTTTCTGTTTAATTTTTGTAATGGGCCCCATTTCCCGTATTTTTTTTGGGTTTGGTATATATCGCAATTTTTATAGGGTCGTCCATCAGGCATTTCTATTTGCTTACATACTGTGAGAAATAGTTTTTTATTATCAATTGTAATAGAGGCAGCACCCTGATTAGGGCCTTTATTAAATGGGTAGGGCATAGGTTTCGATTCATCGAATACCGGTTCACCAGTTGAGTCCCATCGAATAAATTTACTGATGCTGAATTCTTCTGTCATACTGGGAGAATAAGCTCCACGTTCTTGCTTCCAAAGTTTACGCGTAAACATCATATAACTACCGTCAGGGGCTATTAGCGGCATAAACTCGTCACTGCTCGTACAAACTCCCGGCAGAGCCACCGGATCGAAATTTACTGGGTTATCTACAAGTTTTTGAAAAGCCTCACAACTTTCAATCATTTTGCTTGTTTCGGGCATATAATTTTTGCTGCTGACATTGGAAGTGTATTTTTTTAGCCATGTATGGGCGCCCGATAGGTTACCTCCCTCGTAATTAATTTTACCCAGGTAATAATATGCTTTATATTTTTCATATTCGGGGCAGACTTTGGCTACTTCCTCGAAATTATCTGAAGCACGGTTTAATAGCCTGTTAAGATTTGATACCTTGCGGTTATCATATTGAATTATTTGTGCCTTATTATAATATTTTTTTGCCAAATAATAATATGGGACAACCCATTGAGGGCTGTGTTTTATAGCTCTAAATATTAGGGTTTTGGCCTTGTTGTTGTCTTTTGACCAAATGTGCGTTCCTTTATCGAAAAGTAACCTGGCTCTTTGTGTAGGCTGATTGCATAGTTCTTCTTGTGCCAGCGCATTTAGGCTGGTCATAATTATCAATATTGAGATGAGTCGGGAAATATATAAACGGCCATGAATCATGCATTATTAATTAATTATTGTGCTGTGAGGCTTGCTTTTTTTATGTTGTTCTATAAGCAATGCCTTTTGTACATCATCATCGTAATATAGGGTCCATGTATCTGAATCAAGCAGGTTCATATAAGCGTAATCGCCAATATAGCGACTTCTTTCCAGTTTAATTCGAACACCATTTTTGCTCCAGCGATAAAACTCATAGGCATAATCAGATTTTTCACTAAGTTGGCGCATAGGAACATAAGCAGCTTCCTGTTTCATTTTCGAAGTAACTACCTCTTTTATCTCTTCAACGCGGTATTGTGGTATATTATGACGTTCAATGGCATAAATCTGGTTGTAGCCTATGATTTTGATTTTTATGTCGTGATTGGTTTTTAATTCACAATCTTCAATAGTATAGGTGTCGTAATTGTATATTCCACGGGTTTTGAGCAAGTCGCGATCGATACGGTCGCCAATACTGTATTTGGCAATTGTGAATTTTACCTGCTTGTAATGGTTTGTAGGTTTTATTTTAATATCTGATTTTTTTGAGCTACATACTTTAGGGTAGTTCTCAGCATATAAAATCAGTTTTGGTTCTTCGTTTATAAAGGTAAAATCATATCCGACAATTGTTTCTATCAGGGTATCGCCTGTAAGCACGTATTGTCTGTTTTCGTTGTAATGACCTTTCCCTTTTATTAGCTTATAAGTGATGGTTGAATCTGTTATTTTGATAGGAAATGTGGTATCGCCAACCATCTTTTTGTTTTTATTGTCGAATTTTTTGTAAGAAACACTGGAATCATTCCTGAAAAGTATTTCATCTCCAATTGTCCATTCATTACCCATAAAGGCTTTTTCTTTGACAGTTTCTGAAGTGTCACAGGCTATAGTAACTAATATGGCTAATAATGGGATTAGTATTTTTTTCATGATTACATATTTACAAGTACTTAATGGTTTAAAAATAATCAATAAAGATTAAATGACATAAAAAAAACACCGACAAATAAATGCCGGTGTTTTTTTTATAGTTGAATTTCAGTAATTTATTACTTCATTTCATCTGGCATCCACGATTCTACAAGTGTTTTGTGATCGTTGTACCATGCTTTAGCTGCTGTAAGTGGGTCATCAGCTTTTTCAATGGCATTCATAAGGTTGTAAAGTTTCATTTCTTCCATGTTGAAGTTTTTGAAGAATTTACCTACAACCGGACGATCTTTTACAAAACCAGGACGGGTAACAATTGCACATACATCAGCTGGGAATACTCCTTTAGGATCTTCAAGATACTTAAGATCATAATCAGCCCACATGAAGTGTGGTTTCCAACCTGTAATAATCACGGGCTCTTTTTTGTCATAAGATCTTTTCAGAGAAGCCATCATTGCAGGTCCGCTTGATGTAATTTGTTTAAAATCAAGTCCATATTCTTCAATTGCTTTTTCAGTATTTCTGTGAATACCAGCACCGCTACCGATACCAATAATTTCACCATCAAATACATCAACATTGTCGTTGAGTTCTGCAATTGAATTAACATCTACGTATTGAGGAACTACAAGACCTGTTGTACCACCGCTAAATGATTCGCCAATTTTTTCAAGTTTATCACCGAATTTTTCCCAATAGTCACTATGGGTATGTGGTAACCATGCGTCCATCATAATGTCAGCATCACTTTTTGCAAGTGAAGCATAAATTGGACCTGGCTCAAGTGGTGTTACTTTTACA